>Ga0315338_1002599_pt1 | contig 17412 bp, 15 predicted proteins | sample ASW8metaG_FD_204518 | JGI IMG/M metagenome (GOLD analysis project Ga0315338, IMG submission 204518) | Ammonia-oxidizing marine archaeal communities from Monterey Bay, California, United States - ASW #8 | ecosystem: Environmental > Aquatic > Marine > Coastal | place: USA: California | collected... | reverse complement strand
GCACTCGATGACGGCCACGAGCTCTGGCTGCGTAGCTACACACCGACGGCCTCCGAAACCAATCGTGGAGCGCTGTACTACATGCATGGCGGCGGGATGGTGCTCTTCGACCTCACCACCAGCGACGCGTTGTGCGCCATCATCGCCCGCAACCTCAACGTCGTCGTGGTGTCAGTCGACTACCGGATCGCGCCAGAGCATCCTGACCCAACACCGGTCGAAGACGCCTACGCAGGCCTCGCGTGGCTCTTCAGCGTCGCCGACACCTTTGGCATCGACACGACCCGCATAGCCGTCGGCGGAGCGAGTGCCGGTGCCGGTATCGCAGCCGGCTTGACGCTGCTCGCTCGGGACCGAGGCGAGTTCGCCCCCTGCTTCCAGATGCTCACCTACCCGATGATCGATGACCGCAACACCACGCATTCGAGCCACTACGTCACCTCGGGGCGGGTCTGGAACCGAGACGCCAATCTCATCGGCTGGCACGCCTATCTCGACGGCAAAGCCGGAACCGACGACGTGTCCATCTACGCCGCACCATCCCGTGCCGACGATCTGTCAGGGCTTCCACCAGCGATCATCACCGTCGGCGACCTCGACTTGTTCCTCGATGAAGACATCGCCTACGCGAACCAGCTGATGTCCGCTGGTGTCCCGACCGAACTCCACGTGTACCCAGGGGCCTACCACGGCTGCCAAAGAGGCTCACCGAACTCAGCGCTCGTGCGGCGCTGGCGTCACGACGAGTTCGATGCTTTGGCACGCGCGATCAGTCCACACAGCACCACCGACGAGGCCGCACCCACATGACCGAACTGACCGAACTGCTGATCGAACGCGACGGGCCGACTGGTGTCCTCACTCTGAATCGGCCAGACGCCCTCAACTCGATCTCGCCGACGATGACCACTGGCATCGACGACGCGCTCCGCGAGCTCGCGTCCGATCGGTCCTGTCGGGCCATCGTCGTGACGGGGGCAGGCAGGGCGTTCTGCGCTGGTATCGACGTGAAGTCGGTCGCTGCCCGTGACGCTTCCAGCAGGGAATCAGCCGATACCGATCGACTCGATCCTGTCGTCGCGGGCTATGAAAGCCTCCACATCGACCTCAGCAAATTCATCAGAACGATTCACTCGCTACCGATTCCCGTCATCGCAGCAGTGAACGGAGCAGCTGTCGGAGCCGGATTCGCCATCGCAGCTGCATCCGATCTGAGAATCGGAAGCCAACACGCGATGTTCATGGACGGCTTCGTGACGCGGGGCATCTCCGGGTGCGAGCTCGGGCTGTCGTACTTCCTGCCAAAGATCGTCGCACCATCTGTCGCCTTCGACTGGATGCTCACCGGACGCAGAGTGCGGAGCGAAGAAGCACTGAGTGCTGGCATCATCAGCCAACTCGTCGACGCAGACGAGCTGCTCACGACAGCGCTCGAACTCGCAGACAGCATCGCAAACAACGCCCCGATGGCAATCACCATGACCAAAGAAGTGATGTGGGCGAACCTCCACGCCGCGAGCCTCGACCAGGCACTCGCACTCGAGTCGCGCACCCAGAACCTCACCAGAACAACCGCCGATGCAGCCGAAGCGCGTGCATCGTTCATCGAAAAACGCAGCCCCGAGTTCAACACCGCCGGCGGAGCACGCCCGCTTCGCTAGCGGCCGACACCATGCCAACGCTGCTTGTCGTGCACCACACACCATCGCCGTCACTCGACGCGATGCTCGACGCAGTCCTCCACGGAACGCGGGCCGAAGGCATCGACGACGTTGACGTGGTGACCAAGGCGGCGCTCGAAGCCACGGCCATCGACGCACTCGCCGCCGACGGTTACATCATCGGAACGCCGGCCAACCTCGGCTACATCAGCGGAGCGTTGAAACACTTCTTTGACCTCGCCTACTACCCGTGCCTCAACAGCTCGAAGCACCGGCCGTTCGGCGCATACATCCACGGTGACGACGACACTGCAGGCGCTGCAGCGGCCATCGCCAAGATCACCACAGGGCTCCAGTGGCGCAAGGTCACCGACGACGTCAGCCTCACCGGCACGCCGTCGCTGACGGACCTCGAAGCGTGTTGGAACCTTGGAGCGACCGTCGCCGCGAGCTTGGTCGCCGACGAGCCACAACGACGCTGCGGTTGATGGGCTCGCCAGCGGCGCGTTGGTAACCTCGATCTGTCACCCCCTCGACACGGAAGACCCATGAGCGACTCCACTGCGAAGATCATCTACACCCACACCGACGAGGCACCGGCGCTTGCCACATACTCGTTCTTGCCGATCATCGAGGCTTTCACCTCGGCGGCAGGGGTGGATGTCGAGACGCGTGACATCAGCCTCGCCGGCCGGATACTCGCTGTGTTCCCCGATCATCTCGACGAATCGCAGCAAATCGGTGACGCTCTCGCCGAGCTGGGCGAACTGGCCAGAACGCCAGAGGCCAACATCATCAAGTTGCCGAACATCAGCGCATCGGTCCCTCAACTCAAGGAAACAATCAGCGAGCTCCAGGGTGACGGCTACAGCGTCCCCGACTACCCAGACGATCCATCAACGCCAGAAGAACACGACGCTCGGGCGCGCTACGACAAGGTGAAGGGCAGCGCGGTGAACCCCGTGTTGCGCGAGGGCAACAGCGACCGCCGCGCCCCGAAGGCAGTGAAGGAATACGCCCGCAAGAACCCTCATCCCATGGGTGAATGGTCGAGCGACTCGAAGACCTCGGTTGCGACGATGTCGAGCGGCGACTTTCGCTCGAACGAACAATCGACGACCGTTGCCGCCGACGCTTCGCTGCGCATCGAACACGTCGCGACGGACGGCACCGTCACCGTCCTCAAAGACGGCATCAACGTGCTCGCCGGCGAGATCGTCGACGGAACGTTCATGAGCAAGGCCGCGTTGGTGTCATTCCTTGCCGAACAGATCGAGGCCGCCAAGAACACCGGCGTGCTGTTCTCGCTACACCTCAAAGCGACGATGATGAAGGTCTCTGACCCCATCATCTTCGGGCACGCCGTCGAGACGTTCTTCGCTGACGTCTTCGCAGAGCACGGCACCAGCCTCGAAGCCGCAGGGGCCGACGCCAACAACGGCCTCGGAAACGTACTGAACGCCGTCGCCGGCATGCCGGACGATCAACGATCGGCAATCGAGACGGGCATCGCAGCCGCAATCGCCAACGGACCGGCGATGGCCATGGTCGACTCCGACAACGGCATCACCAACCTCCACGTGCCGAGCGACGTCATCATCGACGCATCGATGCCAGCCATGATTCGCACATCGGGCCAGATGTGGAACCCAGAGGGCGACCAGCAAGACACGCTCGCTGTCATCCCCGACAGCAGCTATTCCGGGCTCTACCAAGCCACCATCGACTTCTGCCGAGCGAATGGCGCCTTCGACCCGACCACGATGGGAACCGTCCCGAACGTCGGCCTGATGGCACAGAAGGCCGAGGAATACGGCTCACACGACAGGACGTTCGAGGTCGCATCGACCGGGACCATCCAAGTCGTCGACGATCGTGGCACCGAACTCATGAGCCACGCTGTCGAGACCGGCGACATCTGGCGCATGTGCACCGTGAAGGATGCCCCTGTCCGAGACTGGGTTCGCCTTGCCGTATCCAGAGCTCGCGCCACTGGCTCACCCGCCATCTTCTGGCTCGACGTCGACCGTGCTCACGACGCCCAGCTGATCGAGAAGGTCACCGCGTACCTCGGCGACCACGACACCGATGGCCTCGAGATCGACATCCTCTCCCCCGTCGACGCGACGGTCCGCAGCCTCGAGCGAATCGCGCAGGGCGAGGACACGATCTCGGTCACGGGCAACGTGCTCCGCGACTATCTCACCGACCTTTTCCCGATCCTCGAGCTCGGCACCAGCGCCAAGATGCTGTCGATCGTCCCGTTGATGAACGGCGGCGGCCTCTTCGAAACCGGTGCTGGCGGCTCGGCCCCGAAGCACGTCCAGCAATTCGAGAAGGAGAATCATCTCCGCTGGGACTCACTCGGTGAGTTCCTTGCGCTGGCCGTGTCGCTCGAACACCTGGCAGAAACCGCTGGCAACTCGACGGCGCAACTCCTCGCTGACACCCTCGACGAGGCAACCGGCAAGCTGCTCGAGAACCGCAAGTCACCGTCGCGCAAAGTGAACGAGCTCGACAACCGTGGCAGCCACTACTACCTCGCGATGTACTGGGCCCAGGCCATGGCGCTTGGCCCCGACGCCGATCTCGCCTCGACGTTCGCGCCATTGGCATCAGCGTTGACGGCGAACGAGAACGAGATCACCGACGAACTCCTCGCCGCCCAGGGCGAAGCCATGGACATCGACGGCTACTACTTCCCCGACCCGGTCAAAGCAGCCGAAGCCATGCGCCCCAGCCCCACCCTGAATCAAATCATCGCCGACTTCACCGGCTGAGGACTCAGAGGTCCCTCCGGAAGCCGTGCAAGTGCAGCGGAGGCTCTGCCCCCGCGCCGTGGAATCGAGTGATTCGGGAGGGTTCAACCCGATCACGCGTACGGGGTTTCAGCAACAGGTGCCAGGCACCTGTCCCCGGTTTGCCGACCCACCAACGAAGCTGGATGTGGGTTGGGGTAGCCCTATTGGATGTGGCTTGGGGTATAGAAGCTGCCTTGGCGCGGCATGCCGTCCCTCTGGGGGCCGTTCAAACGCCACGGAGGCTCTGCCCCGCCACAACCGCGCCCGTGCCTGGGAGGGATCTGACAACGCGGCGAGGACGCGCGTGTGACAACAAGATCTGCGCATGAGCGATACGACCGTCTGCTTACCCACGGTGGACGGAACAGAACCAGTGCCGCGCTCGTGTCGCGAACTCGCAGCAACGAAAGTGCCAAACCAACGCAGCGGGGCTGCCGTGAGCCAGGAGCACCGGGTGTGCCTCACCCGGGAGCACTCGAAGCAACTAGGCCGTGCTTCCGCCGTCGATGGCGTGGCAGGCGCCGGTGATGAACTTGGCGTCGTCGCTGGCGAGGAACAACATCAAGTCGGCGATGTCTTCTGGGTCTGCGTAGCGCTGAAGCGGGATGGCAGCCGCGATGCGATCGTGCGCGTCCTGGGGCGAGTCGGACATGGCCTTCTCGAGACTGCGCATCATCCGAGTCTCCACCGGGGAAGGATGAACCGTGTTGACGCGAATCCCGTCAGGAGCAAGATCCTTCGCTGCTGACCGACTCAACCCGATGACGGCGTGCTTGCTGGTCGCGTACGCCGACAACATCGCGGCCCCGCGAAGGCCAGCGACGCTCGATGTCACGACGATGCTCCCGCCGCCTCGTTCGCGCATCGCAGGGACAACGGCCCTGATGCCGAGCCACACGCCCTTGACGTTGACATCCATGACCTTGTCGTACATCTCGTCGGGATAGTCCATGATCGGAACGATGGCGCCCTCGATGCCTGCGTTGGCCAAGAGGATGTCGACGCCGCCGTAGCGCTCGGCTGCTGTTGAGACCATCGCTGCGTTGTCATCGGGGCTCGTCACGTCGCCGGCCATGCCAGAGACACGATCGTGACCGATCTCGGCGACGGCACGATCGACGTCGGTCTGGCTCAGATCGACGATCAGGACGTTGGCGCCCTCGTTGGCGAAGATCTGAGCCGCGGCCTGGCCGATCCCGCCAGATCCACCAGTGATCACTGCCGTTTTGCCTGCGAGCCTGTTCATGTTGTCTCCCTCGACTAGCTCGCCAAGTTAGACGCGGTGGTCAGGCCGTGGTCCAGACGGCGCCGCTCGTGTAGCGCCGCAAGCCTCGATTGAACGAGTAGACGGCCGCGGTCGCGAAGCCTCCGGCAACGGCCACACATGCGAGGAAGGACCCGAAGTCGAACTCATCCACGAGGCGTGAGGGAATCCCTGTGATGAAACCGGCAGGAATGACCGTGTAGAGCAGGACCTTCGTCGCGCCGCTGAACACGTCGACCGGATACGCAGCGAAGAGCAGAACCGCATGAAAGCCCAGGTCACCGCCGTCGTTGCGGCCGAGGTAGAAGGCCGATGAGCCGGCAAGCACGAGGAAGCTCGTCATGATCGTGGCGGCAATCGCCACGCCAAGCAGGTAAACGATTGTTCTGGACACAGTCGGATTGCCGAAGAACGTGAACAGCAACACACCGAAAATGATGTCGCCGACATTGATGGGCTGAACGCGTCGCACGAGCAGGTAGGCCAAGGTCGAAGATGGCATCGTCAGCGCGGCGTCGAGTCCTCCGTTCAGCACCAGATGACCGGTGTGGCGCGCGTTCGCCAACAGTCCGAGAGTGATTCCGCCACCGGTGGTCAGGATCGCCTGGAGCACGATCAGTTGTTCGATGTCCCATCCTCTGATCTCGCCGACGCGCCGGAAGAACAGAATCCAGAAGACGAGCCAGATCACGTCGTTGAAAATCATGATCGTGGCCTCGAACCAGAAGCCGCGCCGGTTTGACATTGCTTCTGACCATGCGGCGCGCCACGTTGTCATCAGGCCCGTCATGAGACAGCCTCGAGCAGCCGACGCTGACCGGCGTTGAAGGTGATCGTGGCCGCAGCGCCAATGGCGGCGATCCACCCGAGCTGGATCAACAGCAGATGTGGCTCGAAGTGTCCCGAGGCCAGACGTGCGGGGATGTAGGCCATGGCGCTGAATGGAAGCCATCGCGCGATGGTCTCCATCGTCTGTGGCAGGACCTCGAGCGGAAGCAACATGCCGCCGAGCACGAAGATCAGCTTCTGGTACAGAAACCAGGTGGCGGTCGCGTCTCGCATCCAGAACGAGATCGCAGCGAACAGATGTTGGGCAACAAGGCTGAGCACCAGGGCAAGAACGACCGCTGGTCCAGCGAGAGCCAGAGCCCGGAAGTCGCCTGGACGTCCGGCAAAGATCAATGAGAACACGACCCCACAGGCCGCACAGATCGACAGCCTGGCGATCATGGCTCCGAACTGGGTCGACAACCGGACAAGCAGCACCGAGGCGGGCCGGAGCATCTCGATCTCGATCGCGCCGCCCTTGACGTCTTGGCCGATTTCTTCGATGAGTCGCTGCGGAAGCGCGATCGTCGCAGCCTCCGAAGCTGCGATGTACCAGATCAGCGCAGAGGCCGAGTACCCGACGATGTGGCCGTCGTTCACGGCCGCGGCCGCGCTCCACAGCGCAGCGAGGACGGCGGTCACCATCAGGTAGAACGCGGCGGTGAACACCACAGTCCCAGTGTTCGACCAGATCCGGCTCAGACCTGCCGCTGCAGCGCGCTGAGCGACGGTGCGCGCGTGAATCACACCGGTGCCTCGTAAATATCTGCGATGACCTGCTCGAGCGGCGGATCAACGACCGATAGGTCGGCAGCCGACGCGGCAGCGAGGACCTCGTTCAGCACGTCTCGGATGGTGCGCACGCTCGTGTCGACGTCCAGCCTGACCAGCGAAGCGCTCGAGTTCGCCACCGTCACACCGGACCCGGCGAGAGCAACGAGCGCGTCATGATCGCCCGGACGTTCGAGCCCGATCTCGATCCGCTTCGTGGCCAGAAGCGATGTGCGCATTGCGCTGACGCTGTCGTCGTAGATGATCTCGCCGTGATTGACCACGATGGCTCTGCTCGCGACGTGCTCGATGTCCGCGACGTCATGGCTGGTCAGAAACACTGTCGTGCCGCTCTCCTCGTTGAGCGTGACGAGCATTTCTCTGAATCGCTGCTTGGCGAGCAGGTCGAGACCGATGGTCGGCTCGTCGAGGAAGAGGATCCGAGGCTCGTGCAGCATGCAGGCAGTCAGCTCGCATCGCATCCGTTGGCCGAGCGAGAGCGTTCTCACTGGTTGGTCATAGAGATCGGTTGCGCCAAGCACCTCGCCGAGCTCTGACACACGCCGAGCCTCGTCGGCGTCGGACAAACCGAAGATCGCAGCGAGCATCCGGTAGGCCGCACGCGGAGTCAGCTCCTCCCACAGCAACGATCGTTGTCCGAACAGCGTTCCGATTTCGCGAACCAGCGCCTTGCGGTCCTCCCACGGCGTCAGTCCGAGCACCGATGCTGCTCCGCTTGTCGGATGCAAGATTCCGGTGAGCATCTTGATCGACGTCGACTTACCGGCTCCGTTCGGACCGATGAACGCCAGGCGCTCGCCGCTCGCCACCTCGAACGAGACGCCCTTCACTGCCTCCACGATCGAACGGTTCTTCTTGCGACCAGTCATGAAGGTTCGCTTGAGATCGATGACCTCGACAGCCGATCCAGTGCTCATTCCACGAGTATGGACGGGCGACGCCCCCAGCTCGTGCGAATTCGGCCGCCATCGATTTGCCTGACGCCAAACGGCGGTCCATTCTCGCGGTGTCCTGACGAGGGGAAGAGCGTGGATCTGCATTTCGCGAGCGCATGGGAACTGGTCGCCGACACCGTTCCCGACAGTGAGGCCGTCATCCAAGGAGACCGCCGACTCACGTGGCGCGACTACGAGGCCGCTGCATCGCGTTTTGCAGGTGCGATCGAGGCGGCCGGAGTCGGATCGGGTTCGAAAGTCTCGCTCTACCTCTGGAACTGCCCCGAGTATCTGATCGCACACTTCGGCACGTTCAAGAACGAGTGCTGCCCGATCAACGTCAACTACCGCTACCTCGATGACGAGCTCGTTTACCTCGTGGAGAACAGCGACAGCGAGATCCTCGTGTTCCACTCTTCGCTCGGCGACCGAGTCGCTCGGGTGATGGACAAGCTGCCAAACGTCAAGGCCTTCGTCGAGGTCGACGACGGCGGTGATCACGTCGAAGGCTCGGTCGTCTGGGCCGACTTCATCCGTGCCGAGCCGCAACCTCGACGCGACCGTGACCCGGAGAGTCGGTACATGCTCTACACCGGCGGCACGACCGGCATGCCGAAAGGCGTGATGTACGAGAACAATGCATTCGTTGGCGGGCTGTACTCCCAATACGAGGCGCTCGGCCTCCCGGTACCGATACCAACCTCGCTCGACATGGTGCCTGCGTTCTCGAAGTTCGTTCATGACTTGGCACGAATCGTCTCGGTGCCGTGCTGCCCACTGATGCATGGCACCGGCATGTGGGTCGGCGCGATGCCTGCTCATCTCACCGGCGGAGCCGTAGTTCTGCTCGAAGGGCGCAGCTTTGACGCCAACGAACTCCTCGATCTCACTGAACGAGAAGGGGTCACCCGTCAGGTGATCGTCGGCGATGCGTTTGCTCGCCCCATCGCAAAGGCACTTGAGGAACGAGCTGCGGCTGGAACGCTTCCCGACGTCTCGACCGTGGGCCAAGTCATCTCCTCCGGAGCGATGTGGAGCGCTGAGATCAAGCAGATCATGACCACCCACATGGACGCGATCCTCCTCGATGCGCTGGGCTCAACAGAGGGCGGCGGCTACGGAGCCGTGACCACCGACAAGTCCGGGGGAGCATCGACGGCGAAGTTCCAGCTCGCCGACGACACATTGATCATCGACGAAGACGGCAACGTCATTCCTCGCGGATCGGGCGGGACAGGCTTGTTGTGCAGCAACACCGCAGCTCGCGGCTACTACAAGGACCCCGAGAAAAGCGCAGCGACGTTCCGTGAGATCGAAGGTGGCTGGTACGTCATCACTGGCGACTGGGCCACACACGAGGAAGACGGCACCATCACGCTTCACGGTCGAGGCTCGAACTGCATCAACTCTGGCGGCGAGAAGATCTACCCCGAAGAGGTCGAAGAGGCGATGAAGACCCACGCCGACATCGACGACTGCTACGTCATCGGCATTCCAGACGAGCGGTTCGGCAATCGGATCGTCGCCGTCGCCGGTTGCACCACCGCGGCGCAGCCGTCCGAGGATGAGCTTCGGACACACCTCCGAGGCAAGATCTCGGGCTACAAGATTCCCAAACAGATCTTCCTCGTCGGCGACTTTCGCCGGGCTCCGAACGGGAAGGCCGACTACGGCTGGGCCAAAGAGGTCGCTGAGCAGAACGCCTAGGCGTCGCTCCGGCCTAACCTGGGCTGGTGTTTCATCCTTTCCAGGTCGAGCAGTACCTCTCCGAACGTGAACAGACTGCGAAGTACCACTTCGCAGAAAGTGGCGTTTATCCACTGACGCTCTCCGAGCTCATCGAGATCGCCGGCGTCGACATGGGTCGGCTGGGCAGCGTGCTGCTCGACTACCCGGAGGTGAACGGCCTCTCAGAACTCCGGTCACACATCGCCTCGATGTACCCAGGCGCTGAAGCCGGCAACGTGCTGGTGACCGTCGGCGCTTCTGAAGCGAACCACGTCATTGCCTCAGCGCTGCTCGAGCCGGGAGACGAAATCGTCGCCATGAGCCCGACCTACCAACAGCTTCCAGGAAACGCCAGAAACGCAGGCGTGCAGGTGAACACCGTTCCCCTTGTCGAGGATGAAGGTTGGGCACTCGACCTCGAAGCGCTTGACCGCGTTGTCACGTCGCTCACCAAGGTCATCGCGCTCGTGAACCCGAACAATCCGACCGGGCACATCCTCACCGGCACCGAACGCGCCGCGATCGTCGCAGCCGCCGAGCGTGTCGGAGCCTGGATCGTGTCGGACGAGGTCTATGCAGGCACCGAACATCACACCGACGACCAAACGCCAAGTCTGTGGGGCGAATACGACAAGGTCATCGCCGTCAACTCCATGAGCAAGGCGTACGGCCTGCCGGGTCTCCGTCTCGGTTGGCTGGTCGCTCCCGACGAGGTCTACGAATCGTTGTGGCGCCGACACGAGTATGCGACCATCGCTGCTGGCACGATCGATATGCACCTTGCCACCGCGGTGCTGTCGCCAGAAGTTCGGCCCGCATTGACGCAACGAGCCAGGCGCCTGATCAGGACAGGTTTCAGCACGTTGACCGAGGGCCTCGCCGTGCATCCCGGCGTGTTCTCTGTTGTGCCCCCAGAAGCATCGGCGATGTCGTTCGTGCAGTTCGACCTGCCGGCCACGTCAATCGAGTTCGCCGACGAGCTGCTACGAGACGAAGGTCTTCTCGTCATACCTGGCAGCTGTTTCGGCATGGAGGATCACTTCCGATTTAGCTCAGCGCTCCCTGACCAGCACCTGAGGGATGGTCTCGAACGTCTGAACCGGGTCGCCGAGCGACTGCTTGGCGGCTGATTCCTACAGCGATCGGGCTGCAGCGCCGGTCGTTCTTCTCGCCACCACAACCGACATGTTGGCCGCGACTCTGACTTCGGTCGCCAGCATTCCTGGCCGGGTGAGCCAATGGTTCCTGGCTTCATCGGACTCGCCGTTGAACATCATCGGCCACTCTTGGGTTGGCGTGAAGTCGTCGACCGTCATCGTGCCACCCTCGACGAGCAGCTCAGCTGGATCGACCAGGTCGCCGCCATTCTTGCCAACACCCCACCCTCCATCGTGGATGAAGAGGTCGAACGGGCCAGAGTTGTAGACGTCGCCGGCGTCGCCTTTCAGCACCGTCACGTTGTCGAGGTCGGCGAACACCCTGGTCGCTGCGTCGGCACGCTCGACGTCGGACTCGACGCTGAGCAGCGACACCGACGAGTCAGCGCCACTCACCAGCCAAGCAAGTCCAGCACCAGTGCCCGTTCCTGCCTCACCGATCCGACCGCCAGGCGGAACCCCAGCAGCGAGCACCCTCAGCAGGCCGCCCGTCGCTGGGTGAACGCACAGTGGGAAGTCGAGCTCTCTGGCGGCCGCCACCGCAGCGAGAACAAGAGGAGGAACCGACGCCTCATCGAGGGTCGCGTACATGTCAGTGCCACCAAACGACATCGATTCGACCTAGGGCATCGATGAACGCAGAGCGACGAACGCCGCTTGGCCGGCCTCTGACCTCGTGAACGAGATGTAGTCGCTACGCCCCCGCTCCCTGAAGAACGGGTTGCTGAAGATCTCGGCCCAGCGGCTCACCGGCAGCAACGTGCGCTCCATCGCCGCTTCGAAGCCGTCCCAGTTCCGTGCGTGCTCTTCCGACCGGAAGAGGTTCATGGTGCTTCACCTGAAAGGTCTGTCCTCGGCAGCACCACCGACTGCCTGTGCCGTGTAACCAACGGCTTCCTCTGGCGAAATCGAATCGATGTCGTCATCGAGCATCTCAACGGAGATCGGTTCGCCGCAGCAGAGGCACGGAGCATCGATCCGCACCTGCTTGCCTGGCACCAACCATCGAATGGCCAGCGCCTCGAAGCCGCACTGTGCGTACCATCCGCCCTGTCCATCGATCGTGACGTCGTAGTGAGTCGGCTGCATGTTGAAGGGCGGGAACGAAGCCAGGTAGTCCGTGCCAGGGTGCACCCATCCCGGCGTCATCCCGACGAGCTCGTGCGTGATGTCCTTCGCAGCGGCGATGTCGACGTCGATCATCTTTGCGAGCGCGGTGAAGTGCGGCGCAGTACCCGTCTCGACGACCTGACCCATGATCGCCGCGTACGCCCTGTCGAGTTCTGCAAGCTCAGCCATGGAGCCAGATTGGCACATCCACAGACGGCCCACGCTGTCGAACCGCACACATTTTGCGGCTTCGGGCCGACTGGAACGGTCAACATTCGAGGTGGGCATGGGCAGGACAGTCGGACACAGAACAACGCAGGGACGCACGAAGGCGCTGATCGCGCTGGTGGTCGTCCTAGCGGCGACGGTCGTGTTCGCGACCCGCGGCTCCTCGGTCCTCGCTGCCGACGGCATCGACATCGACGCCGACTACACCTACCGCATCGACGAGAACGGATCAGTCAACGTCGAAGCAGTATTCACGCTCAAGAACGTGACACCAAGCACCCGCCGTGGCTTCGTCCGCACGAGCTACTACTACAGCGGGTACGGCGCCTACCTACCGCTCGGGGCAATCGACGTCGCAGTGACCGACGGGAAGCGAGACCTCGAGTTCGTCATCGAGGATCCGGACGAGTTCGGCAGCATCGTCGCCGTCGACTTCCGCAGCAACCTCTACAACGGCCGAACCACCACGATGATCGTCACCTACCGATTGAGCGGCTCGGAACCACGATCGCAAGATATTGATCGCATCAATCCTGCGTACGCACTCTTTGGAGTCTGGGGATACGCCGACCCCGGTCGACTCGACGTGCGCGTCGAGATACCTGACTCGTACGACGTCGAGGTCATTGGCAGCGACGTCACACCCGTAGTCGCCGACGGAGTGACGGTCTACGAGGCACTCGCGATCGAAGACCCGTCCACATTCGGATTCACCGTCGTTGCGAGAAACGACGAGGCGCTGGCCACGCACACTGTCGAGGCTGGCGACTCATCGGCCACGATCAACTACTGGCCGGGCGACACCGAATGGCGAGATTTCATCGCCGAGCACGTCACTGACGGCGTGCTCGTTCTCGAATCGATGATTGGCCAGCCCTGGCCAGAAGGCAACAGCTTCGAGTTCATCCAATCGAGTGAACCGGCCTTTGCCGGATACGCAGGCTGGTACGACGGTGAGGCCGAAGAAATCGTGCTCGACGAAGCGCTCGATGCCACGACGGTCCTCCACGAGTTGTCGCATGCATGGTTCAACCGCTCGTTTCTCGTCGAACGCTGGCAGGGCGAAGCATTCGCCGAAGAGTTCGCCCGCCTCGCAACCATCGAGCTTGGCGGAAAGCCGCTCACTCTGCAGAAGCCCTTGCAATCGCGGCGTACAAATGACGGACTCAACCTGTGGTCGATCGCCGACCGCACTGATGAGAGCGAGCGTTGGGGATACAACACAGCAGCTTGGACAGCGAAGCAACTGACCGACGAAATCGGCGTCGAAGGTTTGCGCACGGTCATTGACACCCTCTTCAGCGACGTCGGCGTCTACCAGAACCGAGAAGGCGATCTGATCTACGACGGTCGCAACGACTGGAAACGCACACTCGACGCGTACCAAATCGTGGCCGGTTCTGAACAAGCCGAGCAGGTCTTCCGAGATCACGTCGCCTCGACGTCGCAACGCGACCGCCTGGACGACAGGGCTGACGCGAGAGCGACACTCGCCGACCTCGAGACCGCTGGCGACAGCTGGTGGGTTCCTGTCGGCGTGCTCGAGGCAATGCAACGTTGGTGGTTCGACGACGCCCGCGAGCTCGCAGAGCCGGCCACCGAGGCACTCGTTGCTCGAGATCGATTCGTCGCGCTCGCCACCGCGACAGGGCTCGACGTCGACAAACTCGTGCTTCTCGACGACGCACGAACGTCATTCGAGGCCAAGAACGGGGACGGCTATGGCGACATCTACTTTGAGTTCGAGCGCCGCCGAGTCGGCATCGACGCACTGGCCATCGCTCGAGTCGACGCCGCAATCAACCCGTCATTCTTCGAAGAGATCGGCCTCCGCGAGATCGACCTCGCTGCGGCGTTCGGCGACGTCGTGTCGGCGCTCGAGAACGACGAACCAGAGCTCGCCGCCGGCGCTGCGCGCGAACTCGCTGCCCTGTTGGCCGCCGCAGAAGCCGACGGGCGGACCTACGCCACGTATGCAGGCCTCGTCGTAGCGGCAGTAGTGCTGCTACTGATCATGGTCGTTCTGTGGATCATTCGAGCTCGCCGCAGGCGGATCGCTCGTCGCCTCGACCGGGCAGAGCCCGAGAGCCCCGAGCTGGTGCTGCGAGCGGCTCTCGATGCCCACGAACTCGAGGAAGGCTTCGACCCTGCAACTTCGGTGTCGGGGTACGATCACGGACTGGAAGTACCCACAGGGGAAGTCCACTTTGACGATTGACGGGCTGGTCACTGACGAAGTCGTTGCTCAATACTTCCGCGACGGCGTTGTCATGTTGAAAGGTGCGATCTCCGACGAGTGGATCGACACACTCCGACGTGGCATCGACTTCAACATCGCCAACCCGTCAGACCGTGGCCGCTTGTGGAATCGCGACGAACAGGGCCGTTCGACCTTCTACGACAGCCAGGCATGGACGCAGGTGCCCGAGTACAAGGACTTCATCCTCAATTCGCCGATGGCCGAGGTCGCTGGCCGAACCATGGCGGTGTCTCGCGTCAACTTCTACTTCGATGCCGTGTTCGTTCGCACTCCTGGCGTCAAGTTCCGCACTCCGTTCCATCAGGACGAGCCGTACTGGTCAGTCATGGGGTTCGACACATCGTCGGTGTGGATGCCGTTGGTCCCCGTCGCAAAGAAGAGTGCGCTCGAGTTCGTGAAGGGATCACACAGGTGGCCAGAACGATTCGAGCAGACCAACTTCGGAGCCCTCACGCAGGACGATCGCGACCAAGTGACCTACGAGTCCGACCCGAACGTGCTTCCGTTCCCCGATATCGAAGGCAACCGTGACGCCTACGACGTTCTCAGCTGGGACATGGAGCCAGGAGATGTTGCCGTGTTCAACGCCAGGACCATCCATGGCGGGTCAGGGAACCTCGACGACGACCGTGACCTGAAGGTGTTCAACACCCAATGGCTCGGAGACGACGTGCGAGTCACCTTCCGACCAGAGGGCATGGACCCCGATCACTCGGCCGTCATGACCGAAATGGGCCTCGTCCCTGGCGACAAGATCGGAACCAGCCTGTACCCGAGGGTCTGGGAACGCTGACCCACCAGCCCGGTCAGGCGAGCCAGTCTTCTGACTCACGCACGATGATCACGGTTGGACGGTCCTTGGCGAACCCCGCATTGACCTCGGCGACAGCGTGGTCGAGGCTCGACGCGATGACGCCGTCGCAGCCGAGGGCTTCGGCCAGCTTGACGAAGTCGGGGTTCCGACCGGTGACACCCACGAGTGGGATGTCTCTGGCCAGCATGTCGTCTTGGATCTGCTTGAGTCCGTTGTTGTCCCAGATGATGACCGGAAGGCCGAGACCCTCCTCGGCCGCAACGATCAGCTCTTGCACGGTGAACATCACGCCGCCATCGCCAGCAAGACACACGATTGGCGTGCCCGGCATCGCGAACGCTGCGCCGATCGCGTTCGGAAGCCCGCAGCCAAGAGTGCAGAATCCTGCCGCATAGCTCCATCGGCGAGGCTCGCGCACCGGGAACGCATAGGCGCCCGTGTACACGAGCTGACAGATGTCACCCATATAGACGGTGTCCTCCGGCAAACCGTGAAACAGGGCCACCAGCAGGCGATGGTGCCGCCGCTCGGACTCGGTCATGTTGCCGTGGACCTCAACCCTGATCGCTCCCAGCTCGGCGGCAACGTCATCGCGCCCCCTGGCATTCGCAGCGAACGCATCCGAACTGACAATGGAGGCCACCGTGCTCGAAGCGTCGGCAACAATGCCGAGATCAGCCGGGTACTGGTCGTTGATCTTTCGCGGATCGATGTCGATCCGAAGCAACTGACCATTGATTGGCAACCGGTCGATGAAGCTGTCGGTCTCAGCCAACTCGGTGCCGATCGCGATGACGAGGTCGGCCGTTCCAATCAGGCGCTGCACCTCTGGCCGAACAGTCGAAGCGGTGAGACTCAGCGGATGATCGTCGGCGACGATGCCTTTGCCGCTGTTACTGGCGATGACCGGAGCGTTCAGGTCCTCGACGAGCGCACGAATGGGCTCTGAAGCCTCGACCGCTCCCCCGCCGACCATCACCATCGGACGTTCGGCCGCTGCGATCATGGCCACCGCTGCCGCAACATCGTCCGGGTGCGGCTGAGCTCTGCCAGGGAGTGTTCGCACCGTCCACGAACCCTCCTCGACCGGCATCGCGAGCACGTCGATCGGCACCGAGATGTGCACAGGACGCGGTCGCTGACTCGAGAACACCCCGTAGGCCTGAGCCACGAGCTCAGGGACATCGTCTGGTGTGCTCGCCCGAAGCGACATCGCCGTCAGCGGTTCGGTGACGGCCCGCTGATCGGGAATCTCGTGAAGAGCACCCCACCCCTTCCCGTGCGTCGAACTGTCGGTCTCCGACGACAGCAACAACACCGGAATCGAGTCGGCGTACGACTGCCCGACGGCGGTGAGCGCGTTCGTGACACCCGGCCCACTGATGACCAGCGCAACACCAGGCCTTCCGGTAGATCTGGCATAGCCATCGGCCATGAAGCCGGCGCCCTGCTCGTTGCGCGCCTGGACGTGGTGAATCGACCCATCGAGCAGACCCCGGCAAAAGTCGAGAGTGTGCACGCCCGGAACACCGAACACAGTGTCGACGCCATAGTCGGCCAGAAGACGCATCGTCGCCTCGCCACACGTGATCGTTGGCATCAGCGCGGTGAGGCAATGAAGACCGGAATCACCCTCTCGGTCTTTGCCTGATAGTCCGCGTACGGCGGAAACGCGGCAACGCAGCGCACCCACCACTCGGCCTTCTCGTCACCATCGATCTCTCTGATGTCGGCCTCGAACGGTGCAGGGCCGTCCTGAATCGTCACCTCATCGGGGTGGGCAATGAGGTTGTTGACCCAGACCGGGTTCTTCGGGGCTCCACCCATCGACGCA
>Ga0315338_1002598_pt1 | contig 17416 bp, 15 predicted proteins | sample ASW8metaG_FD_204518 | JGI IMG/M metagenome (GOLD analysis project Ga0315338, IMG submission 204518) | Ammonia-oxidizing marine archaeal communities from Monterey Bay, California, United States - ASW #8 | ecosystem: Environmental > Aquatic > Marine > Coastal | place: USA: California | collected... | reverse complement strand
GCCAGCGCAGCAGCCTTGGTGACTAAGCTCTGAGCCGCCGCTAGCTCCGAAGAGGAAGCGTTGGTGACTGTAATTACCGTGCTGAAGCGGTTCAGCTCGGTGTTAGGGTCGGTCGCATCGTTCTGATAGGCGAAATTCACCTTAGCGTAGATAACGTCATCGCCACTAGCGTTCTCGCCAATCTCCAGGTACTGCACATTTGCGTCGGCCTTGATTATCGCCATCGCTATCCTCCTCGTGCTTCTAGTGCAGCCAGCCGCTCTTCTAGCGTGGCTACTACGGCTCGTGTTTGGTAGATACCACCGGCCAGCAATGCGTCCATCCGTTGGTCACTGTAGCCAATCCAACCATCAACGAATCTTTCGAGAACGCCTACTTCTATAAGTGCTTCTCGGCCTTCCTTTAAGATGCCTCTCCCGAAATCATATGCCTTGGCTGTTGGACTGAAATATGTCTCAAGGAGTGCCACGTCATCGTAATCATCATACGGCGTATCCGTAGCTACTTGGGTCTTGATTTCGACTTGACCGTCTGCCACTCGGAAAATATCGCTCTCTGATGCACTGCTTCCCCCGTCATCGTTCTTGGTCTGCAAGTGGAACCAATTATTCGCACCCCGGTAGGCCATGGCATACCCCATGTTATTCGTTGTCCCATTGCCAGCGCCCTCGTTGAAAGCAACCGTGGCACTAGCTGTCGCAGAAGCACCAGTAGAGATTTTCACTGTTGCGCTATTACTCGTGCTATCGGTCTTGCAATGAATAGTCTGCGCGTTGGAGCCTCCGTTGAGTGTGATTGCATCTGTCGTCCACTCGTTGCCCGATGCGCCAACCTGAAGAAGGTCGCCCACGCCTTGCAGGTCTATGTTCCCGGCAGCTGTTATGGATACTCGCGTGGCTCCGTTGAGGCGGAAGTCCATCGAGTCATCGGCGTGGTCATAGATGATCCCGCCCACGTTGCTGCTCGATGCGTCACCGAAAAAGATGCCGGAGTTCCCATCGTCTGGTGTCAGCATCGAGAAGCGGACGTTGCCTGAATGCTCCAGCACCAATAGCGAGTCGGAGTTTGCGGTGGTAGAGCCAGCAGTAGCCTTCCAGATATGGACGGCATCTTGGTCAGGAGCGGGTGGCGAGGCAGATAGACCAATCATCACACCGCCCGTGTGCCCAACATTTTCCAGATAGGTGTCGCTGCCGTCGTAGAATAGGTCAACGTCCCCGCCGGTTCCCAAGGTGACCTTTGAATCGTCGGTGAACGTGGCATCGCCAGAGAACGTGGTAGCGGCCAAGGCGTTGGCTGCGGCGGTTGAGGTGATGCCCTGCGAAAAGGTCACGGCTCCAGCGGACGCTATCGTTATCGAATCCGTGTCGGAGGCGGAGCCGATAGTGCCACCATTCGGGATAGCCAGGTTGCCGCTGAGCGATATCAGGCCGTTGGTGCTGTTGGTGATCGTCTCGTCGTTCTCAAGGATCAACCCGGTAGAACCAGTGATGTCGATGCTGTGCGCAAATATCGTGGAATCTTCAAAGGTCTGGGGCTCGGTCCACGTACCAGAAACCCCTCGAAGCATAGGTTGAAACTTTGGCATGGCTTACCCCACAACCGCGTTCACGACGAGCCCCGTGGAGGGATCGCCGCTACCGGTGACCGTCGTCGTGCAAGAGTATGTAATCGCCGTATTGAAGATGATGCCGCCAGGGAGCAGCATGTCCATGGAGCCGCGGAGCGTGCCGTCGCCCGCCGGCACGTGGATGCTCAATGAGGGCGTGGTCGTGCCCACCGTCACATCGCTGGTCTCGGCATCGAACATCTGGAAATAGGCGTCTGCCGTGTTCGTGTTGGAGACCTCGAGGAAGTATACGAACCCTCCACTGCTCTTCATCGCCTGAGCGGTATTGTCACCGTCGCTATCGAAGAATGGCCTTCCTGGTGCGTCCAAGATGTCCCTCCTAGGTCGTCCCTTCGAGAACCTCCCTGGCTGCGGAAACTCGGTCCGCCACCAGCTCACGCTGACTTTCCGGGTAGCGGTTCACGAGGTTCCTCCAGGCAAGATCCAATTGGGCCTTGTCGAGTTCTAGGCTGCCCATGTGAGTGCCTACGAAACTCTGCTCTGCTTTGTTCGGGTCTGGGTCGAGGCCGGCACGGATACGCATACGGCTGAGCTTATTGGCGAAATGGACGAACTCGCTGCCGTCGATCTCCCCAGTCTCGCCAACCGACACCACACCAGTCTCGAGATTGTAGACAAACGGCTCCCCGCCAACCCCGGTGTTCTCCTGGTTGTGCCGCAGGATGATCTCGTTCTCTTTGAGCTGCTGCATCCTCACCCCACATGCTGAACGAGGGGCGAGCCATATTTCGACCCGCCCCTCGTTCAGCTGCTAGTTGACCGTCTCGAGGACCACCGAGCAGCAGAGCATGATGGGATCGTCGCCCCCGGCACCCTCCGCCGCCTTCTTGATGTCGATCCCGACCACGTTGCCGGGTTCGAGGATGTCGTTCGTGTCGAACCCGGTGGTCACCGTCTTGCGAGCGAGGTCGTTGGCCGCGACTTCGAGCGACGCCGCCGAGATGCCGTCGGTCGATGCCGAGGTCGTCTCATCGTCAATGCCCGCGCTCACGTCGAACGTGTACGTGTCCGACGAGTCCAGCGCGGTGCCGGTGCCGCAGAGCCAGAGGTAGGCGATGGCCATGCGTCCCGTCGCGTTCTCGGGCACCATGAAGCACCCGCCGACAGCGGCGCTCGTGTCGTCCAGGCCCACGCCGTGGAAGTCGCCGTCGAAGTCCTGCGGTGCGGAGTGCTCCGTGTACGGGAACTGCACGTTGATGGTGACTTCCCGCGGCTCTTCCAGTTTGATGTATGCGTAGCTCGACCCCGTGCCGCCGGCACGCTGGTAGGTCGTGCCCACGCGCTGCTTGAGGTCGTTCGCCCCCGTCGGCCGCGTGGTGGTGATGGCACCCGCCGTATCGGATAGGTACAGCGCGGCGTCGTTGCTCGAGGAGATGCCGTTGTCGTCCGAGTCGAACAACACCGCTTCCTTCGCTGCGAGGATCACGTCACCGTCCGCGTCCGCCTTGCTGATCGCGACCAGCCTCGCGTATGGGAACACACCGGAGATCGCGGCCGCATCGGCGTCCGCCAACCGCCAGTCGGAGTTGGACGAGTTCCAATACATGAGTTCGCCCGGCTCGATCGCCTCGCCGGCCGAGACCTCGAACACCATGTTCGCTTCCAGTACACCTTTTGCTTCTGCCATATCAGGTTCCTCCTCAGAGAGCGTCGATATCCCGGAGGATCAGGCACGCCAAACTTTCACTGAGTGCTTCGTTTGATTGTTGTCCGATGAACCGTTGTGCTAGACCGTCACGGCTGCGTCGGTGATGCCGTCTATCCTGGCCAGGCTGAGCTGGGACCCGAGGATGACCGTCACGTACCACTCGACGATGATCGACCAGCCGCTCTTCTTCTCCATCTGGTGCGGAGGGAAGACACGCATCCCGCCGCCCTGGACACCGAGCACGCCGTCGTTGTTGAACACGCGGTCGCTGCCCACGTGCGTAGCCGCCCCACGACCGAACTTGACCGCGAAGATGGAGGTCGTCGCCCCGCCCGTCTTGGCAGAGAACGTGCTCCCCGAGATGGTCTCGGTCTGCGTGATGAAGTCGGTCACCGCGATGGGGATTCCCGAGTAGTCCGGGAGGAAGTCACCGAAGGAGTCCTTGGCGATATTGAACTGCACGTTCGCGATGTACGGCGCCGACAGACGCCGGAGCATCGTCCGGTTCATGATCAGCGCGTCCGCCCGCCCCGGCTTGATCAGGGCGTGCATCTGGTCGAAGTTCTGAAGTGATAGCCCAGAGCCCGTGGCGCTGGACCCCTCCGCGATCACCATGTCGGGAGAGGAGCTGGAGACCAGGTTGTGCAGGCCGGCGAACCCCTTCGAGGAGGCACCGAGTGCCGTGCCGTAGTAGAACTCGTTGTGGAACGTGCGCATGACCTGCTTCGCCTTGGTGGCGATGGTCGTGGCCAGCACGTTCTGAACGGCACTCTTGGTCTCGACGTTGAAGCGGTCGATCTCCTCGCGAGTGCTCAGGATGGAGAGGGCTTGGGTCTGGTTGCTGTAGGTGGGCGCGGACTCCGCGATCTCCTCGTTGACGCTGCGGAAGGCAGCGAGTGACCCGAGGCTATTCTCACGGTTCCACTCTACCTGCTGAAAGCCGGCGATGTCCTCGAAAGGAAGCATCCGGAGCAGGTTGTCCTCTTCGACGGTCTCCTCTGAGATACCCGCCTGCAAGTCATTAGTGGTCAGGAAGTCAGCTTGTGCCAACAAGAAAGACATCTTGTCCTCCTAGCGGCTGGGATCAGGCTCAGAGCGTGTCGGGGAATTGTTCCGCAAAGGCCCGCCAAGCGGGATCTTGTGCCAGGTGCTCCTGGATGCGGTCCTTACCCCTAGCCGTCGACGTGTTGCCCGTATTCCCTGCGCCGCCTCTATCAGGTTCTGGTGACGGCGGCATGGGGTTCACGGGAGCCGCGGCTGTTGCAGCCGGAGTGCCCACGGGGACCGCTGACGTGGCAGACGCGGGCGCTAAGGGGTCGGCTGAAGCGGGTGGGTTCGCATGGACATGGTCCAGCGCGATCCGCACCATCTCTTCCGGGGAACTCGCGTTGGCCAGAGCCACCTCGGGCACCCCATACCGAGCAGAGAGATTCCCGATCTCCACTTTCCGCGCTTGGCGGTCGAGATCGGTCCTCGCGGAGGCTATCTCAGCCTCTTTCTGCCCCTTCCAGTTGGACCAGGAGACGATGTCGTCCGTCATCCCCTCGGCCTTCTGGAGCGCATCAATCGTGGCCTTTGCCTGGCCCAGCAAGCGTTCGGCGTCCGTCTGCGCACCTTCCGCGGTGGCGACCTGTCGCTTGTACAGGTCCCGCTCCATCGCGGCAGCTCGCAGATCAGACTGTGTCGTCGAGGTCGCTGCGCGTATGCGCTCTTGCACCTCGGCTTCCGTAAACGTCCGCTCGGTCGCAGCGGTGGCCTGATTGTCTGCCACGGCGCTCTCCTCGCTGGGCCTAGCCCTGGGTGACATCCCGTCCAACGCCCGAAGGTGAGCCGGCGGGGGAGCCCCTTGTACTAGACGGCAAGTAGCCGTTCTACCGCTTGAAGGTAACGGCTCGGCGAGCGAGTGGTATCACGGGTATCAGTGATAGGAAGGGGCGAATCTGGCTACGCGCAGGGCAAGTACGACCGCATGTGTGGTGTTGCGTGCCCCTAGTTTCTCGAAGGCGTGGCGCAGGTGCGTATCCACCGTATTGAGGGAGATGACCAGCTGCAAGGCTGTTTCCTCGCGGGTGAATCCTTCGGCGGCCAGCCCGAGAATCTCGGTCTCGCGAGGGGACAACGCGGTTTTCATAGTCATTCTGGCATGGTGAATGGTGGAGGTTTGGTCCATTCCCGTTCGACAAACTCCAGAAGCGCGCTATGGCCATCCGGGGCGCCGTTATCGAAGATATCTTTGAGCACGTCCCACTTAGGGACGCTCCCGTACCAGATCGCCCGCAGCGCGTCGATGCGAAGGCCGTTCATGCCCTTCTCTTTCAAACTATCATTCATCTCACCACTGCGCATCGCTAGCCTTCGTTCCGATATCGTTTTATGCACAAGCCTGACATCGTCATTCTCGTTGAGGAAATTCGTCCTCTCGTTGGGCTCCAAACGCTGGAACTCTTTGTAGCGTTTGGCCATGAACGCGCCGCCGTGCTCGCGCACTACATCACGCGTGATATCAAAGAATGGCTTGAGTTCGTTCTGGTGCTTGGTCAGCAGCTTGACCATCGGTGGGTCAGTGGCTTTGAAGTGGTCCACTATCCGCTTGATCATCTCCTTCCCTTGCTCTGCCTCCAGCTCCTCCAGCCGTATGGCCCGCAGGTCGAAGTCCACGTCCCCGCTGACCACATCATGGATGTCCTCCGCGGTCACCACGTCGATGTATGCCTCGAGCGCCGTGTGGAACGCTCCCTCGTCGGGTTCCAGGTCATCCAGGAATGCCAGTGCCTCCTCGGAACGCTCGCGAAGGGCGTTCTTGTCACGTGAGCGGTCACGGTTCAGTTCGCCGATACGCCGGCGGAGGTTTTGGCCTGGGCCCATGCTATCGATCGCCTTCACGATGATCTCGTCAGCCGTGTCGTCGATGAGCTGACGCTCGTCCTTGTATTCTTGGTAATCGCTGCCGCCTTCGCGCAGGCGCTGCGCTTTGACCTCCAGAGCTACCTTGACGGCAAGCGTGCGGTCGATCTCCTCGCGGAGGTCGATTTCAAGGTCATCGAAGTGGTCGGCCGGGTTGAGGAAGCCTTTCACGAGGTCATCTACCGCGCCGAGGTCTTCGCGCGCAGGGACGGGCGGCGTGTAGAGGCCTCGATTCTGCATCTCCTCGAGCCGCAGACGATCAACCGCCTCGAACGGCGTCTCCGCCGAGGCGCGAGAGCCTAGGCCCCCAGCCAGCATCGCGGTGACTCCCTCGCCCTCTATCTTGCCCTGCACCGCGAACGGGAGCATCGACGTGCCCAAGAACTTGACGAGGTCCGGCGTAGAATCCAAGTTATCGTAGGCGAGCAGATCCCGGCGCGTGAACGTCTCTCCAATACCAAGCACTATGTTCGTGCCCACGGCGCCGCGGTTCATGTAGCCCGCGAGGAGCGGGTTCTCGAATTGATTGTTCCACTGGATGGGCTCGCGTTTGTAAATAGCCACGCCCGTCTTTGCGAGCACCTGCGCGATGGCGCGAACCTGCCCGCCGACGCCGATCCACTGACCGTTGATCTGGTGGGAGAGGAACTTCTTGCCGTTCAGTGGGTTCAGGCCCTCGCCTATCTCCTCCCACGACTTGCCAAGGCCAAGACCCGAAAGGACGTACAGGCCCGTCACGCCTGCGGTCAAACGGCCGAGGCTCGCTCGAGCAACTGCGCCGTTCGGCCCCTTCTGCAACGCATCGCCCACTAGCGCGACCGTAGACCGAAAGAGTCGCGGCGAGAACGCGAGGAACATACTCTCTATGGACCGCTGGGTAGGGCCGGCCCCGAGCGAGCGTGAGTTCAGTCCACCCGTCATATTTCGGATGTACCGCCCAAGTTCCGCGTCGGTGCCCTTCCATGACTTCGACTTCGCCATCGCCTCCCACAAGAGCGTGCGATTGGCATTGAGTCCCATGCTGTATGACGCCTGGAAGCGGCCGAATGATTGCTTGCCGCCGAACCGCAGCAAGCGCCTCGCCTCATCGCCTCCGGGAAGGAACCCTAGCAGCGCCCCCGGTGAGAACCCCTCGCCGGGTCGCAACGCGGCGAAGAACTCGGGGTCTCCGACGGGCACCTGGTTGCGGGCCATCGTCTGGATGGTTTCCAGATGCTCGCGCATGAACCGGCCCTGCACGGTGGGGTCGAAGAACGCCTGGTAGTGCAGCAACGCCGCCTTTCCCCACGCCGCTGGGTTCTTGGCCAACACCGGCAAGCCTTGGATGAACGGCATGGCGAAGTCGAGCGTTGACTCCAAGGTGCGGACCGTGCTCGTCAACCGCTCGCCGAACCGGAGGACTTTAGCTCCAGCGTCCGTGGGTGGCGTCCGTCGGAGCACCTGCTCAAGCAGATCCGCATCTTCACGAGGCAGGAAATTGTTCCGCCACTTGCTCACCGAGATGTTGTCTGCCGCCTTCCCGAACAGGTTCCCCGGAGCGATCTCGGCGTGCTTCGCAGCGTCTAGCTCAGCCTGCCATTTCTTCTTCGCCGTGTCGTAGCGTGGCTTCAGTAGCACTTCCTTGGCATCGGCCGCCTTACTCCGGGCGGAAAGCTGCTCCGGTATGATGGGTCTCTTGGTGCCCTTGGTTCGCTGACTCTTGAGCGCGGCGCGGCGCTTGCGCAATAGCGCATGGCGTTCGGCTAGGTCCCGTAGCTCGCTGCCGGCAGGAAAGCGAAGAGCTTCAGACTCTACCTGCTGAGTGAAACGAACAAATAAGTCTTCGTCCGGGAAAGAGGCACCGCCGATCATGTGCCCCTGAGAGAGCGCGGATTCAGCGGTAGCGGTGGCTTTGGCTATATCACCAGAAAAATATGCGTCTTCTGCCCGATCCACGACAGCTTGGAGGTCTCTATCGTCTGGGGCGACCTTCTGAATGAACCGCCGCAGATTTGCGAAATAGGCTTTTGCTGCTGCTTCCGATGAGGCAGCAAATCCATTCGCTCGGACAGGAGACCGCAGCAATCGCGCATGCAAATCAGCGGCGCTCGTACCCGCTTGGGGATCGACCTTTGCGGGGCCCACGACCTCCTTGAATAGGTTCTGAATCTCTTCTTCGAGACGTTTGATCTGGCGGTCGAGGCTGCGGCGGTTCTTGCGAGCAGCCGCTTTGAACGTGGCGCGGGTCGTTGCTATTCCGGCCCGGAGCCTCGACGCCGTCGCACGAGCGTTGGTGTACTCCCTCGCTGCTTGCTCCAATTCCGCGCGGGTGGAACTCTTGACGAGCTTGCTCGGCGCAACGCTCAGCGGTTCTATCGCGTCGGTCATTTGCTTATCGGCGATCTCGCGGTACGCCGCCCGCACATGCAACATCAGGTTCGAGCGCGGGTCGTTGCTGTACTTCACCCCGGCGGCCGCACCCTCGGTGGCGGTCTCCCAAACGCGCGCTAGGCCGGCACTGGAGGGCTTCGTGAGTTGGATGCCGCGTGCCTCACTCACCTGTCTCGGCACGTAGTACCAACCTTCCTTCGTCATCGCCCGCGGGTCCAGGCCCGCGGCAACGCGTAGCGCCTCCATCTCGTCGATCACTTGCTGCATGTCGCGCAGGTACGCGAGCTGGTTCGGAGTAAGGTTGTAATCACCGGGGCGACTTGCCACGTCCTCCCATCGCACGTCGCCGATGAAGCCGTCCTTGTTCATGCCGAGCACGTTTCCGCGCCCGGTGAAGCGTTGTGCGTGGGGGTCAAGCGCAGCTGATACTGCCAACTCGGCCATCTCTTCCGCTGCGACTATCTGCCGTTGATATGCGGTGTTCACTATCCCGATGGGTGTGTCATTGCTCACCGACGGGTTGATACCCCTGGTGACGGTGCGCGCGATGCGGTTCGTGCTCGTGCGCACGTCGTTCATCACGTCAACGAGATTAAGAAGCCCGGCAGCGAATTGCCCTTCCACGGGTTTCACCACGCTGCTCGGGATGGGCGCACGGACCACGGCTCGGGCCGCGGCCGGACTGGCTACGCGCATGCCGAGATCATCGAGCCACTCCACTTGGAGCCCCACGCGTGAAACCGTACGGCCGAGCGCACCCACGGTCTTGGTGCCGACACGTGTGGTCTTCCCGGCTATCTTCGCGGCCATGCCGGGGAACCCTAGTACCGGGACGAGGTTCACCGGCGAGAGGCCGACCTCCGCCACCCACTTCATCCATTCCGGCACCAGCTCCTCGTACGCGATCTTCGCCGCATCGAGATCGCTCACATCCTGTTCACGAAGCTCAGCCGCGCGGCTTTTCACACGTGGGTTGAAGATACTCATGAACAGCGCTGCGGCGGGCTTGTCGATCTTCTCGAGCTGCTCGCCGACATAGAACATCACCTCGAACAGCGCGCCGATGGGGTCCTGCACGATCCAAGAGTCCCGGAGTTTGCTGTCCGCCAGCATCTCGGGCCCGCGGGTTTCCTTGGGCTTGAATACGTCAGCTTCGACGGCTTGTCTCAGGATTTTGGCGGCCTCAACCGCCTTCAACTGGGTTGCAGACGCCGGCTGCACCACACCTGAGACCGGGTCTGGTTTTCGCTCCTCCGTGAGTGGGAACGGAGACGGGTACAGGTCGCTAAGCCACTTCTCTTGCCCGATCCGGCCTCCTACCGTCTTGAATACCGGCTCGGCCTCGGGGCGTGGCTCTCCCTCTACCCGCAGGCGGGGCTGTGGCACGTCAACGTCCGGAGCGTCAACGTCCGGTGCGTCAGCGTCCGGCGTCAGCGTCCGGCCGCGTGCGGCGAAGAACTTGAACCCTGGGTCGGACCGGCCAGCACTCAGTGGCTTCTGTTGGTCCAGCTCCTCCCGCTGTTTCCGTAGCGCGTCCTTCAGCAGTTCGATCGCACTGCGCGTCGTGGTCGTTTCCATCTACCTGACCCCTCTCGGTAAGTCGGTGCGGGTGCGCTCAGCTGGTGCTATGGCTCTGGTCCACGTCACGCCACCGGTTGGGTCCCACTGCATCCGCCGTGGCCGCACGGGCTTACGTCTCTCCTCCTCGAACCGGCTCCGCTCATCTGGGAGGCGAGTCTCCAAGAACTCGTCGAACGTCTGTGCGCGCCGTGCGGTGGGGAACAGCACCTGCGCTGGCGCCACCTGCGTCTCTCCGCCTGGGAATCGCAGCAGCTCCGCGGCGTTCGCGGCCTGTACCTGCGCGGCGATCCGCTGAGCCACCGTGTTAAGGCCCTGCTCCGGTTCAAGACCCTGCGACATGGCATGCTCCATGATGTCGGCGCGCTGCTCTTTTATCGCTGCCTGGCGTGCTTCCTCCGCCTGTTGCTGGTCCTTCTCGAACGTCGCCTGCAAGAACGGCATGCGCTTGTCTAGTTGCATCAGGAACAGTGCATCCTCGTCCGCCAGATCCGCCGTAGCCGGGTCTAGCGACTCCCTGATGAGCCGGTCGAGGAACTTCTGGCCGGTCGTGCCCAGCGCCTCGGGGCCCGGCGCCCCTGGCACGAATCTCGGCGGCAGCAGCTGGCGTGCCACACCTGGCGGGAGCCCTTGCGCTGAGGGAAGCTCAAGCTCACGCCTCGCTTGCGCGGCAGCTTCCTCTCTCGTCATCGGGCTTGGGGCGGGGCCAAGCTCTCTCTTCGCCTGCGCGATAGCTTCCGCTCTCGTCGGCACGCCACGTCCCGCAACAGGTCGGGGGCCAAGCTGGCGCGTCGCCTCCGCGCGAGCTTCATCCATCGTGAGGTCTTCTTCCTCCACCAGACCGCGGACGATGGCGCCAAAAGAACGCTCGTACCCAGGCAAGTCCTCCTTTTGCAGCTCGTCCGCTCGCGCGTTCACGGAACGCTCGTACTCTATGTCGGACCTGGCCATTATCTCTTCCACTCGCCCCTCGTAATAAACCGGGTCAAACTCCCCTATAGATGCATTGAATTCCGTAATCTGAATGCGGAGTTGCTCTTTTGCCTCCTGAAGAGCTGTTCGCTCGGCATCGGTGATGACCCCACGGGCCTCACGGTCCTCTAGCTCGGCGATCCGCTGTCGCGTCTGCGCCGAGAAAAGCTCGGGTGTGGGTGCGGCGGGCAACCCGGTCGCGTCGGCCTGCATCTTCGTGACCTCTGACTCTCGCATCAACAGCGTGGTGCGGGTCTCGAAGTTGAATGCGGTGCCCGTAAGGTCTGCCAGGTCCTGCTCGGCCTGCAATCGGTCGGCCATATCGGAGATAACCAGCTGCTCGGCCGCGGTCGAATCGTCCGACAGCAGCCCAATCTCTCGGGCCCTGGCGAAGACGGACTTACGGCGGACGCGCTCCAACTCCAGACGGTCGGCCTTGGCGCGGGCCTCTTTTTCCTTGTTCGTACGCTCTATCGCTGTCTCCAGATCCGTGGTGTGCTTTCTGCGGAAGTCTTCCTCATCTATCAGGATCTGGTCTGCTTTTTCGCGCTCTTTGGCCACGAAATCCGCGATCGTCAGCGGCTCCCGCTCGATCCTGTCCTTGTCGGAGAAGGTGTCCGTGACCAGCCATCGCTCGAGATAGTCGGTGAATCCCAGATCGGTGCCCGAGGCACCGAACGCGCTATATGCCTTGGCGAACAGCTTTTCCACGTGCGATTCGTACATATCGCCGATGAGCGTGCCACGCAGTTGGTCGAACTCTGGATCTGTTTCAAACATGCGCGCACGGAAGTCGGCCCCGGCCTGCTGCTTGATTTCTGCTGCTGATGGCTTATCAGGTCGTTCCCCCATGCGGGCGAGTTCCAGAGAGATACTCCCGAACACGGACTCATTTCCGGAGGCGATGAGAGAATCTAGGGAAATCCCTCTGCCTGCGAGCCTGGTGATGGCTTCGTCTAGCACCTCGTTTTGCGCCTCGAGACTGGCCGCTTCTGCCTTGGCTTTTTCTCGCGACGCCCCCTCGTTCATCATCAATCGGGCTGCAATCGTCTCTAGATAGTCTTCTCCGATCACCTCACGGAACCGCTGGCGCGTCTCTTCATCCATGGCTTATCCCCCTACCGCGGGCACGCCCTGGCCGGGCGTCAATTGACCCTCGTTCATGATGCGTGGCATCTGCGTGCCGAACGCCTCGGGTGGTAGTCCGTTCTCCGCCGTCGGGCCTCGTTCGGCGCCTTCTATCTGCTGGATGCGCTGCGTGATGATCTGCTCGATGCGTCCTACGGACCGCATGCGTGAAGCGGCTGCCTCTTCGTCGCCTTGCTGGCGGAACGCATCGGCATCCGCTCGCAGGCTCTCGGCGTACGCTTCCAGGTCCATGATGGCATCGACGGCGGCCACGGCCGGGTCTCGCCGAACCCTGGCGTTGCGTATCCCGCGCTTGACGCGGTCGATGTCGTCGACCTTCATCACCCGCTCGAGGGCCGTGTCGATGTCGAGCAGGTCGCCTTCCGGCAGGGCTTGTCGAGCGATGGCTATCTGTTGCATCAGCGTATCGGGCATGGACAGGGCTATCTCCCAGTCGACCATGCTGGACTTCGGCAGATCCTTCGGTTCCCATTCTTGGAAGTAGAGCTTGCGGATGTCCCGTGCCTCGTCGTTGCGGGAGGAGAGCACGATGGGTGCGAAGTCCCCGTCCCGGTATGCTTCGAGGAACATGCTGTCGCGTGAGGCGCCTATATGCTCCAGGGTGTCCTTGTACGCCAGCAGCTTGCTCAGCATGCGAGGCTCGACGAGTGAGAGTGCGTATCCGGCGCCGGCGAGGTTATTGGGGTTGATGTTCCCGAGCAGGAGGTCGTTGCCGCCTGCACGTTGGACGCCGGCATCCAGCATGGGCATGAGGACGTTGGATATCTCTGGCCGCAGGCCGGGCTTCTCCGCGTACTCGATGTCCTGATCGCGTGATACCGGGACGGCCACGCCGCTGCGGAGGTCGTCCTCGCTCACCACCCACTTGCCCGAGTTCGAGCGCAGCTTGGTCGTTGGCTCGATGCTTTCCTGTGCCTTGCGGGTGATGATGGTTGCCCATGTGTCTTTCGCGTCGTACATGGGCTCGCCCGATGCCAATATGCCTTCGCCGTAGTGGGCCTGGGCGTTCTTGTCGGCCGTGCGTGAGTTGCGTACGGCCCATCCGTTGGCGGGGCCTGTTCGGATAGGTATCTGGTCGAACTCTGGTCGTTCCATGGGGGGGATGGCGAGTTCCCGTTGTTCTCGCATGCCGTTGCGGCGTTTCGGCATGGACACGATGAGTGCGTTCCACACGGCGCCGGCCTCGAGCCAGTACAGGTTCTCTACGAGCACCTGTTGTTGTCCGTCGCCGGTGAAGTCACCTTCCCAGTTGAAGAGGTCGGCTTTGGTCTGCACCTCGGCCAGTGTGCTTGGGTACACGTGGGCTATCTGGTTCATGGTGTTGTAGCCGAACTCGGGGAACACCTGTGCGGGATCTAGGACTTCGGCGATGAAGTTCGGTGTGCCGTCGGGGTTCTTGAGCACGAGGTTGTGGTCTGCCCACCAGCCGGTGGACACCAGGAAGTCGGACATATCGCGGCGCCATGGCTGCAAGCCCATGCGGAAGCGGTCGTGATCTATCTGTCGTTGTATCCCGTGCAGGAAGACTTCGGTGCCGCCGGCGGAGCGCTGTTCAGGTTCTGGCTTGTCGAGCACCGGGACGTGGATGGTTGGCTGTTTGTGCGACAGCATGAAGATGGCTTGGTCGAGGAATGCGCGGCCGTCGTTGAGTGCGATGGAGAGCTGGCCGGCCTTCTGGTGCCGGTCGTACATCTCGCGGCGCTTGTACGCTCTCTCGAAGTTATCGTTGCGCTGCTTCCACGACTTCTTCAGATCGTCGACGTGCTTTACGACTTGGTCCTTTGTCAGCGGCATAGGGCTCGTCCTCCTGGAATTGCGGGAACCTGATGTGGATACCGTCGCCGTCCTCGGCCTGCACGATGGTGATAGCTGCGGGATGGAGGGGGATGATCTCGTTCTGTGGGACGAAGAACCGGTCGTCGTCCTCTGGTCCGTCGGTATACACGATGAAAGCTTGGCGGTCCTCCTGCCAGGCCACGGTGCGGACGCTGAACCCGTCTGGCAGCACTATCAGGCGCAGCAGGTATTCGGGGTCCAGATACCAGCGGAACGTGTGACTCCCCGGTTGTGTCGGCATGGTCATCTCAGAAGCTCCCGTAGTGGATGGGCTTCGTCTGTTGTGTGATGTATGCGTTGTCGCGGCACATGACGGCGATCATCATCGACATGAGCAGGTCGTCGGTGCCGCCGGACGGTGCTCGGTACTTGTCCTTTCCGCGGCCGGCCGTTGGGTAATTGCGGAACGAGCCTATCTCGCGCAGGGCGTCTTCGTCGTTGATGTCGAGGGCACCTGCCTCGTACATCTCGCGGAACACGTCGACCATCCATGGCTTCGTTCTCGAGTCCGTGTACCATCCGAGGCGTCCGCCTCCGCCGAAGATGGTGGTTTCCTCTTGGTAGTACATGTTCGGGTAGGCGAGTTGTTCCGTGAGGATATAGAGCAGCGTGGTGCCGCCGGAGTTCCGTTCGACCGAGACGAGGGCTTCGTTGTATTGGCGGCCGAGCTCGAACACCAGGCGTCCGAGTTCCGCCCAGTTCGTCTTGATCCTAAGATGTGCAACGAACTTGAGTCTGTCCACATCAAGTACCGAGATTGCTTGCCAGTCGGATTGTGGTAGGCCTTCGGACGTGTCGACGCCGATGACGTAGGGCCGGCCGTTCTGTGGTCGTTCCCAGACGCGCAGTGCGCCGCTCTGTTCTATCCACATCGGTGGCTTCGCGCGCATCCGGTACAGGTGGGTTATCTCTGGGTCGAACACGTTCTCCTGGCTCGAGAGGAAGCATGAGATGTCGTCGGTCGGGTATTCCTGAAGCAGCATCCTTTCGTCGCCGATGATCATGTCCGACGTGGGCTGCAGCGGGGAGCGTGCGTTGATCTTCTGTTTCTCGTAGCGGAGGAACCGGATGTGTCCTCGGCTTGCGCCCTGCATGTCCATGAGGGACCGCTCGTAGTCCGACAGGTCGAACTCCTCGTTGCGGGTTGACGGGAGTACTTCTGGGTGGTCGACGTTCCAGTCCACCGTTTGGTCCATGAACACGGACAGGAAGAGGGGGTGCCAGAGTTCGCCGCTCTTGGCATGTTGCCAGGTGGCGAAGAAGATGGGGTCTTCGCCGTTCGGTGTGGATTCTTGGACGATGCGTCCGCCGCGGGCCACTGCGTCGAGGACGCCGGCCATGAAGTTGGACACGTCGTCGACGGTTTTGTAGTAGTGGCTGACCTCGCTCATGTGGAGCATCGTGAGGTCGAGGCCGCGGGCGAGGACCTTTGCGCCGGCGGTGGCCACGGCGATGGATGATTTCGTGTCTTGGAACACCATCGTCTCGGAGTTGTTCTTGAAGAGTGGAGGTTTGAACGGGTTCATGTTGTGAGCGGTCTGGAGGATATCCGCGGTTTCGCGTGATGCTCGTTCCTCGTACGACATGAACATGGCCTTCTGGTACGGGAGCGTTGCCGCCTTGGCGTAGGCTTCGGTGAGCACGTCCGTGGTGAATCCGACCTTCCGTGACTTCAGTGCGATGTCGAAGTTGGTTCGGTTGATCTCGTAGTCCTGCTGCCATGGTCGTGGGTCGAACCGCACGGGCCGTGGCCTGCCGTCGTCCATCTTCTCGACGACCCAGACGAAGGCTCGCCGGTACAGGCGCCAGTCGGCCATGATGGCCAGCACGTCGTTCTCGCTGAGCTTGCGCACCTGCGTGAGGTAGCGGTCGTAGTCGACGCGCTCGAGGCGATCGACCTTTTCGGCGATGGTGGTCATCCTATCCGTACCGGCTGGGCCGCCATCCGCCTGGCGTGTTCTCGGCTCCTCATGTGCCCGTTCATCCCGCGTTCCGTGTAGGGCCCGAGCCCGCATGTGCAGGCCATCCGGGTCTCCGAGCGCACCGTCGGCAGCTCCGTGGGTTCGGGTGGCGCGTCGATTATCCGCGTGGGTATAGGCGCCTGGTATTCGTGCTTGCTACACCAGACGGTCTCGCACGTGGTCGAGTGGAAGTACGCGGTGCCATAGAACGTGTTCTCTATCTTGGACCACCCACGCGGCATGATCTTCGTCCGCACGTTGTCGGCGAACGACTCACCCCACATGGCTCGCGTCCCGCAATTCGCGCACTCCACGATAGGGTCATGGTCGTACAACGAGTTGCTGTGATGCAGCATCACCATCTCAGTCCTCCTATGCGATACCCGACTTCAACCGGCGCTCATCCATGCGGATCTGGTGCTGGTGCCGCCACCCACTCACGTAACCGAAGTCCACCGCATGCATCTTCTTCCAAACACTCGCGCACTGGAGCGAATGCCACACGTAGAACCCGATCCGGGTCTTCTGTACCACCGCATCCGGCCATACCTTGCACACCCAGCTCTCATATTCAGCCGTCATCTTCGGCGGCGCCGGACGGTCCGCATACCCCTGTACCCCACAATTGGCACACTCAACCCGCTCAACCGCCCACATAGGCCACCCAGCTCTATCCGGCATCTTCAACCTCTTCTTCAACCTCTTCGACAGCGCCCTGAGCCGCCATCGCCTTATGCGTCACCGCCGTCACATCCAACGTCGGACCACTCCCGTTCCGCACACGACGCCGAGGACCCGGCGGAGGCGTCGAAGCCCCTCGCATCGTCTGACGGTACTCCTTCACCAACTTTAACGCGAGTTCCCCCACCGCCACTTCATCACGAGTCGGCTCACGCTTCGGATCGAATAACCGGTCAAGAACATCTACCGCCGCCTCAACCGTGCTCGGCAACCGACTCTCCACCAACGCCCCAACCGCCCGCTTCGTCGACGTGATCAACTCCTCATATACCCGCCTGAATCCCGGCGACAACGACTTCCAATCATGCAACGTCGATACCGCACCACCAGACGCAACCAACGCCGCATGGTCCGTATCAGCCAATACACGCGCCTCCAAGAACCGCCGCTGCGCTCCCGTCAGATCACGCCACGCAGCCGCTATCTCCGGCCGCTCCATCTGCATCGTCATCACACCACCTCACCCCATAGCATACGAGACACTACCCACCCCACGCCAACCCCCAGATCACCATATACCCCTCCCCCCCATGCCCCTCCCCCGTCCCTCCCCCCCCTTTCCTCCCCCACTCCCCCTCCTTTCCCCTCCCCTCCTACCTCCCCTCCCCCTTTCCCCCCTACCTCTCT
>Ga0315338_1002596_pt1 | contig 17422 bp, 16 predicted proteins | sample ASW8metaG_FD_204518 | JGI IMG/M metagenome (GOLD analysis project Ga0315338, IMG submission 204518) | Ammonia-oxidizing marine archaeal communities from Monterey Bay, California, United States - ASW #8 | ecosystem: Environmental > Aquatic > Marine > Coastal | place: USA: California | collected... | reverse complement strand
GGCCGGTCTCTGCGGCCTTCAGGGAAGTGTCGACGGTCTCGAGGTCGCGCATCTCGCCGACCATGATGACGTCCGGATCCTGTCGCAGGGCCGCGCGGAGAGCCTCTGGGAAGGAGGCCGTATCCGTCCCGATCTCGCGCTGCGTAATGATGCTCTTGTCGTGCGTGAAGACGAACTCGATCGGGTCTTCGACGGTGACGATCTTGCTCTTCCGTTCGCGATTCACTTCGTTCAGCATCGTCGCGAGGGTCGTCGACTTGCCCATGCCGGTCGGACCGGTCACGAGGACATAGCCGCGCTGAATCTGCGCGATCTCGCCGAGCACGGACGGCAGGTTGAGGTCCCCGAAATCCTTGATCTGGAGAGGGATGACGCGGAGCACGATGTTGAAGAAGCGTCGCTGTCGGGAGATGTTGACGCGGAAGCGTCCCTCGCCGGGCAGCTCGAAGGCGAGGTCGCGTTCGTTGAAGTCGAGGTCCTGTCCGAGCGGATCGTTCTCGATCAGGATTCGCACGATCTCTTCGGTGTCCTCTGGCGTCAGGACCTTGTATCGCAATTCGACGAGCTCGCCGTGAAAGCGGTAGAGGGGCAGATATCCGACCTGGAAGTGGATATCGCTTGCGCCCTTTTCGAGACCGAGTCGGAGAAGCCGATACAGCTTTTCCCGTTCCATCGTGGCTCCCCTCTGTTCAGCCTGGACTGCGCACGGTCTCCGCGAGACGGGACCGTCGATGCATTTATCGGCGGCCCGCGATGGCCCTTGACCCGATTCGAGCATCCTGTGCTGTTCGATGGAGCGACCGCTCCGCTATCTTGCGGCCTGTCTGCGAGCCGCCTGCAGGGACGATCCGGGCGGGTCGAGGCCAGACGGCGAACCAAACGAGAGCCGACGGCGCGGAGGAAAGGGCGAACATGCAGCGCAGGGAACGATCTCGATCGGTCCGTCGGATGATTGGATGCCTTGCTTCAGGGCTCTGTCTACTGATCGGCGCCCCTTCGGCCCTGGCCGCCGACGGAGACCCGGAGTCTCGAGACGAGACCCCAGCGGATGGCGAGATCCGGGTCGAGGGAGCCGAGCCAGCGCGCTTGCCCCCGGGGAGCACGCCGGGGCTCGATGCGCTCCTTCAGTTGCCCAGCGGCTACACGGCGACGGCGCCGGATGCCGTGGCGGGCGCGGGCGAGAACGAATGGCGTCGGCGGTTCGTGAAGACCGAACGAGAGCTGGCTGCGGCGAAGCAATCCCTCGAAGCGACGAAGCGGGAACTCGACGAGGTGGCCGGCGAGGGCGGGGGTAGCCAATGGTCGATTGCGGCGCCGGGAGCTTCGTCCGAAGGAGGACCCGGGACCTCACCTATGTCGTTCAAGCTACGCCAACAGCTCCGCGAGGATCGGGACAAGATCGAGGTCCGCGAGAAGGCGCTCCGCGATCTCCGAATCGAGGCCGATCTTGCAGGAGTCCCCCAGAGCTGGCGTGTGGCGAAGTCACAGGCGGCCGGATCGGCGCGCGACAGAGACTGATTGTTGCATGGCGGGGGGATGCGCAGCCGCTACTATCTTCGCGGCTCGAATCCCTGTGGGGTGTTCGAATCGATTCGAGCCTCAGCGATCGACCTTCGGCGCGCGCGATGCGGCCCGAAACCAGGAAACGAGGAGAGGGTGGTCATGAGCGACCAGCAGCACGGCGATTCCCCTGAGCGAAACGAAGACGGTCCGGGAACCAATGGCGACATGGCTTCCTGGTTCTACGTGCTCGGTGGCATTCCTCTGATGATCATCTTCTTTGTCGTGTTGTTCGGGCTCGTCGGTTCCTGCGACGCGCAGAACGTGATGATCCACGGCTAGTCGGTCGATCTGACCCAGGGCGATTTCTCTCCAGCGTTCGCCCATCCCCACATCCCGATTCATGCATTCAGCCGGCAGAAGCCCGGCAGTGTCGACGAACGTGGAGCGCTCGAGGCGCCTGCGTGACTCAACTTCGTCCGTGATTCCGCCGATATGGCGGAGATGTCCGTCCGTTCAAGTTGGAATCGACACCTCCAGATCACCATCGCCGCCCTGCTGGTTCTATGCGGCATGGGCTGCGTCGGGCTCTCGGGAACCGAATCCGGTCTGACGGGCTTCGACTACTTCCAGAGCCCCCGATCCGACGACGTCTGGAGCGCGAAGATCGCGGGGTGGCAGCGTCGAGAGAAGTTCGACTCGGCCCTCGTGAATCCGCTCGAGAGCGGTCCGGCCGTCGAGTCCGCCGGTGACAGCGCCGCCAATGCCCAGCTTCCCCTGGACCAGGCCGAGGAAGCGGGGCTACGTGCGAAGTATTTCGACTTCCGGCTGGAGCGTCGACGAGCGCTCGCCAGGGAAGTCGCGACGTGGATCCAGTCCGAGGCCAAGCGACACTATCGCGAGGATGGGGCCGTCGATCATTGGGCAACCCTCGAGGAGACCCTCGCGCGAGGCGGCGACGACTGCGACGGACTCGAACTTCTGACCTTCCATGCACTTCGAGACCTCGGCTTCTCTGCCAGCGAGGTGTATCGCGCGATCGTCGTACGTCCCTCCGACGGGCAGCACCATATGGTGACGCTCTGGTTCGAGACGCCCGACGATCCTTGGGTCATCGACCCGACCGGCGCGATGACGCTCGGCATGCCGCGCATGTCCGAGCTGCCGGAGTGGGAGCCGATCAAGGTCTTCTCGGAGAATCTCGAGTTCACAGTGCGTGATCGCGCGGATGCACTCGCTCAGGTGCCCTGACCCTCGCCATCCCGTGGTATCCTCCCGCGTCGGGGGGAATGGGGAATTGGCTGAGAGGTGCGAAGCGCGACTGGCACCCGGTCGCGAATCGGTTCGTGGATCGGGCTGCGAGTCTCGATCCGAAGAGTCTCTACATTCATCGCGTCACGGATCGGTGTCGCGTCGGCGGTACGCACTCGGGCTCGCGATCGGTCTGCTCGCTGTGCTCCTCGTCGTGCCCATGGATTTCCTGTCGGGTACGGCCTCCGCGGCACCCGACAGAGATGCTGCGCCCGATCGCTTCGATGCGATCGTGATCGACGCTGGACACGGGGGACACGACGAGGGCGCGACCGGGCCTACGGGTCTGCACGAGAAGGATCTCGTCCTCGACGTCTCGAAGCGCCTCGCCGAGCGGCTACGCAAGCGCGGCCTGCAGGTCACCCTCACTCGAAGCCGCGACGAGTTCCTCTCCCTCGAACAGAGGACCGCCGTCGCGAACGATGCGCGCGCCGATCTCTTCCTGTCGATCCATGCGAATGCCTCCTCGAGCCGCAAACCGCGCGGGATCGAAACCTATTTCGCCTCCCTCGATTCGACCGATGCGGCCGCGCGCGAAACGGCCGAACGCGAGAACAGCGCGTTCGGTGCCGCCGCCCCGCGATTCGGCTCGGACGACCCTCTCGCCGCGATCCTCGGCGATCTGATCGAAACGCAGCATCTGCAGGAGTCGAGCGAGTTCGCCAAGCTCGCGCAGTCAGAACTCTCGCGGATAGGGCGCTCCCGCTCACGCGGGGTGAAGCAGGCGCCCTTCGTCGTCCTGATGGGCGTGCAGATGCCCGCCTCCCTCGTCGAGATCGGATTCCTTTCGAATCCCGACGACGAGAAGAGCCTGCGTCGGAACCGACAGCGCTCCGCCATCGCCGACGCGCTGGTCGAAGCGGTGCTGACCTTCGGAGAGCGGTACGATGCGCGGCGTGGCGCGCATGCGGCGAACCGACACGTCGAGACGAGCGCCCGCTAGGAAGAACGAATCGGAGATGCGATTCCGGGAGGCCGCGCGATGTCGCGGGACGTTCGACCCTGAACGTCGGCCTTTCGATGTCGAGGCTTCGGTGTGGAAGGAAGTTTGATGCGCAGTGATGGACGAAGCACGGACGAACTGCGTCCGCTCGAATTCGCAGTCGACTTTACGGAGCAGCCGCTCGGCTCCGTACTCTGTTCGATGGGGCGTACGAAGGTCCTGTGTACGATCTCCGAAGAGCTCTCCGTGCCGCGCTGGATGCGGGGCAGCGGTCGAGGCTGGCTGACCGCCGAGTATTCGATGCTCCCGGCGGCGACGGATCGTCGCACCGACCGCGAGGCGAGTCGCGGAAAGCTCTCGGGACGGACGATGGAGATCCAGCGACTGATCGGGCGCAGCCTTCGGGCGGTCGTTTCGCTCGAGAACCTCGGTGAGCGGACGCTCTGGGTCGACTGCGACGTACTGCAGGCGGACGGCGGGACGCGCACGGCATCGATCAGCGGCGCCTTCGTCGCCCTGGCACTCGGCCTCGCGCGCCTCGATCGGAAGGGTGAGTTCGAGGCGCCCGTGCTCCTCGACCAGCTCGCGGCCATCTCGGTCGGCGTAATCGGCGGTGAGCCGATGCTCGATCTGCCCTACGAGGAGGATTCGCGTGCCGACGTCGACATGAATGTCGTGGCCACGGGAAGCGGCCGCTTCGTCGAGGTTCAGGGTACCGGCGAGGACGGCACCTTCGATCGAAAGGAGCTCGATCACCTGCTCGATCTCGCGCTCGGCGGGATCGGAACGATCGTCGAGCAGCAGAACGCGGCGATCGAAGCCGCCGGTTATTCGATGGCCCGACTGATGCGCAAGGCGGATTGATGTCGAGTCGGCCCCAGGAGGTGATCCGGCGGGACGGTCTGTGGCGTCAGATTCACGAGTCGCCGAGTTGAACCGCGGGTCCGAAGCACGAGGCCGCATCGTCGTCGCCAGCGGAAACGCTGGAAAGGCTCGCGAGATCGCTCGTATTCTCGTCGACTACGAGATCCACTCCCTGGCCGAGTTCGCGCCCGTCGACTTTCCGGAAGAGTGCGGGGACTACTTCGAGAACGCGCGCATCAAAGCGCAGGTCGCGGCGCGGGCGATCGGATTGCCCTGCGTCGCCGATGATTCAGGGCTCGAGGTCGAGGCACTCGGTGGTGCGCCGGGTGCCTACTCGGCACGTTATGGCGGACCCGGTCTGGACGATCGTGGTCGCCTCGAGGCGCTGCTCGACGAACTCTCTGGCATCGTACCGCCGCGACGCGCCCGCTTCTTCTGCGTCGCCGCGATCGCGCTTCCGGACGGCCGCGCCGCTGTCGCGGAGGGCGCCTGCGAGGGCGAGATCCTGGGGGCGCCGACCGGCGAGGGCGGCTTCGGCTACGACCCGATCTTTCGTCCCGATGGATTCGATCGATCGATGGCCGAACTCGACCGGGAAGAGAAGGATGCGATCTCGCATCGCGGTCGCGCGTTCCACGCGCTCGAGGTGGGCATCGCGCGACTCATCGGACCGTCGGCGGCCAAGGCGTGAACGCCGTCAGACTTCGAGTGAGTTCATTCGTTCGCGGATGAAGCGCGCGAGGGAGTTCAGGACCTGCTTGGGCACGTCCTCGAAGCGCACGCCCATGCCGAGCGGCAGGTTGGGGCGCTGAAGATTTCCGGGCACGTTGGCGAAGACGACGACGCCATCGAGTTCGAATTCATGATCTTCGATCTCGAAACCAAGATTCAGCTGTGCGCCGTCCATACTCGCGCGCGGCGACTCGATGAAGCAGCCACCCTCGGAGAGGCTGTACAGGATTCCGTCCTTTTTGCGGCCTCCGACGGTCACGCGAACGGGTGCGTGAACGGGCGCGCGTCGGGTCGTGCGCGTGGAAGCCTGTCGCTCTCTCGAGACCATGCGGTTGATCTGGAAGCGCAGCACGCCCGGGTCGTACCCGTCCCAAAGCGCCAGCATCACGCCCGCGCGAACGAGGAGTCGGCGCTGTCCGGCGTCGGGCTGTTTGCCGTAGGCCATGCAGGGCAACACGGGCTCGATCCGGCGCATCGCCTTCAAGGCCTTGCCGACTTGCTTCCCGCCCGTCTCTGCGGGGACGAGCACGCCACAGAACGCATACTGGCGGGACTCGACGACTTCGACCGCCTCATCGAGATTCGCGACGCGGATGGGTTCGATCCCGATCCGGACGAGCCTGGTCGCGAGCGTTTCCGTGAAAGCCGGATCCGTCTCGATCAGCACGATGAAATGGCTGGTCGACATGCTGTCTGAATCGGGTGGTCCTCGGTCCCGCTTGAGTCGGAGTCATCGGGTGGGCCTGGACGGACACAGCCAGGGCGGGCTGGTCGAGGGTGCGAGGGCCGGTTTGCCTCAGGCGGCCTGGTCGCTGCGTTCGAAGCATCTCTCGAGCCACTCTTCGGGGGTCGGGCGATGCGGGTCGAAACGCAGGATCGACTTCTCGAGGCGTCGCCGTGCCCGCTTGCCGAGGCGGACGCCTTCCTCTTCGAGCACGCCGGAGAGATCGTGCTCGACGAAATGGGCTGCATGGGCCCCGGTCATGTCGTCCGGGTCGTTCCCGCTCTCCCAGACGAGCAGCCAGAGGTCGTAGCGCGATAGGCGTCTATTCGCGGCGAGGCAGAGCTCGATGTAGATGTGCTCGAAGTAGCGTCGATTCATGGGGGCGAGAACTCCGCGACCCGACTCGCGCCTTCGCTCGGGGCGGGCGTGCGGGTTCGTCTTGAAGTGGTCGCGCGCGGGCGAAAATGTCAGGGGAAAACCCCTCGGCGGTTGGGCAAGCGATCGGACCGCGCCTTCTGCGCGAGCGTTGCCGATGGGGGAGGGGCGCTTGCGATGTGCGCGGGGGATCGGAGTGCGATGAGTTCCGTGGGTCAGCCAAAGGCGCGCGGTGCGTACGGTAGGATGGGCGCGCGTTCGCACGCCGACAAAACCCCTTCGGAGTCGATATTGCCGACCGACCCGCCCTCGAATGACGCCTCGCCGAGCGATCCGGAGCGAGCCTGGTCCGACTGGATGCGCGCTGCGCAGGTGGGCGACACCGAGTCCTATCGCGAGCTGCTGAACGCGATCCAACCTCGCATTCGAGCGATCGTCCTGGCCCGGATTCGCGACGCGGCGGCTGCGGAGGACGTCGTCCAGAACGCACTCCTCTCGATCCATCGCGGTCGCGCGACCTACCGTCCCGAACGCCCCTTCGGGCCCTGGATGCGGGCGATCGTACGCAACTGCGTGATCGACCATTTCCGAGAGCGGAAGCGGCGCGGTGACCGGGAGGTCACATTGGACGTAGAGGAGTGGGCGGACGATCAGTCGAATGGCGAGGGGACGGAGGATCGCCTGGCGCCGGAACTCGCTGCGGCGCTCGAGGCGCTGCCCGCGGCGCAGCGCGAGGCCGTGATCCTCGTCCAGTTGCAGGGATTGTCCGTGGCGGAGGCGGCGCTGCGCGTCGGAGTTTCGCCGGGCGCACTCAAGGTCCGGGCACATCGGGGATATCGCGCGATGCGCCAGAGTCTGGAAGGAACACGTGAGAAGGGCGAGTGGCGTTCCGCCTCGCCTCGCCCGACGCGCGAGAAGTCGACCTCGAGAGGGACAGGATGACGAGTGCTTCAGACCGCTTGATCTCGAGTCTGGTGAAGAACCTGGAACCGGTTCGGCCGCTGCCTCGTCTGCGTCTCGCCTTCGCGATCATCCTCGCCGTCTGGGCGACGCTGCTCGGCGTGGTCCTCTGGGCACAGGAGAGCGAGGCGGGGCTGCGATGGCTCTTCTCCGATCGCATCTATTTCGGAAGCTTCGCGGGCCTCGTGGTGGCATCGATCGGTGCGACCTGTTCGTCACTCGCCGCCGGGATCCCGGGTCGCGAACGACTCGAGACCAGCGGCATGATCGTTTCCTTCGTGGGGTTGCTCGCCGCCGCGGTCGCGTGCCTCGTCGGCATGAACGAGATGGCTTCGGCCGCAAGTTCCGGTCCGCATGGCATCGACGGCATGTGCTTCAGGAAGGGCGCGCTGCTCTCGCTGCTCCCGGGCGGCGTGATCCTCAGCTTCCTCGTTCGGGGTTGGTCAGCACATCCGCTTCGTGCGGCCATGCTGGCGCTCTTCGCTTCGGGCGCGCTCGGGACGCTGATTGTCCACGCGAGTTGTGGATTCATCGAGGCAGAGCATCTGCTGATCGGACATCTCAGCGTGCCGATCGCACTCATCGCCCTCGGAAGCTATCCGCTCTTCGTGATCCTCCGACGCGTTCGACGCTGATCTCGACATCAGCGGTTCGGCTGTCTACGGTTGGGCCGCCATGCCCAAGACCCGAATGCTCCTCGTGCGACACGGGCAGACTCCGTGGAATGCCGACGGTCGTTGGCAGGGACACGGCGACCCCGGCCTGACCGTGGAAGGCCATGCCCAGGCCGACGAGCTGGCGCGCGCACTCCATGAAGAGGCCGAGCGACGTCGCTGGAGTCGGGTGATCGCGAGCGACCTCGCGCGCGCGCAGCAGACGGCGAGAGCGGTGGCCAATCTCCTGTCGCTCCCGGTCGAGCTCGACCTTCGATTGCGCGAACTCGACGTCGGCGCATGGTCCGGTCTCTCCCGCAGCGAGATCGCCGAGCGAGATCCCGAAACCCTGCAGGCCTTCGAGCGGGGAGAGCCGACGATCCGACCGGGCGGAGGGGAATCGCGGATCGAGATTCGAGAACGCACGCATGCCTTCGTCTGTGAAGTGGCCGAGCGCTATCGCGACGAACACGTGATCGTCGTGACCCATCTCGGCGTGATCCGCGCGCTCCTGCCCGGGACCAATCCCACGAACGCCGAGCGCATCGAATGCGTTGCCGAGGAGATCGCCGCCCGCCCGATCGATCGCCATCGTCGGCCCGAGGGCCCCACACAGAACGGCCCGCTCTAGTCCCCCACCAGGCCCCTTCTAGACTGTCGACGTCGCGCGCGACTCAGGTCCTGACTTGTCGGAGCGTTCGGAACCCCTCGAGCAGGATCCAGATGTCCAGCGCGAGGATCACGGTACCGCTCAGAGAAAGCAGCCAGAGCTCCTCGAAGTTCGCGTAGTAGTCGAGGAGGTTTCCGACCATCGCCCAGGCCGTCACCGCCGCGACGGCGACCATGGGGACCAGCGTGTAGAGGTAGGGTCGCCCCTGCCGTTTCAGCCAGATCGACACGACGAGCAGGGTCACGCCCGCGACGAGCTGGTTCGTCGTGCCGAAGAGCGGCCAGAGGGCGAGTCCGCCCTGTCCGCCGCCCTGGGTCACGGCGAGGAGGAGCGCCGCCCCGACGCCGACGGCGCCAGCGATGTAGCGATTCGAGAGGGGCTTGATGTCGTAGGCGTCCGAGAGCTCGGCGAGGACGAGGCGCTGGATGCGCGCGCCGGTGTCGAGGGAGGTCGCGGCGAAGGCGATCACCATGACCGCCATGAACGTGCGCGCGGTTTCGAAGGGGATGCCGAGGGCTGCGACGAAACTCGCGCCGCCACTGACGAAGGCGTCGAGTTTGGCGGCGAGTCCGTTGGCTGCGCCCCAGCTCGAATAATGCGACCACCATTCGCCGGAGCTCTCGAAGCCGGCCGTCGCCGCCAGCACGGCCATCAACCCGAGGAACCCCTCGGCGAGCATGGCCCCGTAGCCGATCGGGCGCGCGTCGGGCATGCGGGCCAGCTGTTTCGAAGTCGTCCCCGACGCGACGAGGCCATGAAAGCCCGAGATCGCGCCGCAGGCGATCGTGACGAAGAGGAACGGGATGAGGGACGGCGCGCCCTCGGGCTCGAGATTGAAGGCCGGGGCGACGACCTCCGGGCGCAGTACGAGCAGACCAGCCGAGAGCACGAAGAGACCCGTCAGCAGCTGATGCGAATTGAGATAGTCGCGCGGCTGGAGCAGGAGCCAGACCGGCATCACCGACGCTACGAAGGAATAGCCAAGGAGCAAACAGACCCAGGTCGTGATCGACACGCTCTGTAGCGCAGGGAACGCGTCGGCCACCGCGCCACCATAGAAGATGGCGACCAGCAATCCGACATAACAGATGATCGAGGGGACGAACATCGGCATGCCGCGCTTGTAGACGAGCCAGCCGAGCCCCATGGCGACGATGATCTGGACGTTGATCGGGAAGATCGAACTCGGCGTCGACGAGAAGAGGGTGGCGATGATGTAGGCAAAGACCGCGAGGACGACCCAGATGAGGAGCGAGATGATCACGAGGAAGAGGGTTCGGACGCGCGGGCTGACGACGCTCCCCGCGACGTCTCCGATCGAGCGGCCCCGATGGCGTGCGCTGATCACCAGGGTCGAGAAGTCATGGGCCGCGCCCATGAAGATTGTGCCAATGCAGACCCAGAGGAGTGCCGGGACCCATCCCCAGATGACCGCGATCGCAGGGCCGACGATCGGCGCCGCGCCGGCGATCGAGGCGAAATGATGCCCCCAGAGCACGTGCAGGCGCGTCGGGACGTAGTCGACGCCGTCCTCGAGTTCACGAGACGGTACGGGCTCGTCGTCGCGAAGCACGAAGACCCGGCGAGACAGGAACCCGGAATAGAAGCGGTAGCCGAGGGCGAAGGCGACGAAGACGATGGCGGCGAGACTGGCTGCGTTCACTCTGGCTCACTCCGTGACAGGCGATCGGGCCTGACGGTACCAGATGGTCGGCGCCTCTATGCGGATGTTTCGACGGGATCGGACGGGCGTAAACGCCTCGAGATGACGAGCAGCCCGAGCACCATGACGAGGCCGCCAGCGATGTCGATCAACACGTCGTAGGGGCTGCCCGTGCGGACGTCGGAGAAGGCCTGGCGTGCTTCGTCTGCGCTGGCCAGCGTCATGACGATGAAGAGCGCGACCCAGCCCGCCGTCGCGATCTGATTGCGCGAAGCCGCGATGAGGGAGGCGCGAAACGTGAGTAGCGCCAGGATCGCGTACTCGATGAAATGCGCGGACTTTCGGATCCCGACATAGATCTTGTATCGGGTGCGATAGTCGAGATCTCCGGTCAGCCAATCGAGCCACGGAATGATCATGTCGTTCGTCTCGGTCAGCGAGAACGAATCGCCACCGAAGGTCCAGATGACCAGCGCCCAGCCGACGACCCAGGCCCAGGCGATGAGCTTGCGTCGCGTCGTGACGGTCGGCGGCGAAACGTCTGCGGATTCGTTCCGGTCCGACCTCAACTCGTCTTGCTCTCTCCTGGAGTCATTCATGAATGGGGGGAGCCTCGTGTTGGGGTCGAGTCGCCGGGCGGGCGAGAGAATAGCCGGGCGCCCAGTCGACTCCCGGCCCGTTATCGTAGGGGCATGCGTCCTCTCAGAATCGGTCTGGTCTACGAAACATTTGAGACCTATCCGCGCCGAACGGCCGACCCCTTGGATGTTCACGTCGAATTCGAGCCCGAAACGACGATCGAGGGACTCGAGGCCGCGATCCTGCATCTCGGGCACCGTCCTGTGCGGCTCGGTTCGCCCCATGCGCTGCTCGCGGGACTGGCTCGAGAGGGCGGGGGATCGGACCCGCTCGGGGTCGACGTGGCATTCAACCTCGCCGAGGGGCTGGGCGGACGGAACCGCGAGGCCTGGGCGCCCGTGTTGCTGGAGATGGGCGGGATTCCGACGATCGGGTCCGATGCCCTCTCGCTCTCGTTCTCGCTGGACAAGGCCTGGACGAACCGCTGGCTGGCTGCGGCCGGGGTGCCCGTCGCTCCGCAGACGACCTTCGCGAGTGCGGAAGAGGCCGAGCGAGAGGAACTCCCCGCGCCGTTCCCGCTCTTCGTGAAGCCGCGATGGGAGGGCACCGCCAAGGGAATTCTCGCGTCGTCCCTCGTCACGTCGCGAGCCGAACTCGTTCGCGAGGTCGTGAGGATCGTCACCGACTACGACCAGCCGGCGCTCGTCGAAGCCTTCCTGCCGGGCGCGGAATACACGCTGACCTTGATCGGAAACGACCCGCCCGAGGTCCTGCCCGCGCTGCAGCGCGCGCTCGAGCGGAAAACGGGGATCGGACTGCATGCGCTCGAGGGTGCGGGTCGTGCGGGCGACGGGGATCTCGAACACGAGACCAGGGGAATCCTCGAACCCGAACTCGAATCGCGTCTCGGCGAGCTCGCGCGCCTCGCCTTCGAAGCCCTCGAATGCCGCGACTTCGCGCGGGTCGACTTTCGCCTCGACGCGTCGGGTCGTCCCGTGTTTCTCGAGATCAACCCGCTGCCCACCTTTGCCGGGGACGGCACCTTCGGCATCCTCGCCGAACTCGAGGGCGTCACACTCTCCGAAATGCTGGGTCGATGTATTCTGGCGGGTCTCGAAAGGCTCGGTCTCACGAAAGACCGCGAAGATGGACGTCGCGCACCATGAGTTCCCAAGAAGCAATCCTGCCGCAGGCAGCACCGCCGAATCCCTGGCCCCTCCGGCGCTCGTCGCCCCCGGCCGATGTCGATGACGCCGATTGGCGCGACTGGGGCTGGCAGATGCGCCACCGCATCCGGACCGCGGAGGCACTGCGGGAATGGATCGATCCAACGCCCGAGGAGGAGAGTGCGATCGAGGAACTCGCCTCGCACTTCCGCTTCGTGATCACTCCCTACTTCGCTTCGTTGATGGACCCGGACGACCCCGAGTGTCCGATCCGTCGGCAGGTGGTGCCTCGACCGGCCGAGCTGACGGATGCGGCCGGTCTCGCGGATCCCCTCGGCGAAGTCGGGCACTCACCGGTCAAGAACGTGATCCGGGTCTATCCCGATCGGATCGCGTTCTGCGTGAACAACGAATGTGCTCTCTATTGTCGTTATTGCCTGCGCAAGCGCATGGTGGGCGAAGAGGGCTGGGCGATGCAGAAGCGCGAACTCGAAGTCGCGCTCGACTGGATCGCGGCCACGCCCGAGATCCGGGACGTGCTGCTCACGGGCGGCGACCCGCTCGTCTTCGCCGATCACAAGCTCGAGTGGTTGCTCGGGCGGCTTCGTGAGATCCCGAGTGTCGAGATCATCCGACTCGGGACGCGCCTGCCCGTCACGCTTCCCTTTCGCGTGACCGACGCGCTCTGTGACATGCTCGAGCGCTTCCATCCGATCTGGGTGAACACCCACTTCAATCATCCCGGCGAACTCACCGCGGACGCTGCCGAAGCCTGCGACCGACTCCTTCGCGCGGGCATTCCCGTCGGAAACCAGAGCGTGCTGTTGAAGGGGGTGAACGATTCCGTGGACGTCATGAAATCGCTCTGTGAGACGCTCGTTCGAATGCGCGTGCGCCCCTATTATGTCTACCAGGCTCAGCTCCTCGAAGGCACCGAACATTTCCGGGTGCCGATCGAGGATGGACTCGCGATCTTCCGGGAGATGCGAGGTCGCACGAGCGGCTTCGCGATTCCCCAGTACGTTCTCGACACCCCCCATGGCAAGGTGCCCCTCGATCATCCCTTCGCGAAGGGACGCGAGGGCGACGACTTCGTGGTGGAGGCCTGGGACGGTGCGATCTGGCGAGAACCGAATCCCCGCTGAACGCGGAGAGGCGAGGCGGGATGTCTGAGTCGCGGCGAGGCATCCTGAACGCCGCCGGCCTGCTCGCGGCCAGTGTCCTGGTGGCGCGGCTGCTCGGCTTCCTGCGCGACGCGCTCTTCGCCCATCACGTCGGCGTCGGTCCGGCCGCGGACGCTTACTTCGCCGCGTTCATGATCCCCGACATGCTTGGCTACCTGATGGCCGCGGGCGCCGCCGCGATCGCCGTGACGCCGCCCTATGTACAGCGTCTCGAGAAACTCGGCCCCGAGGCGGCGGCCCGCTTCGCCTCCTCTGTCGTCGGCAATGTCGCCTTCTTCTCGATCGTGCTCACGATCGTGCTCTGGATCTTCGCCGAACCGCTCCTTCGTCTGCAGTTCGGACGCTTCGAGCCCGAGGTGCTCGAGGAGACGGCGCGGCTGATGCGCATCGTCCTGCCCGCCCAGGTCTTCTTCCTGACGGGCGGTGTGCTGCGCGGCGTGTTGATGGCGCACGGTCGCTTCGGGCCCCAGGCCGCCGCTTCCGTCATCTACAGCGCCGGGCCGATCGTCGGCGGACTCGTGATCGCCGGCGTCGACGGCTTCGCGTGGGGAACGCTCGTCGGGGCGGCGATCGGACAGTGGGCGGTGCCGGTCATCGCCCTACGCCGACTTCCGGGCGCGGTCGGAAGGATTCGCGTCGGCCTCTTCGACGCGGACTTCCGCGAGTACGTGTGGCTGGCCATGCCGCTGATGCTCGGCCTCGGTCTCACGACCGTCGACGAGTGGTACGAGAAGTGGATCGGCGGCCGACTGGCCGAGGGCGCGATCGCGACGATCACCTATGCGCGCAAGATCATGATGGCGCCCGTCGGCATCGTCGGGCAGGCGGTCGGTGCGGCGCTCCTGCCGACGCTGACCGCGCTCTTCCAGCGTGACGATCGCGACGCCTTCGACGACCTCTTCTCGACGACGCTGCGCATGACCGTCGGGCTCGGCATCCTGGCTTCGGGCGCGCTGATGGTCCTCGGCCTGCCCGTCGTCGAACTCCTCTACGAGCGCGGCCGCTTCACGGCGATCCATTCTCGGGACGTGAGCGAGATCCTGTTGATCTTGGCCGTCGCGATCCCGGGCTGGGTGCTGCAGCAGGTGGCGGTTCGGGGGTTCTACGCGCGCGGCGAGATGTGGCGGGCGATGGCTCTCAGTACGGTCGTCGCGCTCGCCGTCTTCCCCCTCTACTTGTGGGGCGGCTCCTCCGCGGGTGTGCGCGGACTGGCCATCGCCTCGGCCTCCGCGATCAGTCTGAATGCGCTGATCACGATCGTCTGGCTGCGAGTGCGATGTGGTACGCCGAACCTGTCGACGCTCGTCGAGACCCTGGCGCGCTCGCTCGCGATCGCCGGCATCGCCGGGGCCGTCACCTTCTATGCGCTCGAATGGATCGTGGCGTCTGTGAGGGGCCCGGCGCTCGACTTGCCGTGGATCGAACTCGCTCTGGGCGGAGCGATCTACGGACTCGCCATGCTCGTCGCCGTCTCCTTCCTCGGGGATGCTCCGCTTCGCGCAGCGCTCGATCGACTCCGCGCTCGACTGCTCCGTCGCTCGACCACGACACCCGCGGAATGAGCGCGAAGTCCGCGCCCGAGCGGTCCTGGCAGTTTTGGATCGATCGAGGCGGCACCTTCACCGATTGCATCGGCATCACGCCCGACGGAGAGGTCCGAACGACGAAGGTGCTGTCGTCGGACGAGGCCCCGGTCGAAGCGATCCGCGCCGTTCTCGCCGAAGCGGGATGGTCGACGGATACGGCGGATCTCGATGCGCGGGTGAAACTCGGGACGACCGTTTCGACGAATGCGCTGCTCGAACGGCGGGGCGTTCCGACGGCGCTGCTCACGAACGTCGGTCTCTCGGGCGTCTTCGACATCGGTACCCAGGAGCGACCGGAACTCTTCGAACTCGAGATCGAGAAATCGCCGAGACTCCAGAGCTGGCGACTCGAGGCGCCCGGTCGTCGCGACGCGAGCGGTGGGTGGGTCGAGGAAGTCGACCTCGACGCGACGCGCGGGATGCTCGAGAGGGCGCGTGGCGAGGGCGCCGAATCGCTCGCCATCGTGTGGATGCATGCGCATGCCTTTCCCGAGGATGAGTTGAAGCTCGAACGGGTGGCGCGCGAAGTCGGGTTCGAGCATGTCGCCTGCTCGCATGCGCTCGCGCGGGAGATCGGATTCCTTTCGCGCGGAGAGACGGCGATCGCGGACGCCTATCTGACGCCGCTGCTGCAGGGCCACGTCGAGGATCTGCATCGGGCTCTTCCGCGCGCGCAGATCCGCTTCATGCAGTCCTCAGGCGGCGTGACCGAGGGCGATCGCTTTCGCGGTCCGAACGCGCTGCTCTCGGGACCGGCCGGGGGCGTGGTGGCGACGCGCTGGCTCGCGCGGGAGGTCGGGTTCTCGCGCGCGATCGGTTTCGACATGGGGGGCACGTCGACCGATGTGTCGCTCGTTGCGGGCGAGGACTTCGATCGCGCGTTCGAGAGCGAGGTCGGGGGCGTGCGGGTGAAGTCCCCGATGCTGCGAATCCATACCGTCGCCGCGGGCGGGGGTTCACTTTGCCGCTTCGACGGGATCCGGCTGACGGTCGGACCGGAGAGCGCGGGCGCGGATCCCGGACCGCTCTGTTATGGACTGCGCGACGAGGGCGGCGCGCCGATGGCCCGTGAGCTGGCCGTCACCGACATCAACCTCTGGCTGGGACGCATCGCCGAGGATCGCTTCCCCTTCGATCTCGATCTCGCACCGGTCGAGCGGGTCCTGGCCGACGTCGTGTCCGACCTGGGCCGTTCGGGTTTCGAGCGCACGCCGGAGGAAGTCGCTGCCGGCTTCTTCGAAATCGCCAACGCCAGCATGGCCCAGGCGATCATCGAGGTCTCCGTCGAACGCGGCGCCGACCCGCGCGACCACGTGCTCGTCGGCTTCGGCGGGGCGGGGGGGCAGCACGTCTGCGCCATCGCGGAACGCCTCGGCATTCGCGAGATCCTGCTGCATCCCTACGCCGGCCTCTTGTCGGCCTATGGCATCGGCATCGCGCGCCTCTCCTGGGACGGGGAGCGCGACGGCCTGTCGCGCATGCTGCCCGCGGACGGCGATCTGCCGCGATCGATCCTCGGCGATTGGCAGGGGCTGGCCGAGGAAGGGCGCCTTTCGCTCGCGAACGAGGTCGAGCGACCCGATGACCTCGTCGCCGAGCATGGACTCGACCTGGGGTACGTCGGGACGGACACGGCGCTGGCCGTTCGGTTGCCGCCGACCGCTCGCATCGAGAGCGCGAGCGATTGGCGCGCAGCCTTCGAGGCCGCCCACCGTGAGCGCTATGGCTACGCACGGGTCGACCGCGCCATCGAGATCAAGGTATGCCGTCTGCGCGTCGTCGATCCTGAGGAGTCTGCGTCGGCACCGGGGACGGGATTGGTAACCGCTCCGGCACCTGGGAAGGGACCGGCACCCGGAGTGGCTCGGGCATCAGAACAGAAGTCGGACGCCGAGCGCGGGTCCGCGTCCGACGCCGCTCGAGAAGGCCGGTCGGTAGAGAGTCGCGCAATCCGCGAGCCCGCAGTCCTGCGTCAGACCGAGGCGTGGTTTCCGGGGGTAGGGCGCGTGCGCGCTCCCGTCTATCAGCGAGAGGCGCTTCGCGACGGGGATCGCATCGGCGGCCCTGCGCTGATCCTCGAAGCGACCGGGACGGTCGTGCTCGATCCTGGATTCGAGCTCGTCGTCGACGCGGCGGGGATCCTTCGGCTCCGCGCGATCGACTCCGCCCTGCGCGAGACGCGTGTCGATCTCTCCGAGTCCGATCCGGTGCGTCTCGAAGTGCTCGGCAATCGCTTCATGTCGATCGCCGAACAGATGGGCGCCGTGCTTCGCAACACGTCGGTCTCGACGAACATCAAGGAGCGCCTCGACTACTCCTGCGCCGTGTTCGATCGGGACGGCGGCCTCGTCGCAAACGCGCCGCACATCCCCGTCCATCTCGGCGCGATGGCCGATACGGTCGCGGCGATCCGCGCGCGTTTCGAGCCCTTCGAACCCGGCGACGTGCTCGTGACGAACGATCCCTTCGAGGGTGGTTCGCACCTGCCCGACGTCACGGTCGTGATGCCCGT
>Ga0315338_1002595_pt1 | contig 17423 bp, 16 predicted proteins | sample ASW8metaG_FD_204518 | JGI IMG/M metagenome (GOLD analysis project Ga0315338, IMG submission 204518) | Ammonia-oxidizing marine archaeal communities from Monterey Bay, California, United States - ASW #8 | ecosystem: Environmental > Aquatic > Marine > Coastal | place: USA: California | collected... | reverse complement strand
CGACCCTGTTACTGCAAGTCGCCTCCGCTCTGTCGAAGACCCTGACTCCGGTCTATATCTCCGGTGAGGAGGCGGTCGACCAGTTGCGGCTGCGCGCTGACCGGCTCGGCCTCACCGACGCCGACGTCGGCCTGGCCGCCGCCACCTCGGTGCGCGATATCGCGGCATCGCTGGGCAATGCCGGAGGGCCCGGCGGACCCGTTCTGGTGGTCATCGATTCGATCCAGACGATGTTCGTGGACAGCCTGGAATCGGTGCCCGGTACCGTAGCCCAGGTCCGCAACTCGGCGCAGGAACTGATCCGGCTGGCCAAACGCCAGGGCTTCGCGCTGATCCTCGTCGGCCACGTCACCAAGGACGGACAGATCGCCGGCCCCCGGGTGCTGGAGCACATGGTCGACACGGTGCTTTATTTCGAGGGCGACCGCAGCCACCAGTTCCGGATCCTGCGCGCGGTCAAAAATCGCTATGGCCCGACGGACGAAATCGGCGTTTTCGAGATGACCGGCGCCGGCCTGGCCGAGGTCGCCAATCCATCGGCGCTGTTCCTGGCCGGCCGGGATGACGACGTATCGGGCGCCAGCGTGTTCGCCGGCATTGAGGGAACACGGCCGGTTCTTGTTGAAATTCAATCTCTTACCGCGCCCTCGGCCCTGGGCACCCCGCGCCGCGCCGTAATCGGCTGGGACACCGGCCGCCTGGCCATGATCCTGGCTGTGCTGGAGTCCCGCTCGGGCCTTGCGCTAGCCGGATTGGACGTATACCTAAACGTCGTCGGCGGCCTGAAGATCGGCGAGCCGGCGGCCGACCTGGCGGTGGCGGCGGCCCTGATATCGTCGGTCAGCGGCGTTCCGGTGCCGCCGGAAACGGTGGTCTTCGGTGAAATTGGACTTTCCGGCGAGGTCAGGGCGGTGTCCCGGGTCGATGCCCGGCTCAAGGAAGCCGCCAAGTTGGGCTTCAGCCGCGCCATCATTCCGGGGCAATCCCGGGCCCAGGGAAACAACAGGGGAAACAACAAGAAAACCCCGGAAGGGACCATGGAGATTACCGAAATCTCCCGCCTCGAGGATTTGCTCGTGCTGTTCGCCAAACCGGGTAGCCAACGCGCCGGGCCGCTGGTGGCGGCCGCCAACGCCCGGGGACGCGGCCATGGATAACCCCGCTGACGTGCCGATCGTCATTGCGCTCGATATCGGGATCACCGTATTGGTGCTGATTTCCGCCGTTCTCGCCTATGTCCGCGGCCTGGTGCACGAGGTGCTGTCGGTGGCCGGCTGGATTGGCGCCATTTTAGCCACCTTCTACGGGTTCCCCTTCCTCCACCCCTATGCCCGGCAACTGATCACGATCGATATCGTCGCCGATTTCGGCTCCGGGATCGTCATTTTCGTCTTTTCCCTGGTCATCCTGTCGCTGATGACCCGCCGCATTTCAAAGAAGGTGAAGGAAAGCCCGCTTAACGCCGTCGACCGGTCGCTGGGCTTCTTATTCGGGCTTTTGCGCGGCGCCTTGATTGTTTGTATTGCCTATATCGGGCTGGGGATGTTTTATCCCCAGGACGACCGGCCGCAATGGATCAGCGAAGCCCGGTCCATGGAGTTGATCGGGCCCGGGGCGGCGTTGTTGGTGTCCCTAATCCCCGAGAACTTCACCGCCGCCGGGTTCGGCGACGAGGAAGGCCCAGGGGATGACGCAGGCAAAGACGGGAGTGAAGAAAAGAAAGACGCCGACGACAAAAAGTCCGGCACCCGCCGGGTGGTGCAGGAGTTGCTAGCACCGAAACCGAAGGGCGCCGATGACAAGAAGGACGGCGCCCCCGAGGGCGACGCCGTCGGGTACGGCAATAAGGCGCGTCAACAAATGGATCGGCTGAATGAAATCCTCAAGGACCGATAGGAAAGGCGGCATCGCCGGCATCGGCGACCTGCGCCGGCCGGAAGAAGAATGCGGCCTGTTCGGCATCTACGGTCTATCGGATGCCGCCACCCACACGGCGCTCGGCCTGCACGCGCTCCAGCACCGGGGTCAGGAAGCGGCCGGCATCGTCGCCTATGACGGCGAACATTTCCACAGCCACCGGGCGCTGGGCCTGGTCGGCGACAACTTCAACGCGCCCGAGGTCATGGAACGGCTCGCCTGCCACGTCGCCATCGGCCACGTGCGCTATTCGACGACCGGCGAAACGGTGCTCAGGAACGTGCAACCGCTGTTCGCCGACTTCAAGTTCGGCGGCCTCGCCGTGGCCCATAACGGCAACCTCACCAACGCCTACGAGATCCGGCAAAGGCTGGTGCAACGGGGCTGCATCTTCCAATCCACTTCCGACACCGAGACCATCATCCACCTCATCGCGATCAGCGAATACGGGCGCGTCGTCGACCGCATGACCGACGCCTTGAGCCAGATCCAAGGCGCCTATTCCATGGTCTGCATCACCCAGAAAAAGCTGATCGGGTTGCGCGATTCCTACGGCGTGCGGCCGCTGGTCCTGGGACGGCTGGGAGAAGCCTGGATTTTGTCGTCGGAGACGTGCGCGCTCGACATCATCGGCGCCGAATTTGTCCGCGACGTGGAACCCGGCGAGATCGTCGTCATCGACGACAAGGGCCTGCACAGCATCAAGCCCTTCTCCAAATCGCCCAACCGGTTCTGCATCTTCGAATACATCTACTTCGCCCGACCCGACAGCGTCATGGAAGGCCGCAGCGTCTATGACGTGCGCAAGAACATCGGCGCCGAACTAGCCCGCGAAAGCTACGTCGACGCCGACTTCGTGGTGCCGGTCCCCGATTCCGGCGTTCCCGCCGCCATCGGCTATGCACAGCAGTCTGGGGTGCCGTTTGAGTTCGGCCTCATCCGCAATCATTATGTCGGGCGCACCTTCATCGAACCCACCGACCAGATCCGGCACCTGGGCGTGCGCCTGAAGCACAACGCCAATGCCGCCGGGCTCAAGGACAAGCGCGTGGTGCTGGTCGACGATTCCATCGTCCGCGGCATCACCAGCCTGAAGATCGTTGAAATGGTCCGCAACGCCGGCGCCAAGGAAGTGCACATGCGGATTTCCAGCCCGCCGACCACCCATTCGTGCTTCTACGGCATCGACACCCCCAACCAGGACGAGCTACTGGCGGCGCAATTCGACGTCGAGGCGATGGCCAAACATATCGCCGTCGACAGCCTGGCATTCATTTCCATCGACGGCTTGTACCGGGCGTTCGGCGAGAAAGCCCGCGCCGCCGACGCGCCGCAATTCTGCGACGCGTGTTTCAGCGGCGATTACCCGATCCCACTGATCGACCACGACAAGGACCCGGTTCAGCATCAGTTGTCGTTGCTGGACGAACGGGAATAAGGATGCCCGTCCAGGGCAAAAAATCCCGCAAAAAGCCCAACAAAAAAAGGCTCGACGGGAGCATCGCCCTGGTCACTGGCGCGTCCCGGGGCATCGGCGCCGCCGTCGCCAGGCGCTTCGCCGAAGAAGGGGCGCACCTGGTGTTGACGGCCCGGACCACCGGCGCATTAGAAGAAATCGACGACGAAATCCGGAAAATCACCGGCCAGGCGGCGACCCTAGTGCCCCTGGACCTAACCGATTTCGACGCCATCGACAGCCTCGGCCAGGCCCTTTACGAACGCTTCCGAAGACTCGACGTCCTGGTCGGCAACGCCGGGCTGCTCGGCACCCTCGGCCCCCTGGGCCATACGAATCCAAAGACCTGGGACCAGGTGTTGGCCGTCAACGTCACCGCCAACTGGCGCCTCATCCGTTCCATGGACCCGCTGCTCAGGGCGTCCGATTCCGGGCGAGCCATCTTCGTCACCTCCACCGTTGCCCGCGAGGCCCGGCCCTATTGGGGAATTTACGCCGTTTCCAAGGCGGCCCTGGAGATGACAGTGCTGATTTACGCCGCCGAGGTGGCGAAAACCCGGGTCCGCGTCAACCTGCTAAATCCCGGCCCGACGCGGACCGCGATGCGGGCCCAGGCCTTCCCCGGCGAAGACTCGGAGACGCTCCAAACGCCGCAAAGCATCACCGGGCATTTCGTCGACCTGGCCGAAAAATCGTGCTCGAAGAACGCCGAGCTGATCTTTGCCGGTCGAGGCAGCGAAAAGCCGGCGGCCGGAAAAACCGTCTAAAAGGCGCTTTTTTGATGATTTGACGGCCATTTTGCCGTTTTTGGCCGTTTTGATGCCTTTTCCTTCCGCAATCTTGGCCTATACTGGCGGCGGCTTGGGGCGGCCAACTCAACCGCCGCCTACCCAACGGTATTTTTACTAGCATCGGTCCCAGGGAAGCCCGGGGGACGCCCGGTCCCCGTGGGCGGCGGTGTTTGGCAATGTTTCAAGGAAACAAGGACCATGGAACTGACGAAGAATATTTCGCTTTTCCGGCACACGCGGGCGCTGGAGAACGAGATCGACGAATTCCTCGACAAGCTTTCGCAGTCCTCCCTCCATTTCAAGATCGCGGTCAAGGTTTACCTCCACGACGGCTGCACGACGGATTTCGAACTCAAGCTCCAGGACGTCAACAAGATGGAAAGCGAAGCCGACCATCTCAGGCGGGCCATCGAAACCAAGCTTTACGCCCAGACCCTGATCCCGGAATCCCGGGGCGACGTTTTGGGCCTGATCGAGAACCTGGACCACTTGCTGAACCTATTCGAGGGGGCGCTGTGGGCGTTTTTCATCGAAAAGCCGGAGATTCCCGACGAATACCACGCCCATTACGAGACCCTGACCGATATAGCGGTGGAGTCAGTGGAAGCCCTGGTGTTGGCGTCACGGGCGTTTTTCCGCAACATCGAGGCGGTCGGCGATCACAACCACAAGGTCATGTTCTACGAGAAGGAGGCCGACAAGGTGTCGACGAAGCTGAAACAAGCGATTTTTAACTCCGAGATCGACCTCAGCCGGAAAGCCCACCTGCGGAATTTCGTTGAGCTCATCGACAACATCCCAGATTGGGCCGAGGACGTGGCCGACCGGCTCGCCATCTATGCCATCAAGCGCACCGTTTGAACGGGCCCACGTGATTCGGGCATAGGTGGCGGGCAATGGAACTCTCGGTCCTGTTTTTCCTGACCAGCGGGCTGTTTTTGGGCTGGGCCTTGGGCGCCAACGACGCCGCCAACGTCTTCGGCACCGCCGTCGGCACGCGGATGATTCGGTTTACGACGGCGGCAGTGATCTGCACCTTGTTCGTGATCCTAGGGGCGGTGATTTCCGGGGCCGGCACCACCGAGACGCTTGGCAAGCTGGGCGCCATCAACGCCCTTCCCGGCTCCTTCATGGCCGCGTTCGCCGCCGCCTTGGCCGTTTACCTGATGACCAAGGCCGGTTTGCCGGTGTCCACCACCCAGGCCATCGTTGGCGCCATCATCGGCTGGAACCTATTCACCAACACCGCCACCGATCCGACAGCGCTGGCCAAGATCCTGTCAACCTGGTTGATCTGCCCGATCCTGGCGGCCGGGTTCGCCATAGTTCTGTTCAAGGCGACGACGATGGCGCTTTCGCGGGCCAAGTTGCACCTGATCCGCCAAGATGCCTACACCCGCCTAGGGCTTCTGTTGGCAGGCGCCTTCGGCGCCTACAGCCTGGGCGCCAACAACATCGCCAACGTCATGGGGGTGTTCGTGTCGGCGTCGCCGTTCACGGATTTTGAATTCGCCGGGCTGTTGATCTTCTCGCCCACGGAACAACTGTTCCTGCTCGGCGCCCTCGCCATCGGCTTCGGCGTCATGACCTATTCCAAACGGGTGATGATGACGGTCGGCACCGGCATCATGCCGCTGTCGCCGGTCGCCGCCTGGGTGGTGGTGGTGTCGCACTCGATGGTGCTGTTCCTGTTCGCCAGCCAGGGCCTGGAAAGCTTTTTGCAGTCCAACGGCCTGCCGACCATTCCCCTGGTCCCGGTCTCCAGCTCACAGGCAGTGGTCGGCGCGGTGCTCGGCATCGCCCTGCTCAAGGGCGGGCGCGGCATCCGCTGGCGGGTGGTCGGCGGCATCGGCGTCGGGTGGGTGGTGACACCCCTGATCGCAGGCGTCGTCTGTTTCATTGGCCTGTTCTTCCTGCAGAACGTGTTCGACCAAAAGGTCTATACCGGTGGCCTCGGCAAAGCGCCGGTGGCGATATTTTCGGCCCCGGCAGGGACGGCGGTGGGGCCGGACCCCGGCCCGGCCCGGAATAAGTCCTTATAAGCGTTGTAAACTGTCATCGAAAATTCACCCCCCGGGCGGCCGATTCGGTTGGCAACATGGCTTGTGATTCATTACAGTAATCGACGAAAAGAACGAAAAACCGGTTTACAATCGCGGCGCGCGGCTGTTGCACGCCATCCTGACCCGCGGCCTGGCCCGACGCACCCAGGCCTGGCGCAAGCGTTAAGGAGACGGATATGGCCGCCGCCAAAGACCCCTGGCTTTTGACCCCCGGCCCCTTGACCACGTCGGCGGCGACCAAGGAGGCGATGCTGCACGATTGGGGCTCGCGCGACGCCCAGTTCATCGAAACCAATGCCCGGGTGCTGCGCCGCCTGCTGGACATCGCCGGCGCGGCGAAAACCCATGTCTGCGTCCCGTTGCAGGGCAGCGGCACCTTCACCGTCGAGGCGGCGCTGAGCACCCTGACCCCCCCCCGAGACGGCAAGGCCCTGGTGCTGATCAACGGCGCCTACGGGAAGCGCATTTCCCGAATCCTCGATTATGCCGGGCGTTCGCACATTTCCCTGGAAACCCCCGAGGACACCCCGCCCGACCTTAACGACCTGGCAGCGGCATTGAAATCGGATACGGCCATCACCCATGTTGTGGCGGTTTATTGTGAGACCACATCGGGGATCCTCAACCCGATCGAGGACATTGCCCGGATCACCGCCGAAAACCAACGCCGCCTCATCATCGACGCCATGAGTGCCTTCGGCGCCCTGCCTTTCGACGCCTCGGCAATTGCCTTCGACGGCATGATGGCGTCCTCCAACAAATGCCTGGAGGGCGTTCCAGGGATGGGTTTCGCCATCCTCCGCCAGGCGGCGCTGGAACAATGCCAGGGCAATGCCCACGCGCTGAGCCTCGACCTTTACGACCAATGGACGGCGATGGAAAAGAACGGCCAATGGCGGTTCACGCCGCCGACCCACGTGATAAACGCCTTCGATAAGGCGCTCGACCAGTTCGACGCCGAGGGCGGCGCCGAGGGCCGCCATGCGCGATACGCCGACAACTGCAAAATCCTCGTCGACGGCATGCGTGGGCTGAAATTCGAGACGCTGCTAGCGGACGAAGTGCAGGCGCCGATCATCGTCACCTTCAAGATGCCCGCAGATGAGAAGTTCGATTTCCAGGTTTTCTACGACGCTTTGGGTTGCCGCGGCTATGTCATCTATCCCGGCAAGCTGACCGTCGCCCCCAGTTTCCGCATCGGTTGCATCGGCCAACTTGGGGCAAGCGAAATGCAAGGCGCACTCAAGGCGATCACCGACGTGTTGAAGGAAATGGGCGTCGAAAGCGGCGCCCCGTAGGCGAAAAGTTCTAGAAAACGCCTTTCTTTAGTCTTACTGTTAATGACATGACCGATACCCCCGAAACCGTTACCGTCAACAGCCGCGAATACGCTTGGCCCAAACAGCCGGTGGTCGTGGTCTGCATCGACGGCTCCGAACCCGATTACATCGAACGGGCCGTCGCCGACGGCGCCATGCCCTTTTTGTCCGAGGCCCTAAAAACGGGCAGCGACCTGCGGGGCGATTGCGTAGTGCCCAGCTTCACCAATCCCAACAACATCTCCATCGTCACCGGCGTGCCGCCGTCGGTCCACGGCATCGGCGCCAACTTCTTCTTCGACCGCGACAGCGGCGAGGACGTGATGATGGGGAACCCCAAATTCATGCGCGCCGGCACTATCTACAAGGCTTTCTTCGATGCCGGGGCCAAGGTTGCCATCATCACCGCCAAGGACAAGCTGACGCCGTTGCTCCGCCACGGCCTCGATTTTTCGACCGGCCGAGCGATCTGTTTCTCGTCGGAAAAATCGGACCAGGCCACGAAAGCCGACAATGGCATCGACTATGTCAACCGATACGTAGGCTTGCCTGTCCCCGAGGTCTATTCGGCCGATTTGAGCGAGTTCATCTTCGCCGCTGGGGTCAAGCTGTTCGAGGAGGAGCGCGCCGACCTGATGTACCTGTCGACCACCGATTACGTGCAGCACAAGAACGCGCCGGGCAGCGGCGGAGCGAACGATTTTTACGCCATGATGGACGGTTATTTCCACAAGCTCGATGCCCTGGGCGCGGTGCTGGTGTTGACCGCCGACCACGGCATGAACGCCAAGCACACCGCGGAAGGCGACCCCGACGTCATCTACCTGCAGGACGTCCTCGACGGCTGGCGGAACGAAGGAACCGCCGAGGGAACGGCGAGGGTGGTGCTGACTATCACTGATCCTTATGTCGTCCACCACGGGGCGCTCGGATCGTTCTGCACAATATACCTGTCGGACGGCGCCGACGCCGACGACATCGCCAGCCGTTTGCGCGACCTTGACGGGATTTTGACCGTCTACAGCAACGCCGAGGGCTGCAAGGAATTCGAGTTGCCGCCCGAGCGCATGGGCGACCTGATCGTGATTTCCGAAAAACACAAGGTGCTGGGCTCCAGCGTCAAACACCATGACCTGTCGGGCCTCAACGTGCCGCTCCGCTCCCACGGCGGCTCTACCGAACAGCGCGTGCCGCTGATTCTCAACCGGCCGACGCCGGACCTCGATCCCGGAAGGCGGTTGCGTAATTTTGACGCCTTCGACCTAGGGCTTAACTTCGCCCGATAGCCCCGCCCCATGACCGGGAAACTTAAAACCGTCTCGCCCGTCGACGGCAGCGTCTACGTGGAACGTCCCTATGCGGCCCCCGAGGACATCGCCCAGGCCCTGACCCGGGCCGTGCGCGCCGGCGAGGTGTGGCGCGACGTGCCCGTCGCCGAGCGGGCCGAGGTCTGCGCCCGCGCCGTCGATGCCGTGGTCGCCGCCAGGGACGACATCGCGGACGAAATCACCTGGCAGATGGGCCGCCCGATCCGTTATTCCCCGGCCGAGGTCGGCGGCTTCGAGAAACGCGCCCGCCACATGATCGCCATCGCGCCCGAGGCACTAGCCGATGTCGGCATAGGGGACCGGGAAGGCTTTACCCGCTTCATCCGGCGCCAGCCCTTGGGCATCGTGTTCACCGTCGCGCCCTGGAATTACCCCTACCTGACGTCGGTGAATTCGGTCATTCCGGCGCTGATGGCCGGCAACGTGGTGATCCTGAAGCATTCGGCGCAGACACCGCTGGCCGCCGAACGCTACGCCGAGGCCTTCGTCGCCGCCGATCTACCAACAGGCGTCTTTCAGTTCCTGCATCTCGACCACCCATCGACGGCGAAGGTGATCCGGGCCCCCGAGGTCGATTTCGTCGCCTTTACCGGCTCGGTCAGCGGCGGCGAAATGGTCGAGGCCGCCGCCCAGGGCCGTTTCATCGGTGTCGGGCTGGAACTGGGCGGCAAGGATCCGGCCTACGTGCGCGCCGATGCCGATTTGGACTTCGCCGTCGAGAATCTGGTCGACGGGGCGTTTTTCAATTGCGGGCAGTCGTGCTGTGGCATCGAGCGCCTCTACGTCCACGAACGGGTCTATGACTCCTTCGTCGGCGGCTTCGCCGACCTTGTCGGTCAATACAAGCTCGGCGATCCCACCGATCCCGAAACGACGCTCGGGCCCATGGTCCGCGCCGAAGCGGCCGATTTCGTCCGCGCCCAGACCTCCGACGCCATCTCCGCCGGGGCCAAGGCGCTGATTGATCCGTCCGGGTTCGATACCGACGGCGAAGGCACGCCTTACTTGGCGCCGCAGGTGCTGACCGGCGTCGACCATTCGATGAGCGTCATGACCGAGGAAAGCTTCGGCCCCGTGGTCGGGATCATGAAGGTCGGCTCCGACGACGCGGCCGTAGATTTGATGAACGACAGCCGCTTCGGACTGACGGCCTCGATCTGGACCGCCGACAAGACCGCCGCCGTCGCCATCGGCGGCCGGGTCGATACTGGCACCTGGTACCAGAACCGCTGCGATTTCCTAGACCCGGCGCTGGCCTGGACCGGGGTCAAGCTCTCGGGGCGCGGCTGTACCCTGTCCGCGCTCGGCTACGAGGCCCTGACCCGCCCCAAGTCCTTCCACCTCAGAACAAAAACGCTAGGTTAGACCCCTCATGACCTATTCGCCGTCAAGTCCACCCGCTCTTTCCGGCAACTGGAACTACCCAACCACGGTGCGGTTCGGGGCCGGGCGCATCCGCGAACTTCCGGAATGTTGCCGCAGCCTGGGCATGGAACGGCCGCTTTTGGTCACCGATCCGGGGCTGGCGAAACTGCCCCTGGTCGCCGACGCGCTTGTCGTCAACACCGACACCGGCCTGGAAACGGTGCTGTTCGCCGACATCAAGCCGAACCCGGTAGGCAAGAACATCTCCGACGGGCTCAGGGTGTTCCACGAAGGCGGCCACGATGGGGTCATCGCCTTCGGCGGCGGCAGCGCCATGGACGCCGGCAAGACCATCGCCTTCATGGCCGGGCAGAAGCGACCGCTGTGGGATTTCGAGGACTTAGGCGACAACTGGAAGCGGGCCGAGACGGACGCCATCGCGCCGGTCGTCGCCGTGCCGACGACGTCGGGCACCGGCTCCGAGGTCGGCCGCGCCACCGTCGTCATCGACGAGGAGGCCAAGACCAAAAAAATCCTGTTCCACCCCCGGATGCTGCCCGAGTTGGTGATCTGCGACCCGCAACTGGTCACCGGCCTGCCGCCCGCAATCACCGCGGCCACCGGCATGGACGCGCTGGCGCATTGCCTAGAGGCGTTTTGCGTCGACGTCTATCACCCCATGGCCGACGGCATCGCGCTCGAGGGCATGCGGCTGGTCCGCGACTGGTTGCCGGCGGCTTATCAAGACGGCAACTACATCGAGGCCCGCGCCCACATGATGGCCGCCGCCGCCATGGGAGCAACGGCCTTCCAGAAGGGCCTCGGCGCCATCCATTCGTTGAGCCACCCCGTCGGCGCCGTCTTCGACACCCACCACGGGCTCACCAACGCCGTCTTCATGCCCTATGTGCTGGCGTTCAACCAAAAGGCCATCGGGGACAAGATGGAGCGCCTGGCGCGCTTCATCGGCCTCAAGAAACCGTCGTTCCAGGCGGTGCTGGAGTGGACCCTGGACCTGCGCCAGAAATTCGAAATCCCCCACACGGCGGCCGAACTCGGCGTCGCCGAAGGGCGGGCCTCCGACATCGCCGCCATGGCCGCCTTGGACCCCACCGCGCCGACCAACCCGGTGCTGGCCGGGGAAACGGAAATGCGCCGAATCCTCGACGCGGCGATGAAAGGCCGTATCGGCTAAGCCTCAAACACCAGGGGATAGGACCTATGAGAATCTTTCGTTTTCTTTTGCTTTTGCTCGCCGGGGTTACCTTTGCCGGCGTTCCGGCCGTTGCCGGGGAAAAGATCGGCGTCGTCCTAATGCACGGCAAAAACCGCACGGCTAGTGAGAAGTCGCCGATCGCTAAATTTGCATACGCATTGGAGGTCGCCGACTTCATCGTCGCGGAAATCGACAGGGCCGTTGCGAATTTGAAGGACAAGGGTGCCTCCAAAATCGTGGTCGGCGGCCACAGCCTCGGCGCCAACGCGGCGCTCGGCTGTGGCGCCCGGCGCGAGGGCCTCGCCGGCATCCTGGCCATCGCGCCGGGGGCACACCATCGATGGTGACGGATTTCATAATTTGGTCGATTACGACTACCGGCGGGCCAAGGAAATGGTCGCCGCTGGCAAGGGCGACGAGGAAACCGGTTTCAAGGACGTAAACCAGGGAATGAAGTCCACCAAGACCATGAAGGCAAGGTATACCTGAGCTAGTTCGACCCCGAGGGTCTGGCCCCAATACCGAAAAACGCCGCCAACCTTAAACCGGGGACGCCCTTAATGTGGATCATCGGCGAGAGGTACCGTCTGATGATGAAACGCGGCAAGGAATAAGCCTTCGCCAAGGCGCCGGCGCATGACAAGAGCGCCTACGTCGTCATTGGCGGCGGCCACAAGGCGACGCCAACTAAGGGCAAGAAGGAAATCATCGCTTGGTTGAAGGGGCTTTAGGCCCCCTAACACTGCTACGTCATCACCGGCTTGACCAATTTCTCGATCCAGTTGTGGACCTCGGTGCGGCGGTAATCCTTGTCCATGACGTCCTTGTCGACGCCGAGCTTCCACGCAAGGTCCTGGCGCCCGGGGTCGTCGTGCAGCGCCTCCAGCATCGACACGTACGCCTCGCCGGCCTTGCGGTCGGAGAAAAAGCCGAGCCCGACCATCTTGTCCATCCGGCACCAGGTCAGCCGCGCCATTTCGTAGAGGTCGAATTCCGGGTGGTATTGCAGGCCCCAGAACGTGCCGCCGAGGTAATCGACGCTGACCGATTGCACGTGGGTGAAGGCGTTGCCGGCAAGCCTGACTGCGCCTTCGGGCAATTCGGTGACTTCGTCGTCGTGGCTGATAAAGCCGTCGAACACGTCCGACTTGCCTTCGTAGAGGGGATGCGCCCGGCCCTCGGGCGTCAAGGCGATCTTCCTGGCGATACCCATTTCCCGGCCACGGGGGTTCTTGGCGCACGCTCCGCCGGCGGCAATGACGGCGATCTGCGCCGCCCAGCAGCTTCCGAAGGCGGGCACATGGGCCTCATAGCATGCGCGGGCGAAATCGACCTGGGCGCGGACCTCGGGGATGTCGTCGAATATCGTCAAGTTGCATCCGGTCCAGGCGACGCCGTCATACCCCGACAGCGCCTGGCCGGTGGGCAGTTCCGCCCCCGGGTCGCTGGGATAGACGATGTCGCAGTCCGAGCCCGGCTGGACGTCTTTCAGCATCGCCGCGTAAAGCTCGCCGGCGATGCCGGCGCTGCCGGCGGCCAGCTCGTCGCGGGCTTTTTTGGTGTAGCCGTCGACGACCAGGAACTTCGGCGCCCCGGTCATCACCCGCCCCCTGCCAGCCGGTCGATGATCGCCGGCAGGTCGGCGTGACGCTCACAAATAGCATCCGCCGACGTCGTTTCCCTGTCCACGCCACGCTTGGCGGTAAACAGCACCGCCTTCATGCCCAGCCCCTGGGCGCCCTTGATGTCGTTGTTGTCGCGGTCGCCGATGTGGACCATGTCCGTGACCTCGACGCCCAATTGACGCGCCACGCTGTTGAACATGTCGGGGTGCGGCTTCGAATGACCGACCTCGTCGGAAAAGGCGAAGCCGGAAAAATATTTCTTCAGCCCATAGCCGTCGAGCAGCGCTCGGAGCCCGTCAGCGGGGGTGACGATGGTATCGGACACGATGCACAGCTTATAGCGCCCCGAAAGCTCATCCAGCGCATCCCCGATCCCGTCGATGGCATCGGGCGGCAACTCGACCTCCATACGGCCCAAGGCCTGGGCCAGTCCGGCCAGTTCGTCCGCCGGCAAGTCGCAGCCCAGTTCCTTCAACGCCACGCCCAGCCGTTCGGCCACCGGCCAGGTGACGAAATCCTGCTTCCACGCCTTTTGGAAGGCGGCGTCGGCGGCGTCGAAGGCGGCATTGACCTGTTGTTCGGTGACCGGCCGGTGACCGTTTAGCGCTTGGTACAGCAAATGGCGGCGTTGTTGCGGCTTCGCGCGCAGGCCTTGGGCGCGGCGCTTCGGCTCGTCGGAATCGTCGTCGATGATGGTGTCCCAAAGATCAAAGGAAACGGCCTTCAGCGGTGCGGTCACGGGATGTTCCTTGGTATTTGGTGTCGGCGGCGGTGAATGTGAAACAACCGCCCTGTTTGGTCAAGCGGGGGAGTCAATAAGGTCCGTCCCCGGCGCCTTATCTATTCGGCCGCCAATTCCGGGCCGCGTCCTCGGCGCGCTTGATCTGGTCCTGGTTCATGCCCTTGCCGACACCGTCCAGGGCGGCCCGGGTGTCGAACTTGGGGTTGTCGGTCAACACCCGGTCGCGCTGCCGGTGCGCCAGGGTGAACCACTTATAGGCCTCGACCGGGTCATAGTCCCCGGCCCAGCCCTCCTGGTACATGGAACCGAGAAGATATTGGGCTACCGGGTGGCCCTGTTCGGCGGCCTTTTTGTACCAGCCCAACGCCTCGGCGTAGTCGTGGGGGACGCCGCGGCCGTGGAAATAAAGATCGCCTAAGGCCAACTGGGCGTCGGCGACCCGGCCCAGGTTGGCGGCCAGCCTGTACCATTCCGAGGCCCGGTAATAGCTTTGCTTGACCACCTTGGCATCGGCGAAAAATGTGCCAATGAAGTACTGGGCGCCGGGGTGGCCCTGTTCGGCAGCCTTGGAATACCACTCGTAGGCCAGGTCCAGGTCCCGCGAGCCGAACTGGCCGGTGTGGTAGAGTCGCGCCAAGGCGTACTGGACCTTCATATCGCCGGACCGGGCTTGGGGTTTAAGGGCCTCGATCTCGGCCATCTGGACGGCGAGCTTAACCCGGGTCGGGTCGTCCTCGGGGCCGCCGAAGAAAAACCACGCCGCGAACCCGGACAGCCCCAGCGTCGCCACCACGAACAGCACCAGCATCGTTCTCATTAGATGAGTTTTAGCCCCGCTTACCGGGCCTGGCCACCGGAAAGAAAGAGCGATTAGGGGGAAGCGCTATCTGGCAATGTTGACGTTGTCTTCGCCCATTTTCTTCTGCCGGCCGCCGTAGGGATTGGGCCGGTCGTAGCACGTCACCTTGGCCAGGGTCTTGTAGCAGTAGATGTTCGGCGTGATCTTCGGTTCGTCCTCCTCGCAATAGGTCAACCCCTTCTGCTTGCGGATGGTCGAGCAGTTCTTACCGCTGGCAAGCGAGATGACGTGGTCCTCGAGAGTCTTGTCGGTGCCGATGACGAAGGCCCCTTCGACCTGGGCGAAGCCGGGAACGGCGCTGCACCCGGCGAGAAACTCCAGGACCGCGAGAATGGCCAAGACGCGCATGATCGACTCCCTCGTTGGCAACGGGCGGATGGTCTTCCGCCCGACTATAATAATGCCCGGCCCGGAGTTAAGGACAAGTTAACCGCGCCCCCTTGTCCGGCGGCGATTGATCGAAGCCCCGATTTGAGCTAATAAACGCCTACGCACGCTGATGGAAAAGAGGGAGGCACCCCCATGGTGGCAATGGAAATGCCGGTCTGCGATTTCGGCTGGAAAGCACTGGATTTCAGCCTCAAGGGCACCGACACCAAGTCCTATACCCTGGAAGACATCCGCGGGCCCCGGGGCACGCTGGTGATGTTCATCTGCAACCATTGCCCTTACGTCAAGGCAGTCCTCGACCGCCTGGTGCGCGACGCCAAGGAGTTGCAGGATTCTGGGGTCGGCGTCATCGCCATCATGGCCAACGACCCCAACGAATACGCCGAGGATTCCTTCGACAACATGGCCGTCGTCGCCGGCGACAACGGCTTCACCTTTCCCTACGTGATCGACGAAACTCAGGACGTCGCCCGCGCCTATGACGCCCGGTGCACGCCGGACTTCTTCGGCTTCAACGCCGAGCTTGAACTGCAATACCGCGGCCGCCTGGACGCGTCCGGCAAGGAGGCGGCGGCGCCGGACGCCCGGCGCGAGCTTTTCGAGGCCATGGCCCAGGTAGCGGAAACCGGAAAAGGCCCGGCCCAGCAGACCGCCTCCATCGGTTGTTCCATCAAGTGGCGGGAATAACCGGCTAATTCCGTTATCCCGCGTTTGCCTTCCCGCCCAGGCGGGACTATTTTAGCCCCCGATTCGGCCCCCCGGCGGCGTTTCGGGGCGGCAGGAAGCTGATTTCCGGAGTTCACCCGTGGCCGAAGAAACCGAAGACGACATCCTGTTCCGCGAGATCGACGAAGATCTGCGCCAGGACGAGTTCCAGAAGCTGTGGAAAGCCTACGGCAAGTACGCGCTCGCCGGCGTCGTGGTCATTGTCCTCAGCGTCGCCGGTTTCAAGGGTTGGCAGAGCTACGATATCTCGGCCCGCGAGGCCCTTGGCGTCCGGTTTCAATCCGCCGCCAACCTGGTCACCGCCGGCAACACCGACGAAGCCCTGAAGATGTTTTTCAAAATCGCCGAGGACGGCGGCGGATACCAAATGCTGGCGCGCTTCAACCAGGCGCAGATTTATGCCCGTAAGGGTGATGCCGGCGGCGCGGCGGCGGCCTACCGGGCGCTGGTCGGGGACGGGGCCATCGATTCCCTTTACCGGGACCTGGCGGTGATTTTGGGCGCCTATCAGGAACTGAACGATCCCGGCGCCAATTTGCCGGTGCTGGCCAAGCGGCTCGAACGCCTGAGGGCCGAGAACAGCCCCTGGCGCTACAGCGCCGGCGAAATTTCCGGCCTTTTGGCCCGCCGCGCAGGCGACCGGACCAAAGCCAAGGAGCTGTTCCAGGGCCTGGCCAACGACCCTCGGGCGCCGCAAGGGGTTCGCGCCCGGGCCCAGGAAATGCTATCCATTATCGGCAAGTAAGGTCCGGGGCGATGATCAAACGGCAAACAAAATCAGGCGTGTTAAGGTGCCCGGGAACCTTCTCTGGCGTCTTCCCGGGCACCTTTCCGGGCACCGCCCTGTTGCTGGTCTTGTTGCTAGCCGGAGCCCTCGGCGGCTGCTCGACGGTGACCGGCTGGTTTTCGGATGCTAAAGAACCGCCGCTGCCCGGCGACCGGATTTCGGTGCTCCTCTATCAGCGCACACTGAGCCCCGATCCGGAGCTGGCCGACGTGCAGGTCCTCCTGCCGCCGCCCGAACCCAACGCCGATTGGCCGCAATCGGGGGGCTATCCCAATCATGCCATGCATCACATGATGGTGCCCGAAACCCTGTCGAAGGCCTGGTCCGTCGATATCGGCGACGGCGTCGACGACGATGTGCGGTTGTCGGGTTCTCCCGTGATCGCCGGCGGGCGGGTCTATGTCATGGATTCCGCTTCCGTGGTCAACGCCTTCGACACCAAGGACGGCAACCGCCTTTGGGAAACCGACCTAACCCCCGACGAAGAGGACGAAGGCCATATCTCCGGCGGCCTGGCGTACGATCAGGGCCGCCTTTTCGTCAGCACCGGGTTCGCCCAGGTGATCGCGCTCGACGCCGAAACCGGGGCCGAAATCTGGCGTGAAAAGGTCAGCGGCCCGTCCCGCGCCGCGCCGACGGTGCGCGGCGGGCGCGTCTTCGTGGTCACGGTGGACAACCAGCTGTTCGCCATCAATGCCGAAAACGGCGCCGGCCTGTGGACACACAGCGGCATTTCCGAAACCGCCAGCATCCTCGGCAGCGCCAGCCCCGCCGTCGGCAGCGGCGTCGTCGTCGTTCCCTATACCTCGGGCGAACTGGTGGCGTTGAAGACCACCAGC
>Ga0315338_1002594_pt1 | contig 17427 bp, 9 predicted proteins | sample ASW8metaG_FD_204518 | JGI IMG/M metagenome (GOLD analysis project Ga0315338, IMG submission 204518) | Ammonia-oxidizing marine archaeal communities from Monterey Bay, California, United States - ASW #8 | ecosystem: Environmental > Aquatic > Marine > Coastal | place: USA: California | collected... | reverse complement strand
CTATTCCCATTAATATCTGTAGCTGCAGACATGTAAGTATAATCTCCACTAACCAATCCATCCGTCGCATTCAAACTTTGATTCACATATAATGTCCAATTATCTTGATTAACTCTAGTCAAACTCGAAGCATATAATTGATATATCTCATCTGCAGATAAAGCTCTATTCCAGATTTGCACATCGTCTAAAAGACCTCCAAAGTAATAGCTTAGACCTTCCCCATTTCCAATCACCAATGGAAGATTATTAGCTGGAAGTTCCGAAGTCCAAGAGCTATCAGTAGTATTCAATACCCCATCAAAATAGAACTTCAACACATTTGTAGAAGTATCTGCAGTTATTACAATGTGATTCCAGCTATTGTTAGTTACCTCAAGTTCACTATCTGAAAGTACAAGACTAGGATTCCCCGAAACAAACCTCAACTTTCCAGGAGGAGTTGTCTGTCCACTGTTAGTCATCATTAAAGCAAAATGCCCGAGATAATGTGAATCTAGCTGTTTAGATAAAATATACCTACTCGTAGCACCAATATTATCCGGGAATATCCAAAACGCTATTGAAAGCTTTTCAGTAATATTCAAACTAGGATCATCTGCTACATTTATTATATCATTCACCCCATCAAACCTAAACGCACCACCATACTTCCCACTTGCATTAGCCAATAAACCATTTACAGCAGTCCCATTATTCCCATGATTACTCAAATCCATAACATGAGTATCATTCTCTCCCAAACTACTTCTATTATCAAAATTCATAAACAGAACCAAACTATCATTATACATCGTATAATTAGTCCCATTCCAATTCCAAATACTATTATTCAACTTACCTGCATTAGTCATACTCACATTTATCTGAACACTAGTATTACTTGTTGAAGTTGCATTCGCAGGAGTAGGATTAACAAAGTCCATGTTTGGAGCAGAAAGAAGAAATGTAAAACCATCTAATAGAGTATTATTTTCAAAGCTAACATTATAGGTATGTTCAGAAACACTTCCATCCTTACTTACATTTAAAGTATAATTACTAAAATAAGTAGTAGTTCCTCCAAAATTGATATATTCAGTTATATTCATAATTGGGGTATATCCACTAGCATTAGTTATTGAAACTAAAATTAAATCATCACTAACATTATATGCACTAAAATTCCCAGTACTCACAACAGCCCCATCTGAATAATTTGCATAAGCTCTATAGTACCATTGTCTTGTTAAATAATTATTAGCACCAGTAACAGCCTCTGAGTCATAAGTACAATTAATTAAAGTATTATTTTGCGAAATTGAATTCGTAGTAATATTTACATCCTTTGTAGTTCCCTTAACCTCAATACAGTCTGCAAACGTATTATTTGAAGAGGATTTGAATACAATTCCAAAAGTACCTGTGGCATTTATCTTCCAAAAATAATTATCTTGAGTGTAAGGATTATGAACCCTAACTCCAGTGGTACCATTATAAAATCCTCCAGTAACTGTAACATTCTTAGCATTCTTTAATTCCAATCCAGTACTTTGTTTACTATGGGCAGTATTATTGATAAGAATAGTATGATTTTCATAATCAAATAAATATAATCCTATTCCCTCTACACTTGTTGCATTGTTATTAATTAGCAGATTGTGCTCTCCACTTCTAATCATAATTGCAGGATCAGTTGTTGTAGAACCTCTATTATCAGTTAAATTATTATTATCTGAACCTCCAGTAACAATTATTCCATTATTTGTATAACTTGTAGCAGTATTATTTACAAGCCTATTCTTATCTGCATCAGAATTTAACCTTATTCCAACACCATGATTACTATGTGCAACATTATGAGAAATTGTAGTATTATCTGCATCTGTCTGAACTAAAATTCCCTCATTAGTAGTATTTACAGAATTATTCACAAAATTCTCAGTAATCAAACAATTGTCTGCATCAGAAATAAAAATTCCTCTAAAATTATTAATAACAGTATTATCTTCAATTATACAATTATCTGCAGCCTCTCCCTTTATCTCAATCCCTACTCCTCCATCACTAGTATTCATACTAACATTGACATTTTTAACAGTAGTTTCTGAAGCATTACTATATATTGCTGAATAAGGGTCATCACTTTCTATTGAATATCCATTCCCATCAAAAGTAATATTTTTAGCATAAATCTTTATACAATCTCCTGCTAAAGCATTATTCTCAATATTTGAAACCTGTAAATATTTTGTGTTTGCCTGAGTTAAGGTTGTACAATTAGAAATTCCATTCAAATGAACCTGAATAGGATTTACTGTAGAAAATAAGGCAGGAGAATAAAATGGTTTAGATTTATCTCCAGCATAAAAACTAAAATTCAAACTAATATTTGTAGATCCAGGAGAAATTCTAAAAGTATTATTTCCTGCATAAACCTGAATTCCAGTATAACTCCAACTAGATGAGTAATATCCCACACTTAAATTAATTGAACTTTTAGAAAAATTCTGAAAATCATTCATTACAGTTATAACTTCAACATTAGAAGAAACATTCAATTCATCAGTATGAAAACTATGGTTTCCATATTCCTTAAATCTACTACTAATATTTTTATGAATATTTAATATCTGACTAGAATTTAAAGTCCCGTTAAAAATCATAACTTCATCAATAGTCCCGTTGAATACATCTCCAAAAGTCTGATTTGCTCCAATTACTAAAGGATTATTATTATGTGAAATAGTGTCCATCGCCTCACAAGGACTTGCAGATACCTCACTTCCATTCAAATATAGTCTAAATGAAGTCGATCCAGATTCATCATCCTCACTAACATTATAAGATACGGCAGCATGATACCATCCATCTTCATTTAAATTTACTCCCCAATCACAACTAGCTCCACTTTCTTCATCAAATTCTAATCCAGTCCACAGATGAGAGGTAGATTTGAAAAATAAAAGAGGGTGATTCAAAGAAATTAAAACTTGATTAGTATTATTCTTATTCAATTTAAACCAGGCCATCAAAGTAAATCCACCACTTGATGAAAAATTCAAAGATTGATTATATGAAACATTAATATAATCTCCAATTCCATCAAATTCATATGCTGAACCTATATATCCTATATTTTTACTCCATTTTCCAGTTCCAGAAAAATAAGCAGCCCCATCATTATCTAACACACTATAATCATAAGTAGAATTATCAGTATGATTTATATCAAAAGGATCATAATAAACTAACCCATAACCTGATTGTTTGTAAGGTTTTTGAGTTGAAATTGAAAGATGGCTAAAATTATTCTCTTTTCTAACATTGTTAACATCCGACCCAGACATAGTTACATCACTAAGATTAATAGTTCTTATAGTGGGATCTAAATATAAAATATCTCCTACAGAATATTTTGTATTAGAAAAATCTCTTTCAATATAAACATTAACCTTATTATTATACTCTAGATCTCTTAATTCCACAGAATTTCCAACATTTTCTATTGCCTTACCAGTTATTCCTGCAAAAAATCTAATTAAATTGCCAGTAATTCCATATCCTGTTTGTAAATCCAAACTTTCTTCAACAACTTCATCTTCTTCCTCAGTTTCTTCAACAATACCTAGATCCTGCACTAAATCTTCTACTTCTTCAACTTCTTCTTCACTTTCTTCTTCAATACCTGGATCCTGCACTAAATCTTCTACTTCTTCAACTTCTTCTTCACTTTCTTCTTCACTTTCTTCTTCAATACCTGGATCCTGCACTAAATCTTCTACTTCTTCAACTTCTTCAACTACTTCTTCAACTACTTCAACTACTTCTTCACTTTCTTCTTCAATACCTGGATCCTGCACTAAATCTTCTACTTCCTCAATTTCTTCAACTACTTCTTCAACTTCTTCTTCACTTTCTTCAACTACTTCTTCACTTTCTTCTTCAACTACTTCTTCAACTACTTCTTCAATAACTTCCTCACTTTCTTCTTCAATAATCTTAATTTCCTCAGTTTCCTTCAGATTATCCATAATTAATGAAGGCAAATCAAACCTCACATTATATCCCTCATTAATTAAATCCTGAAAACTCAATAGATTATCACCAACTCTCAAAACATTATTTTTATGCAAGGAAATATCATTATCTGAAGTAACCTCTATTTTAGCCATAAAATTGACATCTTTCAATTTAACTTCATATCCCCATTTATAATCTACCTCTTCTTCTATTGCTTTTTCCTCATCTACAAAAATATCAAAATTTTCTGCATCAACAACAGAATCTTCACTAATTTCTTCTAAAATATTATCATTTAATTCATTAATATTATCTTTAACCTTTTCAACATCAATTTTCTCAGTTATTTTGACTACATTTTCAATAACCATCCCAGTTATTCCAGGTTGAGCTATCAAATCTTCAACTACTTCTTCACTTTCTTCAACAATACCTAGATCCTGCACTAAATCTCCTACTTCTTCACTTTCTTCAGCTACTTCTTCACTTTGTTCAATTTGTTCAATAATTTCTTCTACTTTTTCAACAATTTCATTTTCTTCAACAATTCCTTCTTCAATCAAAGCCTCACTTGCAATTTCTACAAATTCACTATAATTTAACAAATCAAAATATAATCTTAACTGGCCACCTTGAATACCAAAATCCATTCTCTCATTTTTATTTTCACTAATAACTTTATTTCCAATTTTAACAGGATCTTTAATTTTCAAATCTATTTCATTATCATAAGCTTCTTCTAAACTTTCATCATAAATTTCAGAAGTCACAAATCCTGAAATTCTAGATAAAGGATTTTCAAAAACACTTTCACTAATTGAAGCTTTCATTTGATTACTTTCAAAATCAAATTGAAGTCCAATTAAAAACAAAAATCCAATTCCTATTAAAAGAAAAAATATCCAAAAGGGAAATCGTTTATTTTTTTTAGAACTCTTTGAAGAAACCTTAGGATGCAAGGGCTTTTTGGGTTTCTTAGGTTGTTCTACACCTTTGCTCCTATTTTCCTTCAAATAAGCCTGATATTCGCTCTCACCACCGATATAAACCTTTCTTACAGCATTTCCATCTCTATAGCTTTTATAATAATATGGCCCAAAAACCTTCCCCTTTTTTTTGACGTATTTCTTATACACCATTTAGTAGAACAACCCTTTTTTTACGAGTACATAGAAATATGTTTTTTAGTTTATATAACTTACTGAAAAAAAATTAAAAATTTAGAAGAATTATTCAAAAAATTAGTTATTCTACAATTTTAAAAAAATTATTTTAATAATTTATTAAGAATTTCATTAACATCCTTGCCGCTAACTTTTCCTTTAAACTTATTCATAACTAATCCCATATATCCTCCAATGCTTAATCCAGGTTTTGCCTTAACAATTTTTTCTATTTCTTTTCTTACAAAATTTAAATCTGCCTTTTCTATTCTCATTGAATCTTCTAGACTCTTTCCACTAACAAGATTTTCAATTATTTGAGTAATATCTTCTTTCTGAAATTTATTTTCAACTACTGAACTAATCAATTTTTCCATAACATCCAAACTTATCCTCTTTCTGATATCTTTTAAAGATTTATTAGACTTCTTACTTAAATCTCTAGGAATTTCTATTAAAATTTTAAAAACAAACCTAGGATCTCTTAAAATTTTTAATAAGCTTTCAAATTCTTCTAATTTATCTTCCTTAAATAAAACTTTAATCTCATCTTCCCTCAAACCTTCTTTTGAAAGTTCTTCCCTTACCTCACTCCTTAATTTAGGTAAAGTTCTTTTAGCATCATTTATTATTTCCCTTGAAATTCTTAATAAAGGCAAATCAGTTTCTGGGTACATTCTAGCAGCTCCAGGCATAGGTCTCAAAAACTCTGTTTTCCCAGTAGATAATGCATTTCTTACCTCACTTTCTAATTTTTTCTTACTTTTCAAATTTCTATTCTGCCTTTTAACTTCCTCCTCAATTGTAGGAACAAACATTTTAACATCCTGAAATCCTTTAATTTCTATTCTAGGATGACCTTCAATACTAACATTAACATCCTGCCTTATAGTTCCAATACCTCTCCTCACCTTACAGCTTCTTAAAATATCTCCTAAAATTAACGCAGCTTCTTTTGCCTGTTCAGAACTCTTAATATCTGGTCCTGTTCCTATCTCAATTAAAGGAATTCCTAATCTATCTAATCTAAAAACCTTATCTCCTCCATCATTTCCAACAATTCTTGCAGAATCTTCTTCTAAATTAACATTATCAATACTAACTTTCCCCTTACTAGTCTTAATCCAGCCATTTCTAGCAATTAACACTGTTCGCTGAAAGCCACTTGTATTACTTCCATCAACAACAGTCTTTCTCATTATCTGACTTAGAGGTAATATTTCACAATTTAGTAAAAGTGAAATATGCAATCCAATTCTTAATGCTTCTTTATTAATTAAATGAGGGGGCTCTTCATCTAATTCTACTAAACAAGTTGTATCATATCCATGATATGTAAATCTTTTATCCTTTTCAACTTCATATCTTGCAGCAATATCAATCTCTCCACCCTCTCCAGCAACTGCATGTAATTTCCTACTAATTTTAAAAGAAGGATCATCACTCCTCAATAAAGAAGGACAATCGCAAAATAATTTATTAGTATCTAGCTGTTGATGAATCTCCAAACCTGCCTTAATTTCGTTATTCATAAAATTAAAAAAGAAATAGAATTAATAAATCTTAAGGAAAAAGATTTTTTACCCTTATGACACCTTTTACTGCATTAATATCCACAGAAACTCCAGATTCTGCAACAATATCTTGAATTATTTCACTTGCTAAATTATCTAAATTAATCTCAACCCCTGAATCATCTATTCTTCTTCTAGCTTTATCAATTCTTGTTTTTGTAACATATTTATCTTGTATGTCTTTTGCTTGTTTTCTTATTTCAGAATACTTAGGAGTCAGAAATTTTGCAAATTCCTCAGTATTATAATTTTTTAAAACTAAACCTTCAAATTCAGGACCTAATTTCCCTTCATAATCTTGAATTAAAGATTTAATAGAGTAATCATCAAAAAATCCTTTCTTGATTGGATCTAAAAAAATAATATCATCTAAATTCCAACTTTTTAAATAATTAATTGCCTCCCCATAATCATAAAATTTAGGTTTTCCATCTTCTGCAATAGCTAAATCAATAAAATAAAACTTATTTTCATTCTCTTTATCATAATTAACACTTATAGGATTTAACCATTCTCCATAAATTACCATATTTTCAGGAATATTATACAAGGAAGTATTATTGTGCATCCATTTTAAAAAATCTCCCATCCATCTTGATTTTCTAGCCTTTTCTCCTGTGAGATAATTTGCCCTACTCCCTCCCACAACTCTTCCAGAATTTATTTTTCTAATCTGACTTAAAGATCCATCAATTTTTTCAAAAATATATCCTTCAGATCCATAAATATCTGGATAATTTTCTACATAAGGAATTTTAGGATACTTCACAAATTCTGGCAAATCCAGATTTCTATCATCAACTATCATTTTAATAAATAACTTCTTAAGTCCCCCCTTGTATGCATAGCCCTAACTAATCCGGATCCTAATGAATTAGGATCTGGATGAATATTATATTCTAAAAAATCATCTATTTCTTTCTTTTTTATAGTATTTATTGTTTCAGAAATATGAGAATCTGTGGTTAAAATATTCACCACAGATATAGGTTTTTTATTATAATTTTCATTTACAAAATCTAAGGCATGAGATATTAATTCTATATCAGTTACAGAAATTCTATCTTTTTCTCCTTTCCTATAATCTTTTCTAAAAGTTTCATGAGCTGCCAAAGTTGATAAATACCTATTTTCGTCTCTAAATTTACAATTATCTAAAATTTCATCAGTTTTTTCCTTAGAGTCGTCATAAAATTGTTTTATTAATTGGACTGTTGGAGGAGAGATTTCATGCCTAATATTTTTCCTAGATTCTTTTTTTCTTTTAACTTCTTCCCAAACTCCTGGAGTTATAATTATTGAATTATCTTTATTAATATCAGACAATGTCCTTTCAATATCTGACAAAACCGTAACTGGAAAATATTCAGGTTCCATCCCATTGTTATGATAAAAATCCTCAATATCTATAATTGTTCCTGTATCTACTAAAAAAAAGTTTGTTTCATTACCATAGACAAGTCTATTAAACATATTTTTACTAATTATCCAATCTAAATTTCTTAATTCTCTTGCCATAAAAAAATAACCCAAAAACCATTTAAAAATCTTTCTTTTTTTATACTACTTAATAATAACAACTAAATAAAAGGCTAAACTATTTAAATCAATTTCTCTAAATATTAAGATAAAAATGGTGAAAAATAAATATAGACCCATTAATCCAGATATTATTGGAACAAATATTAGTGAAACCGAAAAAAGGGTACAAAATATAGGTGAGAATATATATTCTAAAATTGCTAAAAAAATTCAACCAAACAAAAAACATAAGCTTACCTTTGGACAAAGAACCTCAGACAGATTAACTTATTGGGCAGGAAGTTGGACATTTATAATAGGTTTTGTAATTTTTTTTATTATTTGGATGATAATAAATAGTTACTTAATAGTTAATTATCTTCAAGGAGATCCTTTTGACCCCTATCCCTATATTCTATTAAATTTAGTTTTGTCTTGTTTAGCTGCCCTTCAAGCTCCAGTGATATTAATGTCTCAAAATAGACAATCAGAAAGAGATAGGATAAGTGCAGAATATGATTATAAAGTTAATAGAAAAGCAGAAAGAGAAATTCAAGATGTTAAAAAGCAACTAAATAGAATTGAAAGAAAATTAAAATAATTTTAAAATAAAAAATATTAATTTATTAAAAACCAATCAAATCTAATCTATTCAGGGCAGTTCCAATCCAAATCACTAAACCTAAATATAATAAACTCCAACCTTTAGTTACTGGAAAATGTTTATAAAATCCCTTATAATTTTTCTTAAACCATTTACTGCAACAAAAAGAAAATATGACCGCAAATAAACTATCAATTAAAAAAAGATACCAAATAATTCCTTCGATACCTAATGCCATTTCAAAACCCCCCACTCTTTTTTTAAATATTTATTAAATATCATTTATCAAACCTCTTTAGATATTAAATAATACACTCTTTAGTTTATATATCTTACTAAAAATATTACAAAAATCAGTTACCTTACATTTATTTTTTAGAATTATTAAACCAATCCCAAGTTTCTTTTAATCCTTCTTTAATATTTGTCTTCGGGTTCCATCCCAATTCATCTCTGGCCAAACTAATATCTAAAACTATGTCTCTTACCTCTCCAGGAACTGCGTCAACATGCTCAAACTCTATATTTGATTCTGAAACTTCCTTTAATGAATTACACATTTGATTTATACTTATTTGATTTCCATTAGCAAGATGAAATAATTTGGTATTTGGCGACTTATCCATACTTTCAACTATAAAATCTACTAAATCTAAAACATAAATAAAATCCCTTGTCTGTTCTCCATCTCCAAATATCTTTGGGATCTGCCCTTTTATCATCATATCACTAAATAAAGGAACTAACCTCTTAGTTTCTGCAGAATCTCTAGGACCATAAACATTTCCAAAACAAAAAATAAGATAATCTAAACCATAAAGTTTATTGTAAGTCCATACATAATGTTCTGCAGAATGCTTTGAAATTCCATAAGGTGAAGAAGGATTCAAAGGATGATTTTCACCAACTGGAAGATATTCTGGCTCTCCAACTCTCGCACCGCCTGTAGATGTATAAATAATTTTTCTTACATTACATTTTTTACAAGCCTCTAAAACACTAATTGTACCTAAAATATTATTTTTTGCGTCATATAATGGATCTTCTATTGATTTTCTTAACATAACTTGTGCTGCAAGATGAAAAACAATTTCAGGCCTCTCTTTTTCAAAAATTTCAACTAATCTTTCATGATCACAAATATCTAAATAATAAATATTAGCATTTTTATTTAAATTTTCTTTTTTTCCTGTAGAAAAGTTATCTATTAAAACAACCTCATGGCCTTTTTCTACAAGTCTATCAACAACCCAACTCCCAATAAAACCCGCACCACCTGTAACTAATATTTTCATTTTAATTTTAAGAAAGATTCCTTTATAACTATTATTATAATTAATTTAAAAACTCATTACTTAATCTATAATTAAATTCATGATTTATGTTTTCAAGCATTTTTTGTTTAGTAGCGACACTACCTCTCCAATTTTTATGAGCCAAGATCCATCCTAATTTTGTAAATGCGGTTTCAGAGAGCATATCTCCTAAAAAAACTACCCCTAATTCTTCTAATTTCCTTCCTGGAGAATAAACATAAGGGTCTAATCTCCCATATAAAGTCTGAGAAGTTGCATAGACTAACATCCCTTTCTTAATTACCTCCTTTAATTTAGGAATCCAATTATTTTTACCCTGAGTTAATACATGTCCCAATCCACTCATCTCAATTATCAATCCCCTATATCCCTTCTTCCTATAATATTCCAAAATATCTGGATTTTGTCCAGGATAAAATTTTATTAAAGCAATTTTATCATGAAATACTCCATCAACTTTAACTTTTTCTTTATTTCTCTTATTAATTTTATTCCTCAACATTTCTAAATCTCCATTTGGCCATACTTTTGCAATGGGGGTGGAATTTATAGGTCTAAATGCATCTCTCCTTGAAGTATGCATCTTTCTTGCCTTATTTCCTTGTAAAATATAACAATAATCATCATTAGAATTTGCATGACCTACTAAAACAACTTCAGCAATATCGCTTAATGCAGTATAAGCACTACAAGCTAGATTCATTCTACTATCGCTACTCCCCCTATCAGAACTCCTCTGTGAATAGGTTAAAACAACTGGTTTATTTAATTTTCCAATCATAAATCCTAAGGCACTAGCAGTATAGTGTAAAAAATCAGTCCCATGACTCACTATAATTCCCTTAACTTGAGTATCATTCAAACTTTTTTCTATTAATTTAGTTAATTTAACCCAATCCTTCCCATCCATATTTTCACTAGCTTTCATAAACGGGCTTTTAACACGAATATCTGCAATTTCAAAAATTTCTGGATAAATATCAAACAGTTCCTTACTATCTATAAGCCATTTTACCCCTCCCGTTGAAGGATCTAACTTACTACTTATAGTTCCTCCTGTAAGATAAAAATCAATTATAGGTTTTTTTCCAGATAATTTCTTATCTTCCTTAATCTCCACTTTTTTTTTCTTTTCTAAAACTTTAATTTCTTTAATATCTTCTTTCTTCAATCCAATATTATATCCATTATTTAATTTTAATAAAAGAACTCCACGATCATGACTATCTAAAAGAATTCCTTGGTTTTTTATATCCCCATCACTAATAATCTCAACATGATCTCCAGGTTCTGGATTTTTATATGATTTTTTCATTTAATAATTAATTTAATTTTATATAAAAACTTATTTAATTTTTTGATTTTCTCAATTTACAAACAAAAAATCCTTCCATATCATTATCATGATGATATATTCTTTTTGCTTTTTTTAATTCTTTAGAAAAAAATTTATCTTTCCATTCAGAAATTCCTGGCCTTGTTTTTATAGGTAAATTTATATCAACAATTTTAGCATCAAATTTATCTAAAAGGTGTTGCACTACACTTTCATTCTCTTCCGGAGAATAGGTACAGGTCGAATAAATCAATTCACCATCAACTTTCAAAATCTTCCAAGCCTCCTCCAATAATCTTTTCTGTTTTCTACTCAAACTTTTTAATAATTTCTCACTCCATTCTAAACAAGTTCTCGGACTGCACCTAATATTTCCTTCCCCAGAACAAGGTGCATCCACTAAAATTTTATCAAAACCAAATCCTTGTTTATCTAATTTCATACATAAGTCACTTCCTGCCTCCCTTGTAACAATGGTATTAGTTACTCCACATCTTTCTAAGTTTGAAGATAATATTGAAATTCTTCCAACACTTAAATCATTAGCAATTATACTACCTTCATTTTCCATCATTGCAGCAGATTGTGTTGTCTTACTTCCCGGAGCTGCACATAAATCTAATAACACCTCTCCTTTTTTTGGCTTTAATGCAAATATGGGCATCATGCTTGTTATTTCTTGAACATAATAATATCCCAATATATGTTCTTTTGTTTTTCCAATCTCTCCAGGGTTTAATTTACTTTCAACAATCATCACTTCACTATAATCCTTAAAAGGTTGCTTTATCTTCCAACCATAACTCTCTAATCTCTTTCTAAGCTTATCTGGAGTTATCTTTAAAGTATTAACCCTAATGGCCTTCTTCGGGGCAGTAATACATTTTTTGAAAAACTCCTCGACGTCTTTCTTATCATTTAAAAGTAACTCAATACGCCCTATAAACTTGTCTTTAGGCATATACTTCATTTTCTCAATATATTTTTTCATCTATACAAACTCCAATTTAAACAAGAAAAAAACCTATATAAAACTTAATGAAGAATTAATAACCATCAAGATAATGGGAGATTAGGGATATCCGGAAAGGTGTTTCCCAAATTACATTTTTCATCTATCCTAATTACAAAACCAGAATATAATTCCGAATTTTTAAAAGCAATATTTTTGAGATATTCTTCTGGTATTATTTCCCAATTCTGAGTTTCTTCATTCCAATCTACAAATCCAGGATTTTTAGTATTACAAGTACCTTTTACACTTTCCCAAGTATTATCAGTCATTTTATTAGTAATACTCCCAAAATTCCAACCGCTTTGCAATGCAACATCATTAATATCCAAATTTTCTAACTCTTTTCGTAAGTTAGTATCCTTGCTTAACTTTAAAGTTTGATCTTTATTTGAATAAATCCACATGCTTGAATATAAAGTTGCAGGATCAATATCATTATTAAAATCTTCAAAAACCTCAGACATATAAATTTGAGCATAAATTTGCTCATCTGGATAACTTATTGTTGCAGTTTTCTGATCTGAATCCGCTGCATCCACAGTAATAACGCTCCCCCATAGATCTCCAATATCAGTTAGTTTACTATCACTATATCTAATTGAACTCCAATCAATAGGGGGATCGATATCATCATCCCATGTACCTTTAATTGTATCTATTCCTATTCCATCATCAGTTGTTGAACCCTCTTCCAAATTGACAATCAAAGCGTTATATTCATTATTAGAGTCCTTTTCTTCTAATAAGATAAGTCTAGGTTTATTATCACTCCAAATCTCCTCCTCATCTCTAACATAAATCAGATGTACTTTATCTCTATTACCATCCTCCACAAGATTAAATTTAAGAACACCTACATTAAAGATCACACTATCTCTTCCTGCAGTCGTATCTAATTCCTCTCCATTTATCACCCAAACTCCTCCACCTTTCTCTTGAAAACTTATTTCAGTATACCCATCTCCATCAGGTATTATTAATGTAGATAATTTATTTCCATTACCATCCCAATCATTCAAATTAATTTCTAAAGGTTTATAAAACATAACTTTAGCCCCTAAGGAAGTTTCTATAGTTGGATATACAATCATTGTTTTTTCATTAAGACTATCTGGATAATTTAACCTTACTTCATAATCTTCTTTACTTGATGTATGTGCCCCTTTTAAACTAACCTCATAAGATTTACCGCCAATATTTAATACACCAATCCCTTCCGAAATCCAAGATGTTTTATAAATATCTCCAGTGAAGATATCTTTAAACTCAACCTTATCACTACTTATTCCACTAGCGGCATTCTTTACAGCTGATAACTGTAAATAATAACCTTCATCTTCATTACCCACAACAACATATTCTTGATATTGAATCACCTCCTCCTCTTTTACCACAATCTTTCTATCATGATCATCCCCTAATAATTTAGGGCCAATACCATTATCTTTAGCAAACTGGAATGTTTTTGCATTTCCTCTATGGTCAGTAAAAGAAACTTCAAGTTTATCATCCCCATTTGTTTGAAGAGAAATAGTTTCTCTAGATGAACTATAACCTTCAGCAATATTAAATCCTGTAAAATCAAGTTTAAATGTACCAAAAACAGGGTCAGTATAAGTCTCACCAGGTTTTAGAGCATCTAAGTCTGCTTCAGGGGCATATACATTAACTTTAATTTCAGTTAAATCTACTGGAGTTCCTTCAAAATCAACTAGAGTACCATCGATGATTGTATCATCTTCTCCAGATGTAACAGAACTTGAGTCTTCTAGTGTAAGCTTATTAGATCCAACAATTATAGTTGCTGAAAACTTGAGATTAGTTTCGTCTGCTGCAATAACTGCAACAGTGACACCTTGAACAGTCTTTGATTGAGCTTCATTAATTTCTTTAGATTCAGAATATCCCATACTATCTCGAGTTATTTTTACTGTAGCTGCAGTATCTGATGTTGAAACTAATTCAACAGTGTAGAAAGACCCTTCAATATTAACAGTCGTTTTAGGATTATCATTATCTAACGTTAGTTTCTCCGTATGCTCTAACAATACAAGTGTATCCTCATCAGTTTCAGAACCTATTGTATATGTTTTACCAAATAGCTCTATATCTTCTCCTTCTGAATCAGCATGTGTAAAATCTACTGCCTTATTGAAATTTACAGTAGTACTATAGATAGAGTTTGCCTGAACTGTACTAAGGGTTAAGGCATAATTAGGATTATCTGTACTTGTAGGTTGTTTTTTAAAAGTAACCTTAGGGTTGCTTCCAATATTTATCTTTTGAGTCATAGAAGTATCTACATTTCCTGCAAAATTTCCATCAGCTAATATGGCTGAAAAATCAGATTTAGTCAATATCTTTCTGAACTTATTCAAATCATCATTGGCATATAGCTTTGTTTCCCCACTAAATAATGCTACTGACTCTCCAGTAATTATAGAAGGGTTCTTAGAATTTGTTACATCTTCATACCATTCATTTACATTATCAATTTCTCTAAATGGATGAAGCCTTACATATTCTTCAATTTTTTTATAATAGACAAATGCAGCTAAAATCTCTTTATCATATAGCCCTTTTTCATCCTCATATTCAAATAGTTCCCAAACTAAAGGAAGATTAACTAAATTCCAACCTTTTTTTAATTCAAGATTAATTGTTGGAAGGTCTGGCGAGAGCCTAACTTGCTTTTGGGTATTAAAATATAAAAAAACTCCAACTAATAAAAGAACAGCTACAAACCCTATAATTAGATTATTATTTCCTTTTAAAAATCCTTTATTATTTTTCTTTTTAACCATCTTTTTTATCTATTAAAAAAAATTAATTATATTAAATTCTCTTTAATTTAAATTAAGGCAATGCTGGAGGATTGGGAACACTTGCTCCTTTTGACCAAAAATAAATTCCAATCAAAATAAGAATCAAAATTATTACCACAACCTTAAATCTATTATCTTTTTTATTTTTTCTTTTTACCATTTTTATTAAGCTACACCACCAATCCCCGGTATAGATGGAGGGGTCAAAACAGATATAGGTAAGTCTGGAACTTGAGGACTTAAAATTCCCATCTGACATTCTGCACTTGCTTTAACTAATAATCCATTCCATAGAGTATTTTCAGAAAAAAGTCCATTTTCCATTTCATCATCACTAGCTAAATCCCAAGTCTGTGTCAAAGGATCAAAACGAGCTACATCTAAAATGTCACAATCTCCCTTGAATTTATTAAAAGGTTCTCCAACAAGTGAAGGAGTAACACTAATAAAGTTCCAATATGGACCTAACTTTACTTTATCAATATCCAATTCGAAATCCTGATATTTCCATTCAATAGTTTGTTCCTCTTCAGAATAAACCCAAAGGCTAGAATGTGAAAAAGTAGCTTCAGCTGAAGAATCTCCCTGAATACCCTCTACATAACTTTCAAATTTATCTTCTTCCATATTTGGAAACAATCTTATATATTCTTCATTTTCTTTATCATAAAAGAAAATTGCCTTAATTCCATTATATGAATTTGATCGATGATTTAAATCTTCCACTATTTCAAAGATTGAAAAAGTATTCACCAAATTCCATCCAGGATATAACAAAGTATCCATTTTTTCAGTACAATAATAGCTATTAACAACACCTAGGGGCGTTTCTTCAACTTTTATTGAATAATATCCCTCACTATGGTGTCTTATTAAACTAACCCTTGCAGCTCTATCTCCTGTTAAAGCTAATTCTCCAAGTCCTGCATTTAGTATGACTTCTATATTAGTTTCAACATCAGATACTGAATCTATATTTTTAAAAATAACTTTATCTGGCTCTATATCAATTACCCTCCAAATCTGCCCTCCACCTGCAGCAGTTACAAAATAGCCTCCAGAAAAGATTTGATTACCCTCTCTAGGAATATAATTATCTCTCCTTAATCTTGCAATCGTACTTGAAACAACAGGATTTAAATTTTCACAAACATCGTTTATAACATTTAGCTCCTCTAATTTATTTATATGAGGGCAAGCAGCATCCTCTATTTTAACAAAATATTCTGGCCCACTATCAATATCAGGATAATCACAATTAGTATCCACATCACAATTGCTCCAATCCTTAGTATTGATAGTATTTCCATCTTCATCAACTTCTTTAGTAATATATTCTCTACAAACTATATTTTCAATATCACATTCTTGACCAGAAAAACCACCGTCTGTGGTAATCAAGTTTATATTTATATCATCTAAAAGATCTTTGCTTTCATAACCTAAAGACAACTTCCCGTTATTATTATGCGCCCAAGTCCAAAGTATTCTATTATTGCACGCTTGACTAACTTCTCCGCAAGTTACTTTAATTGTGGCAGAGGAAGTCCCCATATCTGCATCAACTAATTCCACTTGAATAGTTTTATCTTTAAGATCTAACTGAGTTATAGGATTATTTTTAGTTAATATCGACTCAGAATTATAATCTACTCTTACCTTAACCCCCGAATTCAAATTTGCTTCCCGGACATCTAAAACATGGATATTTACTCCATTTACATTTTCATTATGTCCTCTAACAATCTCTCTTAATTCAGAACTCCCTTCAGTGCATAATGGTTCAGGCTCACAATGTTTATTTTTACAACCCCACATGCATTTTTCAGTACTCTCTTCAATATAATTAAGCAAACAAACTCCTTCAGAACATGTATATCCCTTTGATTCAGAAATAGATTTAGTTGCATCCTCTGAACAATAATTATTCCAATCCCAAGGACAATCATTATTGGTTAAACATTCAACTGGATCAACTGGATCAACTGGATCAACTGGATCAACTGGATCAACTGGATCAACTGGATCAACTGGATCAACTGGATCAACTGGATCAACTGGATCAACTGGA
>Ga0315338_1002593_pt1 | contig 17430 bp, 12 predicted proteins | sample ASW8metaG_FD_204518 | JGI IMG/M metagenome (GOLD analysis project Ga0315338, IMG submission 204518) | Ammonia-oxidizing marine archaeal communities from Monterey Bay, California, United States - ASW #8 | ecosystem: Environmental > Aquatic > Marine > Coastal | place: USA: California | collected... | reverse complement strand
GACGGGGTGGAGTTGGTCGACAACCTCGAGATCGACGACAGTACCTTCATTCGCTCAGGCCGTGTCGCAGCGGTGGCCGACGAATCGGGGGCGATTCACGTCGCCTACGTCGACTCGAGATCGGGACCCGACGAGATCCGGTACCTGCAGCTGGATCTCGACGGAAACATCGTCGTCCCAAGCACCGTCGTGGGTTCGTCGGCCGGCGTAGCAGCAGCACCAGCGATGGTAATCGATAGTTCCGAATTTCTACACTTGTTCTGGGCAGACGACCAGGGTACGGATGATCCCCAGACGTTTCGCCTCGTCCTTTCGTCGTCGGGGGTCCCGCAAATCCCCCCGACGCAAGTGAGTTTCGCGCCGGATGGCATAACACGCCCGGTTGCTGCGATCGGAGAGGATGATCGAATTCATCTTCTCTGGCACGAAGACATGGGCACCATTGCTGTCTACCTGCAAATGGATCCTGCGGGCACAACCATGTTCGGCCCGGAGCCGCTCGAGACGTCGGTCCTGCTCTTAGGTTTGAGTTCACTCTGCATCGACGACAATCAGAATGCGGTCACATGCTGGACCTCGACGGACGGCAACGTATTCTACGGTCGCTTCTCAACCGACAGCCCGTCGGATGTCTCAACCGATGATCCAACGATCGACCCCGACCCACACGGGCCGCGCCCAAAACTGATGGTCAGCCCCAACCCAATTGAGTTGATGGCGACGTTCCGCTACCAACAATCAGTGCGCTCCCACGTAGAGTTTGGAATCTATGATCTAGCCGGTCGCCGTGTCGTCACGCTCGTGGACGGTTGGAAAGGCCCGGGCATGCAAGAGACAATCTGGGATGGGACGAATGCCGACGGAGCCCGTCTGCGTTCCGGGCGTTATTTCGCTCGACTGCAAGTTGGCAGAGACAAGAGCTCCACTCCAATTCTCATTTTGGAGTGAACACGTTGACAGGCCTCGCGCCCGAGCAACCGCCATTTTTCTGTGGCCGGTGCGAATCGGTCGTGAGGATCTATCCTGTTCGTCCAGGCAGAGCAAGAAGGGCCAGGAGCCGATCGTCTGGCGTGAGTCCGGTTTCCCTTAGAAGGCGCGCTTCGTAGCCACGAAGCGTGCGGATCGCCGCGATGTTTCTGCCTTCGGCCCGTAGGGATTTGAGGATCGCCTCGACGCCGTCCTGCCAGAGTGGATCATGGTCCAGGGCAGCCTGCAGCAAATCAATCGCCTCACTTCTCCGCGCTTTGCTCTCCAGAGCCGCTGCCGCCGCTAGCGTCGCTTTCTCGGCGGCAGACCGGGATCGAAGTCGCGCCAACTCGGTAAACGATTCGTAGCGGGCCTCCGGAAGCAGTTCGGACCGAGCGGTTTCCAGATGACGCAGGACCTCGGCAACCTCAGCCTCGCCGGGGTCCGCGGTAGCAAAGAAACGGGCTGTGGTCCGAGTAAACTCGGTGAGATCGACACGGGACCCCTCAGGAAGAGAGAGGTAGTAGCTTCCGTCCTCGTAGACGACATAAGAGTTGCCCCGTGCAGTGTACTGCGGGTCCAGATCTCTACGCAGGTCGTTGACCGCGGTCTGCAGATTCGCCCGTCCCTTGTCGAGCTCGGTCTCAGGCCAGCACTGCTCGATGAGTTGTTCCTCATGAATCGCAGAATCACCGGCGAGGACGAGAGCCTGTAAGATGGTCTTCGAGGCGCTGCGGCGGAATTTTCGCGCCCCGTCCCGACCGCTGACCGTGAACCGACCGAACAGTTGAATCCAGAGCGAGGGCAGCGGCGCGGTTCGATTCCATTCCGTGTAGTTGGCGCGTGCTTCTCGGGTCTGTTCGGAACTGGAAACGAATGTGTTCAGGCCGCGAACTCGGAGTGTCGTCGCGGCCACGAGAAGTCGTTCGACCCGGTCGTGGTCCAGGTCCGCGTCGCGAAGTGCAGACGCGAAGGCAACCTCAAGCGGAATGAATTCCTCGGAGACGACGAGTCGGCGGGCCACGTCGACGCGTCGCTCTGAATCGAAGGCGCGGACAACCGCGTAGGCGGTGAGATCCTTCCACGCCATGGGATAGGTTTCCCACCCGACGGAGTCCAGCGCGTCGAGGCCCCGGACCAGAGCCACGTCCGCTTCGTCGAAGCGCTGCTCCTGAAAGAAGCCCCACGACACGAGGAAAGAGCCAGTGACCATCCAAGGGTTCAGGCCTTCTTTCTCGGCGGTCCGCAAAACCTCCGTGCCGCACTCGACTACCGTGGCGCCATCATCTCGATTGCGGAGAGCACGCAAGCAGAGCAGTGGGAGTCGGACGTCCCCTGGGTAGTGCAGAGGGCTCGACGCAAGCTCATCGAAATCGATCTCGTCACCCGCGTCGATCGACGACTGCGCGCCCTGCGTTTGCCGCCACAGGTATTCCTGAACCACCCGTGCTCGAAGCTGATCGATCGGACCAAAAGATTTGTACCTGGAAACGGCTTCTCCAAGCGCTGCGAGCCCGTCTGCTTCATTCCCGAGCCGCCAAAGACACATCCCTTCGACGAAGAGTTCGTCCGTCACTGAACTTTCGAGTTGGTACTTCGCGGTTTCGCGCCGGCTTTTGCTGCCCCCGACTATTTCGCGCGCTTCCCGGAGACGGCCCGCGCTGAGCAGGAGGTCCGCCGCCACGACCCTGAGTTGAAGCACGATCTCGTTCGCGGTTTCGTTTGGTACATCGCGCGACAATCTCAAACTGTCCTCGACGACATCTTGCCCGAGCTGGCCCCGCCAGGAGAGGATGTACGCATCGAGCACGAGCCGGTCCTGGCGGGGGAGCGCCTCGAGATGTGGCTCGGTGAGGTCGATGGCACGTTTGAGCTGCAATTCGCTAACACTGGCCCAAGCGAGAACCCAGTCGACCTGACTAGCCTGCCCCGGTACCGCCTTTTTCCACGCCTCGGCTTCCGAAAGCAGATCGTCAGGGCCCCGGACTCTGCCCGCGTTGATCCGGGAGCTGCTGAGCATCGCCCAGACCGCCAGCCGATCGACGGGATCCTCCAGCGCATCGATCTGGCTACCGAGAAAGGCGATCGCTTCTTCCTGGCTATGCGTCCTCGCAAGCCGATTGCCCTTCACCCGCACATAGATCGGGGCGCTGTGATGCTTAGGAGGAATCGAGTCAAGCCATTCATCGAAGCGATGCCAACTGGGAAGGAGGCGTTCGTTCTGCCGAATCCAGGTCTCGAACACTTGTGGAAAGAGACCATGCTCGATCAGGAGATCGACTGCGAATTCGACCTGCGGACCCTCTTCCAAACTTCGGGCGGCCGTCACGACGGCTTCGTAAAAAACCTCTGAACTGACAGAGTCTCGGAATTCACGAGAGAGTGCATCCCGCAGCGCGGAGTGCACCCGGAATTGGTCCTTCCCCAACTTGAGGATGGGAAGGGAGGATGATTTCATGGACGCGAGGTGTCTTCGTACCTCATCCTCGTGGAACCCCGCCGCTTCGCCGTTTCCGCTATCGACTACATCGAAGAAACTCGTTCGGAAGAGAAAGTTCCGAAAGTCTACTTCGAGCTCCTGAAGCAACACTTCGTCGACAAAACTCTGGAACGACTCGGCGGACGCGTCAGGTTCAGTATCGGCATGCCCCTCTCTCTTGGGCTTTCTTGCCCACATTCCTACCGCTACCGGCCAACCCCTTGTTTTGCGAAAGGCCCGTTCGACGTCCCTCTGCGAATCCTCAGTTTCCTGCGCATTCATCAGAGCCGCGATATCTCTCCGAGTGAAGACAAGCTCGTCCTGGCGAACTACGCGAACGAGCTCGCGACCCTCCAACAGGGACAGGCCAAGCCCTTTGAAATCTCGGCTCGTGATTGCAATCCGGAGTCTCTTGCCGCCGTGGGTGACGAGATGATTCATCGCCTGAGCGATCGTCTTCGTCCGTTGGACCACCTCAAAGTTGTCCAAGCAGATCCAGCCGGGTTTCGTTTCTGCCTCTTGCGAGAAATAGCAAAGGGACTCAGCAAGCGTTTCGGCCGAATCGAGAGTTCCCCGCTCCGCCTCGATTCCGCTTCCCGCAAAGTCAGGAATCGCGGAGAGGACCGATTCCCAAAGAAGAGCACAAAACCGGGAGGGGTGACGGTCCTCCGGCTGAAGAGACAACCAGGCAATCGGCTGTCCAGTGGACCGGAGCTGTTGCGCGACGTAGGTCGTTTTGCCGAAACCGGCCGGGGCGACGAAGGCAAGCGATTGAGTCGAACTGAGGTCCGAGATCAGGGCTGGCCTCGCAATCTCATGGGAGAGGGGTTCTGGCACCGCGATCTTCGACTTCAGGATCTTCACTTGAGGACAAGGCTCATGGATGAAGGTGGTGCTCGCATGGCTCGCAGTATAGCGGATTCCGCCGCGCCGCGGCCCGATGACTCCAATACCGCCCGAATCGTGTGGGTAGCCTGTGAGTGGGCTTTCCCAGACTTCTCTGCTCGAGACGCAAGGGATCGGGGCGGAAGGATTGGATCTTTTCGGCTCTATTGAGAGGAGCGACCAGTTTCGATTGCGCGGGATTTCGGCTAGACTGACCTCCACGTCAATTCGAAGAGGAGTCAGAGTATGTCCTGGTCAGATTTCAAGTACGAGATTCAAGAACACGCCGAGCCGGAAGCCACGGTCTACGCGATCAGCGGTGTCTTCACAGACGCGCCAGCCACGTTCAAGCTTCTCGATAAAGTCCGCGAAGGGTTGAACAAGGGGCCCGACCTTCACATCCTCGACTTCAGCGATGTTCCGCACATGACGAGTGGGGGCGTGGGCATCGTGGCGGCCGCCTACACGACGGCCCAGAGGGAGAAAAAGCGCCTCGTCCTGGTAGCGTCATCCTCCCGCGTCGAGTCGATTCTTGCTGTTGTCGGCCTCTGGAGCATGATCGAACACTACGAAACGATCGGTGAAGCCTTCGCTAAATAACCGATTACTCTGAGGTCTCGACCGAGGTAGCTGGAACGTCTCCCGCTTCGGTCGGCACCTTTCCGAGAGGATGAATCTTGTTGTAGATCCGCTGATTCTCCATCGCGCGATTACAACTCGTGAAGCACTCCTTGCAGATCCATCGGCCCGTCTTCGGAATGTTGAGCGAGTCCTTCCGGAACTGTTTGTACTCGTCTCCGAACCAAATCTCGCCGAAACTCTTGTCGTTGATGTTCCCGAGGACGGATTCCTCGCAGTAACAACACGGCATGACCTGGCCGTCCGGAGAGATCACACAAAACATCCAGCCCTCATAGCAAGGGAGCTTTTTCTGGAGCGGATTGTTCTGTTCGGGGGCGCCCTCTGAAGTACGCTGAGCCAGATCTTTTGCGTAGGCTGGGAAGGCGTGGGTCACGCCGGCATCGTCGAGAATCTTGCTGTAGCGATCGACGCTGCCAACGATACGACTGACCTCGCTCTCGTCGAGCTGCAGGTGATGCGTGCCTTCCAGCTCCCCCATGACATACCAGCAGACCTCGTCGACTCCAAGGTCAGCGCAAATCTGCACCATGTTGTCGACATCGAATACGTTCTCTTTCGAGACGACGTGACTTATGCGAATCCAGGGGTTCGACACTCCAGCTTCTTTCTTCAGCTTCACGACCGTAGCGAGGAAGGCCACCGCTTTGTCCCAGAGGTCTTTGTGATTCGATGCGAGGTATGACTCGCGGCTTCCCGCATTGAGCGACACATTCAGTCGATCGAGACCGCGCTCGATCAGGGTGGGAGCAAGATCCGGCTTGGCCATCGTCGCATTGGTGACGAGGGCACAACCAAGCCCGGCGTCTTTGATCGCCTTGACGATGTCAGTCAGCTCCGGGTGAGCAATCGGGTCACCCTTTCCCGAAAGCTCGACCAGATCGGTTCCCACTTCTGCAAGCTCCCCAACCACGCGTTGGATCGTAGCCAGGTCCATCTTGCGCCGGCCCCCGATGTACGTTCGGGACTTCGTGATCGGTTGGTCGAGAAAGAAGCCATGGGATTCACAAAACGAACAGGCCAGGTTGCAGTGATGCGTCGTTTCCAAACTTACGACCTGCGGACCCATGAACGGACGTCCCACCGCAATCCCGGCGTAGCGCTTGAGTCGACGACTGCGGGTATTGAATTCGAAGCGCGGCATTGGGCTCTCCAGGTTGTTGTCGTGGGATCACCAGCCCTGCCGGCCAAACGGGATGACGCGGGTCGTGGTAAGAACTTCTGATTATATCGAGTTTCCAAAGGGCTGGTCAAACTTAATGGGGTTTCGCGACGGCTAGGAGCGTGGAAGTGGCTAGGAGCGGCCCTTACCGAGTGATTTAACGCTATCCTGTAGGCCTGACATGGAGTCGACGACCGCATCCGGTCGTGCCTGCCGCAACTCCGCCTCCGTTCCAAAACCCCAAAGAACGCCGACTGTGTACGTTCGATTCGCGCGGCCTCCCACGATGTCGTGTGAGCGATCGCCGATCATGCAGACCTCGGACCGGTCCAATTGCTCCTTGCTGAGAATGGTCGCGATGAGGTCAGACTTGGCGGAGTTGGTCCCATCGAGCTCGGCGCCGTAGACCTTCTCGAAAAACGAAGTCAGATCGAAGAGAGCCACGACCCGTTCCGCGAAGACGCGCGGCTTCGATGTCGCAACCCAGAGGCGGTGCCCCGCTTGGCGGAGAGCGGCCAGCCCGCCGGGTATATCGTCGTAGAGCTCATTCTCCAGGATCCCGACGTCGGTGTAACGCTCTCGATACTTCGTGATCGCCTCGTCGATTCTCACCGAATCAGACGTTTCAAGCAGTTCTGCAAAGCTCTCCTGAAGAGGTGGTCCAATACAGCGTCGCAATGAGGACCGCTCCGGTAGCGGCCCTGGGCCCACAGCTTCCAGAGCGAATTGGATACATCGGGTGATGCCCTCTTCTGGATTGGTCAACGTCCCATCGAGATCAAAAAGCAAATCCATCGCGTCGCCCTTCAATTGGTGGAAACCTGGTTGGGGATCTCGAACCAGAGAAGACACCGCCCAGCTCTATCGTCCGAAGATAGACAACAGTAGAACCCACGTCGTCCACATAAGTGACGGCGTTCTCAAATAGGTTCCGCATCTCTTAAGGCCGCTTTGCGTCACGAGGATGCGGACGCGGACTTCGCTACCGTTTCGACTGGGAGTTCGATAGTCTCCTTGGAATACGAAGGACCCGAGACTAGTGAGGAGGCTGTGATCTTGAAGTCGTACCGTAAGGAACTCTGGTTCGAAGCACCGGAGAGGATGTGGTTCGAGAACATTACGCCAAGGGTTGAAGCTGTGCTCGGCTTGAGTGAGATCCGCGAAGGACTTTGCCTCGTCAACGCGATGCACATCACCGCCTCGGTGTTCATCAACGACGACGAGCCCGGACTGCTTCGAGACTACGGTCGCTGGCTCGAAGAACTCGCACCACACGCACCAATCTCCCGTTATGACCACAATCAAACCGGCGAAGACAATGGTGACGCGCATCACAAACGTCAGATCATGGGTCGCGAAGTCGTCGTGGCCGTTACCGATGGCAAACTCGATTTCGGTCCGTGGGAACAGATCTTCTACGGGGAATTCGATGGATGTCGTCGCAAACGAGCCCTCGTCAAGATCATCGGCGAGTAAGGTAGCCGAGGTCACTCGCCGGAAGCAGACGAGCGACCGAAAATCCTCCGGGGCGGTGTACTCCTTAAGGACGCCTCCCTGCCACGACCAGAGTGCGACCACTCCGTGTCCCGTTGATCCCGCTCCAAGCCGATGTGAAAAGGAAGTCCACGATTCCATCGCCGTTCACGTCGCCCAGGTTGGTGGTATCGAAGCCAAAGGTCTCCCCGGGCACTTTTCCGGTGTACTCGTAAAGCAACTCACCCGAGTTTCCTGAATAGACGTAGGCCTTGCCGCCGGAGATGGCAGCGCTCGCGTGCTGCCACGCACCGATGACCAGGTCGTCGTGCCCGTCGGCATCGACGTCTCCGGCATCGGCGACGCCGATCCCGAAACCGTCTCCCGGAGCTTCTCCGGTCATGGTATAGAGGCGAGCCCCAGTCGCGCCTGAGTGAATGTAGATACGACCTGTACCGGGACCATTGGCTCCGTTGTTCCAGTCGGAGGAGTAAACGTCGGGCACTCCGTCGGCATCGACATCGCCAACCAGGGACACAAACATCCCTCCGTTTTGTGACCCCGTACTGTCAGGCTCAACGATAAACGCGGGCTCCTGACCAAAGTCCCGAAACACATACGTGCGACCGCCGCCGTTCTCGCCTCCGTTCGGCGCACCGATCGCGAAGAGATTGACCAGGCCGTGCCGCCAGCCTCCGACAGCGCTCCCAAACCTCTCGGTGCCTTCGCCGGAGCGTTCCCAGATCACGGCTCCGTCTTTGCCGGAGATCACCTGAGCATGTCCTCGCCCTCCCTCGAAACCGGGAGCCCCGATCAGGACATCGGCGTGCCCGTCACCATTCTGATCGCCAACCGTTACCACGTCGTTTCCGATGCTTGACGAATCTGGACTGGAAATAGTTCGAAGAATCGAACCGTCCTTACCCGAGTAGATGTGAACTCGGTTGCCGGAAGGGGCCCCCGCCACCACGTCTGGAATCCCGTCGGCGTTCACATCACCGGCCGCCTCGATTGAGTTGCCCAGGCCTGCACCCTCTTCACCGGTCGCCTCCCAGAGCAAAGCACCGGTTCCGCTCGAGTACACATAGACCTTTCCTCGCCCGTCGGACCAGGTTGGTGCAGTCGTACCGACGTCATCGAGGCCATCTCCATCGAGGTCACCGAGGTTGCGAGCGACCCAACCGAACTGGTCGCCGGAACCTTCTCCCTTCCAATCCCAAAGGATCTCCGTGCTCTCCACAAACGGGTCCGCATACTCTTCGACCGAGGGAAATAGTTCGCGATAGCGCGGATCCTCCTCGAGGGTGAGCCCTTCAGCGGTGAGCCCGATCTGAGTCATATCCATGGCGCCGGTGTCTTTAGCCTTTTGCAACCAAACGAAGGCATCGTCAGGTTTGGATTCGCTCGCATACGAGAGCCCTGTCCAAAACAACGCTTGTGGTCGATTCTGCTCGATCGACCCGGCCTTCCCGAATGCCTCTCTGGCGGCGGCAGCGTCCCCGCTCCCGAGATGAGATCGGCCAAGCAACATCCAAGCCTGTCCGTTTTCGGGTTCGTCAGTTGTCAGCTTTGCGAGAATCTCGATCGCGCTCGGGAACTCCTGCCCTTGGAACTTCTGGAAAGCCTGCTGCAGTGGCGGCGGAGTCCCCTGCGCGGTCGCGTCGGAAAAAACGAGGAAAGAGAGAGCTGTGAGAAAGAGAATCCGGAACGAAGTCAGAGTTGGACGGGCCAAGACAAGCCTCCTAGTTCACGAAAATGACACCTGCTGGGACCGTTGCTTCTGATTCGACACTGGGACGAATCGTCGCACTGACGATACGAGATCAACGACATCTGTCGCTATACCCATAGATGGGTAGATCACTCCCGTGAGCGCGCGAAGTCGCCGAGGGAGCTATTCCGATTCAAGCCCAGTGTAGTCACAACTCCCGAACAACGTGACACGACCCAATCGACGATCAGCGAACGAAACGAACCGAGTAGATTGGCGGAAAGTTGTTGCCAATTGTGTCCCACGATCGGCCACGGTTCTTCGAGAAATAGAGATTACCCGTCGTCGTCCCGAAGCTGAGCGTCCCAAACGAGTTGTCGAGAGCGTGCCGAAAGGTGACATCGTAGCATTCTCTTTGGGGCAGACCGTTGCGCTGGGCCCGCCAGGTCCTGCCGCCATCCGTCGTTCGACAAACGCAGAGCTTTCCGTCGACCGCGACACGGTGCGTATCGGAGACGGCCGGCACGACCCACGCCATATCGGGGTTCTCCTCATCGACGGAAATTGGAAAACCAAAGTGGGCCGTGTCTCCCGGCTTCGAGACCATCCGCCAGCTCCTCGCACCGTTCGTAGACCGAAAGATTCCGCAGTGGTTTTGTTGCCAGAGATGATCAGGGTGATTCTCGGACGCGGCGACAAAGTGCGGATCCTGTCCGATCTCAGAATCTGGATCGGGAAGAAAATCTGCCGTCAATCCCTTGTTGAGAGGCGCCCACGTCTTTCCATCGTCGGTCGTCTCAAACGTCCCCGCACAGCTGATACTGACGAGGACACGCTTGCTGTCTCGCGGGTCGACAAAGATGGAGTGAATGGCAGGGAAGTCGCGCCCGCCCCCAAACCATTGATCAGCTCGGGACGGATGATTCCAAAGACCCTTTACGAGTTTGAACGTCTTGCCGCCATCATTGCTCTGAAACAGTCCACCGGGCTCGGTTCCAAGGTAGATCCGCCCCGGCTGGTCCAGCCCACCCGGAGTAATCACCCAGATGTAACGAAGTTTCGCAGGCAGTGCCTTTGTATCGGCCCATGACTTCATCCGAGCGGACTTCGCGTATTTGGGTGCCTCGATCTCTTCCCAGGTCTCTCCAAGATCGGAAGACCGATGAACCTTACAACCCCAATGTCCGTGGTCGATACTCGCCCACAGAGTCCCGTTCCGAGGATCAACGCAGGCGTACGGGACGGGAGCCGTTTGATGCGAGTAGTTCACCTTCTTCCAACCCGACTTGCTCTGCTTTAGTACGAACAGTCCCTTGCGAGTCCCCACGAGCATCGTCCTGGCCGGTTCGTTCATGACTTACGCCTTTCTTGTTCGGCCCTTGTCCTGCCTTCTCGGCCTATCCGCCGGACAGTGCCTGCATGATAAAGACTCTATCCTTCGGCCCGACCACGTCGCCCAGCCTTAGACGATCCTCGAGGAGTTGTTCGTTGACGAACATGTTCACGTGCTTCCGCAGCGAACCGTGATCATCGACGAGATAGGCGGCAAGTCCGGGATGACGTCGGTCCAGCTCGGTCACGATCTCCGCAAGCGTGCTCCCGGAGACGTCACCGTCCCGGAGAGTTGGGAAGTGAATTCGAAGATGGGTCGTGAAGCGAACATCGGGCATTGTCTTCTCCGCAAAATCTGAGGGTCCAAACGCCGCGGCCATTCTAGCGAAAGTGGGCAACCTCATCACATCTGAAAAGTGGGCGGATCTGGAGCCGATGCCCGCCTCAAAACCAAAGGTGAGTTCCCGAATCGTTCGGTCTACACTCTAAGCTTCGACCGTTGAGAAGAACCTGGCTGACCAGCCGACGAGGAGCGAGTCAATGATTCGGAAATCCACGCCATCGAAATCTTGGGCCATGGGCCTCTCCCTCGGATCGATCCTCCTCGTCACCGCCTCGACCCTCGGCCCGGTCGTCGACGTTGCGAAGGCGAGCGGAGAAACGACCTTGATTCTGCCTTTCCGGGCAACAGGCGTCACCGAGGTCACCGCCGAAGTCTCGAGAAACCTGCTCTCGGGTGAACTGGAGTCCCTGGGCTACTCCCTCGTCCATGCCGATCCGATCGGGCTGCCGATCTGTGACGACACGGATTGCGCTCGTCGCATCGGGCAGCGTCAGGGCGCTGAGCGAGTGGTCTACGGCAGTCTCAGTCAATTGGGTACGAAAGTTATCGTCCGCGTTCGGTCGTTCCAAATCGAAGCCGACAGCCTCGACTACAACGATCAACTGAACGCCTCTTCCATCGAAGATCTCGATACGGTCATGACGCGGATTGCGGAGGGGATCGCCTCCCGTCGCGGAGTCTCGAGTCACATAGCGCTGGGAACCGTACTCGAAGATGAGGCGAACGAACCTCGACTCCGCCGGGGACGACGAGGCTTTGGGGTTCGCGGTGGGTTCTTGTTCGCCGGCGGGGATAGTTACGGCCAGACAGACCGGCTGACCAGCTTCAGAATTCCGTACAAATTCGAACGAGAGAACTTTTTCGTCGAAACTACAACTCTATTGGGACTGGCCTGGGGCTCGGAAGCAGTGGAATGGACGATCCTCGACGTATATGCCGCAAGATTTTTCGGCGTGGAGGACACATCGTTCTATCTCGGCGGAGGTGTCGGAATCCACGTCGTCAGCGTCGAGGGCCCCATCACGAGGCCTGACGAGGCCCCCGACTTCATGGAAACCCACAGCCAGACGGCAACTTCCCCCGTCCTCGACTTCGGAGGCGGTGTCGCCCTTCTCCGAACCTACGACTACGGACTTTCCTTGGATCTGCGCTATCACATCGTTTTGGAAGACTTCGACGAAGTGGGTGGAGACGGTGCACACGGCCTCCGGGTAACAATCGGAACCGGACGGTAGACAGCGACATAGAGACGATGGCCCACTGACGCTGACCGCATCCCATTACGCCCGCGATTTTGGGCCGGGCACTAGCCCCTTCCCGACCCCTCTGAACCCGGATTCTCCTTGCGTGACTCTGACCCCAGCCATAAGGTTCAGACGCTTGAAACAGCGTCACTTCGGCCGTTTCGAGCCTCGAATTGAACCCGACGCGCAAAGAGCGCGACATGCCGCAAGCACACTGTCTCTCTTCAGCGGAAAGTACCGCCGTCGGGAGAAGATCCGGGGGTAGAGATGAGACGAATCAATGTGGGCTGGTCCCTTGTGGTGCTGACGGGGCTGTTCAGTCTCGCGGGCTGCATCGACGACTCCACCGATGGGCTTCCGGTCGAACCGATTGACGAGACACCCAAACCGACCCGCTACGGCGCACTCGGCAACAGCCTGACCGCTGGGTTTATCAACGGCGGATTGATCGCGGGTGGGCAAGTCGCCTCGTACCCGATGGTGATCGCGGCCCAGGCGGGATGGGATACACCTTCGCTGCCGATCATCGACAGCCCGGGGCTCGGATCTCCGAACGCGCAGGGGATCCCACAGAGCGCGATCTCCATCAGCAAGACGGGCGGGCTCGTCACGGAAAACGTCTTCGATCCCATCGCGCTGCTCTTGAACGGGCGCCTCCCCTGGCCGTACGACAACCTCGGAATCCCGGGAGCGACAACTCTCGACATGCTCAACGCAAAGGACGCCGGAACTAGCCAGGCTGGCAACAATCTCTTCTTTGATCTCATCCTGCGCAATTCGGCCGTTCCACCGGGAACATTCACACCACTCGATGCGATGACGGCCCGCAATCCGCGCGCTCTCACGGTCTGGATCGGAAACAACGACATCCTGGGCGGAGCATTGGGTGGCAATCCATCCACGAGTGGCCCGGGCGCCAACATCACGCCCCCGCTGATTTGGGAAGCCATCTTTGTCCAGGTGGCAGACCGGATCGACGCGATGAACGCGGAATACGTCTCCGTCGCCAACGTTCCGAACATCGTCGACATTCCTTACGTAACGACGATTCCCGCTGCCTTTGATGTGGGAGGGGGCAACTTCCTTCCCTTCAACACGGTAGAAGAAGATGTCCGCTACGTACTTCTTCCCTTTGGGCTCTTGCTCGCATCAAACCCCGATACGGTGCAGAGTTTCCTGACCCCCGGAGGAAACGAGATCCCGTCGAACTGGACGCTTACTGCGGATGAGGCCACTCTCATCACGAACACGGCCATTTCCTACGCCGCTGTCATCGAGCGTGAATGCGCAGCACGCGGATGGGGCTATGTCGATGCTTCCTCTGAGCTCGCGGCACTTCCCAACAATATCGCTCAACCCAACCTTGGCGAAATCAATGGCCTCTTCCCGTGGCTACCGCAGTTCAGCCCTGGTGGAGTTAGCTTTATCCGCAATGCTCTCAGCGCCTTCTCCCTCGACGGTGTGCATCCCAGTGAGATCGGACAGGGTTTGATCGCGAATGCCTTCATTCGGTCGTTCAACGAGACCTACTCCCTTGGGATCACGGAAGTCGACCTCGCCACCATATCCAACGAAGTCGGTTTCGAAGATGCTCCAGGCTTCAGCGGGAATTGGGAGACGGAGAGCCGTTCTGTTTCTGACATGGAACTCGGACGTTCCGCCATCGAGAACATGCCGCAGCTACTCGGGCTCGGGCAATAACCAGGGAAGGAGAGACTCTCAATGATTACACGTATACTTCCCGCCGCGGCGCGGATGATTCTCAGCTTCGCGGGACCCGGACGGATTGCCCGACCGATCGCTCTGGGGGCTATGGCGGTGCTCTGCACCAATCCGGTCGACGCGACCGAATTCTCCGCCGCAGACGGCGAACTGAACGGGAGTGTCGACATCACCTTGTCGGCCGGAGCAACGATGCGAGCCTCCGATCGAGATGACGCCATCATCGGCGTCCAGAACGGCGGAGAAGCCAACTCCGTCAACGGTGACAATGGAAACCTCAACTACGACTCGGGGGATCTGACCTCCACCACAGGCAAGGTCCTCTACGAAGCCGAGTTCCGTTACAACTGGCTCTCTGGGTTTTCGCGGGGGTTCTACCTCTACGACAACACGATCATGAATGGAGACACGAAGCGGACCGAGCTGACCGAACGAGCCGAGGATGAGCTGGGCAATGACTTCACGCTTCTCGACGCCTATCTTGCGGCTGACGTTCCCATCGGCAACTCCTATCTCACCCTTCGTGGTGGAAACATGGTCCTGAGTTGGGGCGAGTCTACGTTCATTCAAAACGGGATCAATTCGATCAATCCACTCGACGTTTCCAAGCTGCGGGCGGCCGGGGCGGAACTGCGTGATGGGTTGACCGCCATCCCTCTGATCGACGCATCCTTTGACCTCAACAATCGGATCTCTTTGGAAGGGTTCTACCAATTCGCCTGGGATCACACCGAGGTCGAGCCGGAAGGAACCTTCTTCTCGACGAACGACTTTGCCAGCCCCGGCGGTGAGTTCCTTCTCCTTGGGTTTGGTCAGATGGGCATCCCGGACATTCAAACAGACCCGACTTTCGGCCTTGCTGGTGCACCTACCGGAGTGGTCGTCCACCGCGAGCACGATCACGATGCGTCTGATGATGGCCAATACGGTGCAGCCCTACGCTGGTTCGAGCCGAATCTCAACGACACGGAGTTCGGTTTCTACTTCACGCGCCTGCACAGCCGCCTCCCCCTGATCAGCGCCGTCACGGGAACGGAAATTGGGTTGGCCAATGGCAACTACGCGGAGACGGCTCGCTTCTTCCGCGAGTTCCCGGAAGACATCGATACCTACGGATTCAGCTTCAACACAGAAATTCCGCAAACCGGAACTGCATTCCAGGGAGAAGTTTCGTTCCGCCAGGATCAACCTCTTCAGATGGACGATGTCGAAGTCCTCTTTGCCGCACTCAGTCCTCTCAACGCACGGGCGGTGGCCGGACCGCACGCCGGAGAACTCATCTTCGAACAAAACCAGGTCGGGGACTTCGGGTTCTCCGAATACATCGCGGGCTGGCGGCAGAAGGATGTCATTCAAGCGCAAGCAACGATGACTCACGCGTTTGGGCCGCGCCTCGGGGCGGACCAGTTCATCGCGTTGGGTGAGTTCGGAGCTACCATGGTGCAGGACATGGAGGATCAGGCCGAACTCCGCTACGAGGCGTCGGGAACTTACACGAGCGGAAATGAGTTCTTCTCAGAGGCGATCTCGAGTACCGGGAGTGCGATTCAACCGGCCACGACCCGGGAGGAAGGTTTCGCCGACGCAACCTCGATGGGTTATCGGCTCATTCTGAGAGGAGACTACAATGGGGCGTTCGGGCCAGTGAATCTGCAACCGCAGCTCGCATGGTCACAGGACATCAGTGGTACGAGTCCCACTCCGATCAGCAACTTCATCGAAGGCCGCAAGACGATCACCACTTCGCTTGCCGCGAGCTACCTCATTTCCTGGAACTTCAAACTCTCGTATACAAACTCGTTCGGCGGAGATGAATTCAATCTCCTGAACGACCGTGACTTCGTCTCGTTTACGGCGAGCTATTCGTACTAAATGCCGCACCATTGGAGGAATAATTCGATGTCGAATAAAACCATGCACTGGGGTGGCGTTTGCCTAAGCGGAATCGCTGCTCTGGGAATCTGGGCCAATACCTCACTGGCGAAGGTCTCGGAGAGCGAGGCCGCCAAACTGGGTAAGACCCTCACCCCCTTGGGCGCCGAGATGGCCGGGAACGCCGACGGCTCCATTCCCGCCTGGACCGGAGGCATAACGACTCCGCCGGCAGGATACTCTCCCGGCATGTTCCATTTGGACCCCTATGCCGATGACGCAGTTCTCTTCACAATTACCGCAGCGAACGCCGATCAGTACCGGTCGATGCTTTCGGACGGGCAGGTGGCGATGCTCGAACGCTACCCGGACACCTGGAAGATGGATGTCTACCCAACTCATCGCAGTGCGGCCTATCCTCAGTCGATTTACGACGCAGCCATGGCCAATGCGACCACGGCCGAATTGACGGGAGATGGCAACGGAATCAAGAACGCGGGCGAGGGCGCGCCTTTCCCGATTCCACAAAATGGCGCCGAAGTCGTCTGGAACCACCTCGTTCGCTACCGCGGCGAAACGACGATCCACAAACTGGGACAGGTCGCTCCGACGGCCGGTGGTTCGTACACCATCGTCAACCTGGATGAGAGTGTCTTCTGGAAGTACGCCCAGCCGGGGTCGCGAGTGGAGACGATCGGAAACCGGCTTGCCTACTTCCTGCAGACCGTAACCTCGCCGGCCCGGCTGGCCGGTTCGATCCTGCTCGTTCATGAGACACTCAATCAGGACACAGAACCACGGAAGGCATGGGTCTACAACCCAGGTCAACGTCGGGTTCGACGCGCACCGAACGTGGCCTACGACAATCCCGGAACCGCATCGGACGGACAGCGAACGAGTGATCAGCTCGATCTCTTCAACGGTGCACCGGACCGCTACAACTGGGAGCTGAAGGGCAAGCGAGAGATGTACATTCCGTACAACGCCTACGCCCTGCACAGCGACAAGCTGAAGTACGACGACATCATCAAAGCCGGACACGTCAATCCGCAGCACCTGCGCTATGAGAAGCACCGAGTCTGGGTCGTCGACGGAACGACGAAAGAGGGAACCAATCACGTCTACGCGCGCCGCACCTTCTATGTCGATGAAGATAGCTGGCAGATTGTGATGGTCGATCAGTACGACGGTCGGGGTCAGATCTGGCAGTTTTCCGAGGCCTACTGCATCAACTACTACGATCAGCCGTTGTTCTGGGACACGTTGCAGTGTCACTACGATCTGCAGAACGGACGGTACCTCGCGTACGGACTCAATAACGAGGGCGTGATCGAGAAGTTCAATGAGCCGATGGATGAGGGGGACTTTACTCCGGAGGCGCTGCGGAGGGCTGGCCGGCGGTAGGGAAGCTCGTGGATCGCACAAGTAGGGCTGATTCAAATGGCCGCCGGTACAACAAGTCCGGCGGCCATTTTTCGATAGTCAGCAATACATTGCGCGTATCGGGAAGCCAAGATCACACCAGCCTAGTCGCGAAGCTGCACCGTGACCAAGGTGCACGTTGCGCAACCGCCCACGCCCCCCTGACCAGGACGCACGCTG
>Ga0315338_1002592_pt1 | contig 17435 bp, 11 predicted proteins | sample ASW8metaG_FD_204518 | JGI IMG/M metagenome (GOLD analysis project Ga0315338, IMG submission 204518) | Ammonia-oxidizing marine archaeal communities from Monterey Bay, California, United States - ASW #8 | ecosystem: Environmental > Aquatic > Marine > Coastal | place: USA: California | collected... | reverse complement strand
CTCATACCAGATATCGACGCCGCGGTTGGTGGCGCTCGTGGTAAGCGCATCAACAAGTCCGGGGCCGCCGCCCACGGCTTCCACCGTCAGTCCGCCCCAGAACTTGAACTTGCCGTCTACCTTGAAGGCCTGCCGCCCATAAATAGGCACGAAGCGCACGCCTTTTCCGCCCATCCATGTCATGGTCTCAAAGCTGCGCCGTACCAAAAGCTCGCAGAGGTCAGGATTTGTCCGATACTGCGTCACCCGGAACATATCGTCGAAAAACTGGTCCTCCGTATAGGTGCCGAAATCTGTGGTTTCTATTTCCGTCTTGGACAAGTCCGGCATGACTTTTTGAAGATCTTCGACGCCGTCATAGGCAAAACGAATGGCCCCTGCCGTAAAGCGTGAATTGCCGCCATTAAGGTCTTCGGGGGAGCATTCCAGCATCAGCACCCTGCAGCCTTTTTCCTCGGCGCTTAACGCAGCACAAAAAGCGGCATTTCCGGCGCCGACAACAATGACATCATAGTCCAGTTCGGTCATTTTTCTTTATCCAGTTGATCTTGATAGTCGGAGTAGGAAGTGCCGGAGACCATATTGATGAGCGCCGGAAAATATTCCGCGCCGAAGCCCGCCGCGCTTGAGCGTTCCAGCATGGTTATTGCAAGCTCCGCCGACGGGGTTTCCACGCCCATGTCTTTCGCCAACTGCAAGGCGTAAGTGATATCCTTATGCGCATAGTCGGTGCCAAAGGCCTGCAGCGGGAAAACATTAGGCACCATGGCTTTGCGTCCGTGATTGTGAAGGGCGAAGCTGTCGGCGGAGCCGAGGCTCAGGATATCCACCAGTTTATCCCGTGGCACCCCGGCGCGTTCGGCGGTGACGAAAGCCTCCGACAACGCAACAACAGTCTGGAACAGCACCATGTTATTCATCAGTTTCACCACCTGACCGGTGCCGATATCGCCGCAATGGGTGATCTCCTCGGCGGCGGCGGCTAGATAGGGACGGATTTTCTCGAATATCTCGGCGCTGCTACCGACCATGATGCTGAGGGTCCCATCGATGGCGGCCTGTCGGGTGCGTGCAACGGGGGAGTCGGCAAAATCGATCCCTTTTTCTTTAGCGGCGCTATAAATCTTGCGGGTGAGGTTTACCGGACAAGTGCTGAGGTCGACAATGATCTGTCCCTCCCGTCCGTGAGCCAAAAGGCCATCCGGCTCCAGCATAATTTTCTCGACTTCCGGTCCGCCGGGAAGGGAGAGGAAGATGATATCAGCGGCGGCACTTAAGCTCCCGAAATCTGCTGCGATTTCCGCGCCAAGTTCCTCAAGGCGCGCCACCGGGTCTGGATTAATATCCATAACTGTCATTGGGCCGAAGCCGCCTTTGGTGATATTGGCGCAAATGGGCTCCCCCATGACACCGAGGCCGATAAAGCCAAGATTTACGATTTCTGCCACTTGATTTTCCTAACCCTGAAATCCGCCAAGATAGAGGCTTTTTGCTTGTTGATAGGCACGAAGGCCCTGCAGCCCTTTTTCGCGGCCGAGGCCACTGTCCTTATAGCCGCCGAAAGGCGCAGCGATGCTGAGCTGTTTATAAGTATTGATCCAGACAGTGCCCGCCCCAATGGCCTGGCCCGTATTCCAGGCCTTGGTTGTATCCATAGACCAGATTCCGCAGGCGAGGCCGAACTCCGTATCATTGGCGAGGGCGATGACCTCGTCTGCCGTATCGAACGGCAGGGCCACCAATACGGCGCCAAATATTTCTTCCTGAACGACGCGGGAGCTATGGGGCAGACCTTCGATAATGGTTGGCAGGTAATAAGCGCCTGCCTCATAGTCGGGGCCTTCCGGCCGGGTGCCGCCAAGGGTGATTTTACCGCCTTCTTGACGGCCGATCTCCACATATTTCTCGACACGCTCCCGCTGGGCAAAGGACGCCATGGGACCGATATTGCTGTCCTCGGCCAGCGGGTCGCCCGCCTTGATTTTGGCCGCTTCCGTGCAGACAATCTTCATAAACTCATCATAGATGCCGCTTTCGACAAACAGCCGCGATCCAGCAACGCAGGACTGCCCGCCGGAGCCAAAAATGGCCGAGGTCACGCCTTTGGCCGCCGCCTCCAGATCCGCATCGGCAAAGACGATATTGGGGGATTTACCGCCAAGTTCAAAAATGGTTGGGATAAAGCGCGGTGCGGCCGCGGCGGCGATATGCCGGGCTGTCTCGGTGCCGCCGGTGAAGGAGATCATAGCTGTCTTCGGATGATTGGTAATTGCCATGCCCACATCGCCCGCGCCCGGCAACACACTCAGCATTCCATCCGGCAATCCGGCATCGATAAAACAGCGGGCAAGTTCTATGGAGACGAGGGAGGTAAGCTCGGAGGGTTTCAAAACGACCGCGTTGCCAGCAGCCTGAGCCGGCGCAATTTTCTGCGCGGCCATGGTCAGCGGTGAATTCCACGGCGTTATGGCGGCAATAACGCCGTAGGGTTCATGCAGGGTGGCGGTCAGGTAGGCGCCGCGGCTCGGCGCGATTTCCTCGGTCAGGGTCTCGCAGACTGCGGCGTAATAGCGAACAATCCCGGCGGCGCTGGCGACCTGCCCGGTGGATTCTGTGAGTGTCTTGCCGTTTTCCAGCGTTTGCAAAAGCGCAAGTTTTTCCGTGCGCTCCTTCATTAGCTCTGCCGCCTTGAACAGGCAACTGGCACGTTCATGGGGGAGGCGCTGAGCCCAACCCGAGGACAAAAAAGCCTGATGGGCCGCATTGATGCAGTAATCAACTTGTTCTAAAGACGCGGTCGGGAGGGCAGCGATTTCGTTGCCGTTGGCGGGGTTGTTGATAATCAGCGCGGGACCTTCACCCGCTGTCCAGCGGCCCGCGAGCGGCAGCAGTAAATCGGAAAGCGGGGCGGCGGCTTTCTCCGTCACGGGTGGGTCTCCTTTTTATTGTTTTTTTCTTATCTTATAGTACCCCGCCGCCGGTGTTAAGTCTCACTATCGAAGAAAAGCCGCTAGCTCGGATCGCCGTTGCGGGCGGCAAGAGCGTTGAAGATCAGGGATATTCCGGCGAACAGCATATTGACGCCAACCAGCAGGCCGAGGGCCCAGGTGGCAGTATCAGGCCAGCCGCGCCAAATCAAATAGGCCAGCACCAGATCGACAACACCGCTCAGCAACGTCCAGACCCAGCTGGAGAGGTGGACACGGAACTGAAACGACAGCAGGATCGAGATTATGCCTTGCACGATAAACAGCGCAATCAGGACCATGGTGAGGGTCAGGGCACCCTTGAGCGGCTCGAGGATCAGGACCAAGCCAACGCCAACCGCGAGCAATGCCGTGATGATAGACCAGAAAGAGCCTGGTAGACTACGGGCGCTAAAGAGGGTGAAGCAGCGGACAATGCCGCCAACCAAGAACAGCCAGCCGATCAGAATTTCGACGGCGAGGGTGGCGAACTGCGGGAGGGCGATAGCCAACGCGCCGAGAACGCCCATAATCAGACCTTGAATCAGAAACATTTTCCAGTGCTTAGCCAGTTCCGCTGCCATTTTCTGGCGTAGCTCTTCAAGGTTCGGAGGGGTAATTTCGCTCATTTTCGGCTCCTGATTGTATGATTTGGGCAGACTATAGGAGACTTGGTCAAATCGGGCAAAGGTTGAATTAGGCCCGGGAGTCTAATCCAGCTTCACGGCACGCAATCGCAAGGCATTTGAAATTACGGAGACAGATGACAGGCTCATGGCAGCCGCCGCGATCATTGGCGACAGCAAGGTGCCGGTCACAGGATAAAGAATACCTGCCGCGATAGGCACGCCCGCCATATTATAGGCGAAGGCAAAAAACAAATTCTGCTTGATATTGCGAATGGTGGCCTGGGCCAGACTGCGGGCGCGGACAATCCCGGTGAGATCGCCTTTGACCAGCGTGATTCCAGCGCTTTCCACAGCCACATCGGCGCCGGTGCCCATGGCAATACCGACATCAGCAGCGGCCAATGCGGGTGCGTCATTGACACCATCCCCGGCCATGGCGGCGCGATGGCCTTCTGACTGTAGCCGGTCGATGAGCGTGTTTTTATCGGCTGGCAACGCATCGGCCAGCACTTCATCAATGCCGAGCCTGGCTGCGACAGCCGCGGCGGTTTTAGCATTATCGCCGGTCGCCATAATTACCTTGATGCCACGAGCATGCAGGGCCTTGATGGCGGCCTCAGTGGTTTCCTTGATGGGATCAGCCACGGCAATGAGCCCGGCGAGCTTGCCGTTACGAGCTACATACATCGCGGTTTTCCCGGCTTCCTGCAGGAATTCGGCTTTTGCGCTTAAATTCGAGATTTCCAAATCCAGCACCGTCATCATCGCTTTGTTGCCAAGAGCAACAGCCATACCGTTGAACTGTCCCTGAACCCCCTTGCCGGTGACAGCGGAGAAATCCTGAATGTCACCAAGGCTAAGTTCGCGCGCCACGGCACCTTTGACAATCGCTTCGGCGAGGGGGTGTTCGGAGGCTCTCTCTAACGACGCGACGGCGCTTAACATCTCGTCTTCATCAACGCCTTCAACGGTGACAATATCTGTGAGGGTCGGTTTGCCCTCCGTGAGGGTGCCGGTTTTATCGACCACCAGCACATCGACCTCGGCGAAACGTTCCAGCGCCTCGGCATCGCGGATCAGGACACCGGCGAGCGCCCCGCGCCCGGTGGCAGTCATAATCGACATGGGTGTGGCCAGCCCAAGCGCGCAGGGGCAGGCGATGATCAGCACCGAAACAGCGGCGACAATAGCATGGATCATGGCCGGGCTTGGACCAAAGGCGGCCCAGATAACGAAGGCGATAAGGGCGACCAGCACAACAAGCGGCACGAACCAACTCGCCACCTTGTCGACCATGCCCTGAATGGGCGCGCGGGAGCGTTGGGCCGAAGCGACCATCTCGACGATTTTTGCAAGCATGGTATCGCCGCCGACACGTTCCGCCGTCATGACCAATGCACCAGTGCCGTTGAGTGTTCCGCCGGTAAGGGCATCGCCCATTTCTTTTCCGACCGGCAATGGCTCGCCGCTGATCATGCTTTCATCGATGGCGGAGTGGCCGTCCAGCACGGAGCCATCCACGGGGACGCTTTCGCCTGGACGGACCCGGAGCTTGTCGCCGGTCAGAATATTTTCAAGCGGTACGTCGCTCTCGCTGCCATCGGGGTTGATCCGCCGCGCGGTTTTTGGCGCGAGATCGAGCAGCGCCTTGATGGCGGAACCGGTGCGCTCGCGAGCCCGAAGCTCCAGGATTTGCCCGAGGAACACCAAGGCGATAATGACAGCCGAGGCTTCAAAATAGACGGGTACCACATTGGGTGCGATCTGGAAGGAGGGTGGAAACGCACCGGGGGCCAGTGTAGCAACGAGGCTGTAGCCATAGGCCGCGCCGACACCCAGCATGATCAGGGTCCACATATTCGGGCTGCGATTGACGATAGAGGCCCCGCCGCGTTTGAAAAACGGGATTGCCGCCCAGAGAACGACGGGCGTGGAAAGGGCCAGTTCAATCCAGATTGAGACGCGCTCGCCAAGCCATTCACGAACGGGCAGGCCCACCATGGGCCCCATGGTGAGGATCAGCAGCGGGATGGAAAGTGCGGCGCTGATCCAGAAACGGCGGGTGAAATCCACCAGCTCTGGATTGGGGCCATCATCGATGGCGATGCCCATGGGTTCCAGCGCCATACCACATTTGGGGCAGTCGCCGGGCATGTCCTGAATGACTTCGGGATGCATGGGGCAGGTATATTGCGCACCTACAGGGGCTGTAGATGTTTGCCGGGACGGCCCGCCGCTTGCGTAGAAATGCGGATCCTGCATAAATTTGGCATGGCATTTCGCTGAGCAGAAATAAAAGATATTGCCGTCATGCTTCGCCGATGCTGTTGTTTCCGTGGGCATAACAGTCATGCCGCAAACAGGGTCTTTGCACTCGCCTTTGCTTCCATGAGAAGGGGCGTGCATATGCTCGGTGTTGCTCATTGAATAGTCCCCAAAGATATGGATATCTTTGTTAGATCAAATTCACCTCCCGGATACAAGCAGGAAGTGAGGGCCCGTGACCATATGTTCTAGCGGTTTGGGATGGGTTGCCAGCCGGTTTTCTCGCGCAGCCACTGGAATGTGACATAAAGCATGGGGATTAAAAGCATTCCGACGGTAGACGCGGCCAGCATACCTGAAAAGACGGGAACGCCAAGGGCAACCATAGCGCCTGAGCCAGCGCCGGTCGCTAGAACTAGCGGTACCAGCCCCATAATAAAGGCGAAGCTGGTCATCATGACGGGTCGAAAGCGAAGCCGCGCACCGCTGGCGGCGGATTCAATGAGCGATTTCCCTTCGTTTCGCTCCTCCAGCGCAAAGGTATTCACCAGAATGGCATTTTTCGCGGCAAGAGCAATGAGCACCACTAGTCCGATTTGTGAATAGAGATCAAAACTGAGCCCGGCAATCTTGATCCCGGCAACAGCGCCGAAGGCGGCGATCACGACAGAGGACAAAATGGCCAATGGGATGCTCCAGCTTTCATAGAGCGCCACCAGAAACAGATAGGCGAAGACGAAGGCGAGCCCGATGACAACAGGCACTTTTCCGGCGGCCTCTACTTGCTGCAGGGCAAGGCCTGTCCATTCATAACTAAATCCATCAGGAAGGCTGGCCTCGGAGATTTTATCCATCGCTTGCATGGCTTCCCCCAGTCCCGCCCCCGGCGTCGGATTACCAATAACAGAGGCGGCGCGGTAGTTGTTATAGCGGCTGATCTGGCGCGGCCCGTTGGTTAGCTTGGCCTCCGCAAAGGTAGCGAGAGGGACCATCTGTCCATCCGCATTGCGGACCTGGATCTGATAAATATCGTCAATACGCGAGCGATATTCTTCGGAGCCCTGAACATAGACCGTCCAGGTGCGGCCAAACAGATTGAAGTCGTTGACATAGTACCCGCCCAGCTGGCTTTGCAGGGCACTGAAGATATCGGAGATTTCAAGGCCAAGAGATTTCGCCTTTTCGCGGTCAATATCCAACTGCACCTGCGGCGTGTCGGCTTCGAAAGTCGAGAAAGCCTGGGCGACAGCCGGTGATGTATTGGCCTCAACAATGACAGAGCGTAGAACGGCGGCAATATTGTTGGGATCCTGCCCCTCAAGGGCTTCCAGAATATACTCAAAACCGCCGGCATTCCCGAGCCCGTCAATGGTCGGCGGATTCAAGGGAATAAAGACCGCCTCCGAAATTGGTGCCAGCTTGATCATGGCGCGTTTAATAACGGCGGGTGCCCAAAGCTCCTCCGTCTTACGCTCGCTATAGGGTTTGAAATTAAGGAAAATAACCCCGGCATTGGAGGCGCTGCTGTTACTCAGAATATCGAGCCCGGCGATCCGGCCGACAATTTCCACAGCCGGGTCGCCCTCAAGCCGTTTCGTCATCTCTTTAGATAATTCCGAAGTCCGGTTTAAGGATGCACCGGCGGGGAGCTGGAAGGCGATCATGATATAGCCCTTGTCCTCCTGCGGGACGAACCCTGCCGGCGTGGACAAAATACCATATCCGGCAACAGCGCCAATACCGATTGCGAAGAAAATGGAGAGGAAGGCAACACGTACAAGACGGCGCACTACAGCGGAATATCCATCTCCGATCTTGCCGATAAAGCGCGTGATCGGGCGCATAAAGATCACCGGTTTTCCGGGCCGTAGGAAGAGCGCGCATAGGGCAGGCGATAATGTCAGGGCGTTAATGGCGGAGATGACCATGGCAGCGGAAATGGCGACGGCAAACTGCCGGATCAGCACGCCGGAGGAGCCCGGCAGAACCGCCACCGGAATAAACACCGCCAGCAACACGAACGTAATGGCTATGATGGAGCTAGCGATCTCTGTCATAGCTTTGTGAGCGGCTTTGGCGGGGGACAAATCCGGTTCTTCCTCCATGACCCTTTCTACGTTCTCGACAACGATGATAGCGTCATCCACGACAATGCCGATGGCCAGCACCAGCGCCAGAAGCGAGATAATATTGGCCGTATACCCCAAGGAATAGATCACTGCGATGGCGCCGATAATAGCGACCGGCACGGCGATCAGTGGGATCAGGGTGGCACGGAAACGGCCAAGGAAAACGAAAACCACAATGGCCACGAGGACGAAGGCCTCGATCAATGTCTCTATCACCTTGTTGATCATGTCATCAACGAAGGCAGCACTATCGACAAATTTGTGATAAACCATACTTGGCGGAAAGCGCTTTGCTAATTCGTCGATCTTTTCCTGAACAGCATTGGCTGTGAACACAGCATTGGCGCCCGGCGCCAGATAAATAGAAAGGCCAACAATGCCTTTATCGCCAAGGGCGGCTTCTTCGCTGAAACTCTCAGCGCTGAGCTCTACACGTGCCACATCGCCAATGCGGACAAAGGACCCGTCAGGCTGGGCCCGAAGGATGATATTCTCAAATTCCTCAACGGTGGAGAGGCGCCCTTTGGTGCGAACCGTCAGGCGCAGGCTCTGGTCGTTGGATGCGGGCGCGGCGCCGATACTGCCTGCCGGGGCCTGGATATTCTGGTTCTGAATGGCCGTGATGATATCCTGATTGGTCAGGCCGAGATTATTGAGCAAGGTGGGATTGTCGACCCAGATGCGCATGGAATAATCCTTGCCGGCGATAAGCTGGGCGCTACCGACGCCGGGGACGCGTTTGATCTGGTCGAGAACATTGATGGTGACATAGTTGCTGACGAAAAGCTGACTAAGGCTACCATCATCGGAATAGAGGCCGAAAATCTGTAGGATGGCGCTGGACTGTTTCTGGACCGTCACCCCGGTTTGCTGAACGGCACTGGGAATGTCGGCAAGCGCCTGGCTTACCCGGTTCTGGGTATTGACCGTGGCCAGATCCGGGTCGGTGCCCACAGCAAAGGAAACGGTTAGCAAATAGGTTCCGTCGGCGTTAGAGGATGATTGCATGTAAATCATCTTGTCCACGCCATTGATGGTGCTTTCAAGGGGTTGGGCCACGGTCTGGGCAACAACTTCGGCGTCAGCGCCAGGATAGCTGGCAGTAACCTGAACCGTCGGCGGTGTGATTTCCGGATATTGTGATACCGGAATGACGGCCATGGATAAGAGCCCAGCTAGCACGACGACAAGCGAAATGACGATGGCAAATTTCGGCCGTCGGATAAAAAAATCAAAAATCATTGTTTGGCCTTGTTGCTGTCGGCGACCTCAGGCGTCACGGCCATTCCCTTGCGCACCTTTTGCAGGCCGCTGACGATGACTTTCGTGCCCTCCTTTAACCCATCTTTGACAATAATGAACGTCCCTCGCTGCTCCCCGGTGGTAATACGGCGGATTTCAACGGTATTCTTGTCATCGACAGCCATCACATAGGCGCCTTGCTGATCCAGAAGTAGCGCAGTTTGCGGGATGACCAACTGCTCATCTTTTTCTTTTTGATCGATAACCACTGTAATCAGCTGCTGATCTACCAGCAGGAAGTCTGGATTAGGGAATTCAGCGCGGACAGTGATGGTATTGGTCGTAGCATTGGCGCTAGGTTCGGTATAGATGATTTTACCGGCCTCACCATAGTCGCTACCATCGGGTAGACGGAGCTTTACCTCAACGCTTGACGTACTCTGATGCTGACGGGTGATTTGTGTGAATAGACTATCAGGGATGGGCCAGGCCACCTGAATGGGATCCTGCGCCACCAGCAACGCGAGAGGATCACTGGACGGGCCGACGAGCGAGCCCTTATTTTCCGTCGCCTTACCGATACGCCCCGATATGGGGGCAACAATATCCGTATAGCCGAGATTGATGTTGGCGAGTTTGAGGTCGGCCTCGCGTGCTTTTACGGTTGCCTGCGCTTCTTCATAAATGGCGATATTTTCATCCAGTGTTGCTTGCGAGACGACACTACGGCCTACCAGCTCCTTTGATCGATCAAGCTGTACTTTGGCAAGCTTGACGGCGGCGGTTGCGCTGGCGAGGTTGGCCCGGGCCTGATCCACATACGCCTGATACAGGTCCTTCTCGATCTGGAACAGCAGGTCGCCTTCTTTCACGAAACTACCCTGTTCGAAGGCAAGCGGGCCCAGATATCCATCGATACGCGCCCTAATCTCAACCCGTTCTGTGGCATCGACCCGGCCAAAATAGACATGCTGCTCGGCGATATCCTTTTTGGCAGCCAGCGTCACCATAACGGCCGGGGCCGTGGCCTTTTTCTCATCTGTGCTTTGCGCGAGTGCAGTGTGGTTGGTGACGGAAAAGCCTACCAGGCAGGCAATAACGGTTAAATAGTGAATGCTCGCCTGTTTCATCTGGTCCCCATATCTGCTCATAATTTTGTATGTCCATCATGCCGCGTAAATGACGAAAAGACAACTCAACCCGGGAATTACCGGTTTTGTGAAACAATTTCTGAATTAAAGCGATTGCCTCGATGAGGAATTCGGATACCTTGGAATTCATGGGGAAAATCCGGGAGGTTGATGTGACAGAACTCAAACTGAGCCGAGGGACCAGATTTTTCTACGGGATGGGCGCCATTGCTTATGGCGTCAAGGATAGCGGGTTTTCGACCTTTCTGATGATCTATTATAATCAGGTTTTAGGGCTGTCTCCTTTCTTGACGGGTCTGGCCATCCTTATTGCCCTGGCGGTGGACGCGGTCTCCGATCCTTATGTGGGGCACCTGTCGGATAACTGGCGGTCCCGCTTGGGGCGCCGCCATCCGTTTATGTATGCCGCTATCCTGCCTATTCTTCTCAGCTATTTTTATCTCTGGAACCCGCCATCAGGGCTGTCAGGGATGGATCTCTTTCTGTTTTTGGTAATGATCGCCATCGCCGTGCGGCTTTTCATTACTTTTTTCGAGATACCCAATGCGGCAATGATTGCCGAACTTACCCGTGACTATGATGGCCGCACACGTTTGATGAGCCTTAGAATTACATTTGGCTGGCTTGGGGGCGTGGTGACGGCAGTGATCGCCTATGTCTTTTTCCTGGTTCCGACGGAGACCATCGAGACAGGCGTTCTCAATCTCGAAGGTTATAAATCTTTTGGGCTGCTGGCGGCCGTCGTCATGGCTGTCACCATGCTGATATCGGCCCTTGGCACCCATAAGCTGATCCCACTTCTGCCCCAGCCGAAGGAGGCTCAGGACGGCAACCGCCCGTCTTTCGTCCAAAATCTGAGGACAGTGCTTGCCAATCCATCCTTTCGCGCCTTGTTTCTGGGGGCAATGTTTTCCATGATGGCGTTCGGGGTGATCATCACCCTGCAGGTTTACTTCGCGACCTTTTTCTTTGGTCTTGATAATCAGCAAGTCGCTGCTTTCCCGGCAGTTATGGTGCTGGCAGCGTTGGCGGCCTTTTGGCTGGTGCCGCGGTTATCTAGTGGCTTTGAGAAACGCAGCGTGATCAGGTTCTTGGCATTGGCCTCCTTGGTGATTGCCAATATCACGCTTATTCTTCGCTTGCTCGGCTGGCTACCAGAAAACGGCGATCCGCTTCTGCTGCCCATCCTACTCGTTCATATCCTGATTTCAACGGGATTTATGGTGGCGCTGCAAACTGTCTTTGGGTCCATGACCGCTGATCTGGTGGAGGACACGGAGCGCACCACTGGTCATCGCATGGAAGGGGTTTATTTCGCGACCATTTCCTTTTCCAAAAAGATCGTCTCGGGCCTCGGTATTTTCGCTTCCGGCGTCTTTTTGAGTGCGGCGGAGGTCAGTGGGCAAAACCTCACCGAAGCCGAAATGACAACGGTTGCTCATATATATATCCCGTTCGTGGTGATTTTGTATTTCCTGACCTATGTTTTTTGCGGTAGATACAAACTAACGCGAGACGAACATGAAAAAAATCTTGCGACAGTGAATGCTCAAACAGCATCCTGAAAGAATAAGATCTGAAATTAGATAAGAAATATGTCTGGTTTTTTCGCTTTTGAATATTTGTACCTACTTGCTATTTGTTGTAGCGTCTCGACGCTTGGCGGATAGAATTACAAAATTAGTATATGGATCAGATGATTGTGGGGATTAGGCTGAGAAATGGTGAAGATTTCAACGCGCAATAAAATAAAGATTGCGGCGCAGTCCCTGTTTGCAGAGAGAGGAATGAGCGGCGTCAGCGTCCGGGAAATTGTTGCGGCGGCGGGCCAGAAAAACATGGCCTCGTTGCATTATTATTTCCGGACGAAGGAGGAACTGGCGCGGGAGCTTTTGTTGGATGCAGCTGCGGTGATTGAAGAACGCCGCATCAGGTTGCTGGATGCGGCGGAAACGGCGGGCGGCCCGACGTCGCTGCTTCAGGTACTGGAAATTTTCATAAAAAGCGCGGTGCTACCAGAAGATGATCCCAGGGCGCTCAGTAATGTTCGCCTGTATTTACATGCCTTCCAGCATGATGCTGAATTCGTCCAGTCCACAGTAAGTGAAACGGGTGATGTCGGTTATTTTCGCTGCTTGGGGCACATCAAGACATTCCTGGCGCCTTTACCGGCCGATGTGATGAAGCGGCGCATGTATCTGATGCAGCATTATGTGTTTAACCTTTTGGGCGCGCGAGAGCGGGCAATTTCCACTGGTTCTGTCGAGGCCCCTTTCTGGCAGGGAGAGGCGATGTTGAATGAACTGATAACCGGCGCCGAGAGATTTCTGAGTGGCGGTGACTGCGAATAAATAATTTCGATATTAGCGTAAAAACGACAGGGAAAATGGCGGGATAAAAAGGGACAGGGGAGCATGCTTAAAATATTACAGACTTTGGCCAGCTTGCCGACATTCTATTTTTTTCGGAGGCGACTCCATTCTGCGAGTGACGGCTTCTGGCGGCGCAAGGTCGGCGGACGGGCACTTGAAGTAGACGGGCGTGTCCTCAATCCCCGGGCGCAGGCATATATTGCGTTCCAGAGTAAAATGTCGAAACCACTTTCCGAAGTGTCGCCACAAGCACTCCGACACGGCTTTGATATGTCTGTCGATTTTTTTGATGGGCCAAAGGCTCCGCTTACCGAGGTTCGGGAGATCACCTTGCCCCTGTATGGTCGCGACATTGGCGCCAGATGCTATTCGGATAAGGCCACAGCATCCGGGCGGCCCTTAATTCTCTATTTCCATGGCGGCGGATTTGTGATCGGCAGCTTGAAAAGCCATGACCGGTTTTGCCGGAACCTGGCCAAGACAAGCCGTTGTGATGTGATCTCTGTTGATTATCGGTTGGCGCCGGAGCATAAAATGCCCGCGGCGTTTGACGATGCGATTGATAGTTGGGATTGGCTGCAGGAAAATGCCGGCCATTTAGGCATTGATCCGGCGAAAATCTCGGTGGCTGGTGACAGCGCCGGGGCTTTGCTTGCCGTGCTGGTCGCGGCTGAGGTCTCAAAGCGTAGAGATGCGCAAATGCCATTGGCGCTCGGCCTGATTTACCCGCCCATGCCAGAGAAGCCGGAAACAAATTCGCGAGCCCTGCTCGGGCAGGAACAGATTGTTCTGACGTCCGAACTGCTGGACTGGTTTGCAGGTCATTTCTCGCCCGAAAACCCCAAAAAGCATGCGCATCGCCTGCGGTTTCTTGAGGAAGCCGTAGCAGGTCGGATACCGCCCACATGGATACTTACATGTGGTTTTGACCCGTTGCGCGATGATGGGCAGATGATGGCGGAGCGGCTTCAGGTTTTGGAGGCGGAGGTGAAAATTCAGGAATATGACGATTTATATCACGGCTTCATAACGCTCTCCGGCATTTTTCCGCAAGTGAACACCCTGATTACCGACATGTCGGCATTTATTGGGACTGAGCTTGACAGGCAGCGCCTGCAGATCGCGGCAGAATAGGGCATGGATTTTAATGGCAAGGCAGCGGCCATCACCGGCGCGGGTTCAGGTATTGGCCGTGCGCTTAGTCTCAAACTCGCTGATGCGGGCTGCAATCTGGTGCTCAGCGACATCTCGGAACAGGGGCTCAATGAGACGAAAGCCTTGATCGAAAACCAGAATATCAGTTGTACAACAACCATTCTCGATGTCCGTGACCGCGCGGCGATTGAAGCCTGGGCCCAGGCGGCCATTACCGAATTTGGTCATATTGATGCGGTCTTCAATAATGCAGGTGTCACGGTGGTGGATAATGTCCGGACACTCGATTATGACGACTTTAACTGGGTCATGGATATTAATTTCTGGGGCATGGTATATGGCAGCAAGGCCTTTTTACCGCATTTCCTGGACCGTGACGCAGGGATCATTGTGAATGTTTCCAGCCTGTTCGGCCTTATCGCGGTACCGGCCCAAAGTGCCTATAATGCCAGCAAGTTCGCGATACGTGGCTTCACGGAATCGCTGGAGCAAGAAATGCAAGGGAGCGGGATCTCGGTCTTTTCCATACATCCGGGCGGCATCAAAACGGGAATTGCTCGAAACGCGCGCCTGAATAAAAAGCAGCTTGGCGCCGGCAAAGCGGAGCAATTTGCAAAGGCCTTTGAACGTGGCGCGCGGACCACGCCCGAGCAAGCCGCAGAGGTTATCTTGAAAGGGATCGCAAAAGGAAAACGCCGTATCCTGATTGGCGGTGATGCGCACCTGCTGGACTGGGTCCAGCGATTGCTGCCCAATCGTTACGAGGTGGCACTTTCGTTACTGTTTCGGGTTAATACGAAGAAAAGTAAATCGTGACGGTTACTGTTTTTTCCGCCAATCTGTGATGGTTTGCAGCAATCCGGCGGTGGAGCCATCCTTGGCCTCAAATCCAACCCCCGATTTGACAAGTGGCTGAAGGTTTGATGCCAACTCCTTACCGAGTTCCACCCCCCATTGATCAAAGGAATTAAGGCCCCAGATCGCCCCTTCGACGAAGACCCGATGTTCATAGAGCGCAATAATCTGCCCCAGTATACGCGGCGTCAGTTTCGGATAAAGCAGGGTTGTGGACGGCCGGTTGCCGGAAAAGACGCGATGCGCGGCCTGCTCCTCTATATTCTCTGTGACGCCCCTGGATATAAGGATCGCCCGCACTTCCGCAAGGCTGCGCCCCCGCATCAAGGCTTCTGATTGCGCTAGACAATTAGCCAGCAGAAGGTCGTGATGATCACCAAGAACCGACTCATGGGATTGCGCTGCGACCAAAAATTCACATGGGACGATCTGGCTGCCCTGATGGATCAGCTGGTAAAAGGCATGCTGGCCATTCGTGCCCGCCTCTCCCCAGACTACAGGGCCGGTATCGTGCGGGACCGCGCTCCCCTCCATGGCGACACGCTTGCCGTTACTCTCCATATCCAGCTGCTGCAGATAGGCAGGCAAACGGGAGAGACGCTGGTCATAAGGAAGGATCGCCCGGGTTTTATAGCCGCATATGTTATTATGCCAGGTCCCCAATAGGCCTAGCATGACGGGCATATTTTGTGCCAATGGCATCTCACAAAAATGCAGGTCCATCTCATAACCGCCGAGCAGAAATTCATCAAAGGCGTCGGGGCCGATAGCAATCATCAGCGGCAAGCCAATGGGCCCCCAAACTGAATACCGCCCGCCAACCCAGTCCTCAAACCCGAACACATGTTCAGGGTTAATATCGAAGGCGGCGGTTTTGTCCGCCGCAGAAGACACTGCCGCAAGATGCGCCGATATATCTTCCCCAAGCGATGCCTTCAGCCAGCTGCGGGCTGTCCCGGCGTTAGTCATGGTCTCGATGGTGGTGAATGTTTTGGAGGCGATAACGAACAGGGTCCGCGCCGGATCCAGTGTTTTCAGCAAATCAGAGATTTGTGCGCCATCCACATTGGAGATAAAATGCAGGCGCGGTCCGTCATGATAGGGCGCCAACGCCAGGGTCCCCATGACCGGCCCCAAATCCGAGCCGCCGATGCCGATATTGACCACATCCGTAAAGGCATTGCCATTACTCGCAGCAATCGTGCCGGAGCGAATACGATCAGCAAAATTGGCCATACGGCTCAAAGTGGCGAGGATGCCCGGCATCACATCATTCCCATCCACGTAAACCGGTTTCCCGGATCGATTACGCAGCGCCGTATGCAGGACCGCGCGGTCTTCGGTCTGGTTGATTTTTTTGCCAGAGAACATGGCATCACGCTTTTGCTCAAGGCCACTGACACGGGCAAGGTCCAGCAGCAAGGTTCTTGCTTTATCGTCCAGGCTGGTTTTGGAATAATCCAGCAGCATATTGTCCATGCAGATTGAGAAATGCTCAAAGCGTGCGGTATCGCGAGTGAACAGCTCAGCCAATGGCGTTTGTCCAACGCGCTGATGATGATCAGATAACTGTGACCAGATATCGCCTGTCATTTCGTTCCTCTGCGCCGTACTCGCGGATTTTATATCTCGACTTGTGAAATCATACATGGGATCGAAATTTATCCCAAACAGAGTTAATTTATTCTCAAGATGGCCTAGGATCAGGACCCCTTAATTTACTGCAATTCTGTTTGTAGAGGAGGTGAAAGATGCAAGGAAAACGGACGTAGGACATGTTTACCCATATTCAAGGCCGGTTTGTGTGGCAGATTTCGCCTCCTCTTCAAACCCTTCGGGCGCGCCGTCTATGGCCGCTGGCGGCGTTACGCCTTCTTGAAAACCCGCCGGGTTTCCTGTGAAGTCGTGCCTGGCCAGCACTCATAGACGACGCACAGAATGGAGTAAATTAAGGGGTCCTGATCCTAGATGCCTGCAATACTGATACAATTGATATTCGTTTGAAACAAATATCCGATTGAATTCTTGCCAGTCGGAATTCATGTTTATTAGATAAACGTATATGTGACAGGATAAGGACTTATGGCAGAGGATATCCGACACTGGTTGGAAGCCCGGGAGTTCGGCAAATATGCCGATACCTTCCGCGACAATGAAGTGGACTTGCAGTCCTTGCCGTTTTTGACGGACGCGGATTTACGGGAACTCGGTGTTGCGCTGGGTACGCGACGACGGATGATGTCGGCCATTGCGCAATATGTTGCGGGCGAAAATGGGGATCGCGGATCAGACCATCAGCTGATCCATCGTCAGGTGACCGTATTGTTTGCGGATCTTTGTAATTTCACACGCCTTTCCAAGAATTTGGGGGCGGAGCAGACCCATAAGTTGCTCAATACCTATTTCTCCGCTGTCGATGATGTTGTGGCCGAGTTCGGCGGCACCGTCGATAAGCATATCGGTGACGCGGTGATGGCTGTTTTTGGCGCCCCGCAGGCGCATACCGATGATCCGGAACGGGCCCTTCGCGCCGCCATGGATATTCACAAGAAAGTTGCCGCGCTGGACCCGCCCTTAACGGTACATATTGGTGTTGCCTCGGGTCAGGTTCTTGCGGGCCATACCGGCAGTGTTGCCCATCGGGAATATACGGTTACAGGCGATAGCGTTA
>Ga0315338_1002591_pt1 | contig 17436 bp, 16 predicted proteins | sample ASW8metaG_FD_204518 | JGI IMG/M metagenome (GOLD analysis project Ga0315338, IMG submission 204518) | Ammonia-oxidizing marine archaeal communities from Monterey Bay, California, United States - ASW #8 | ecosystem: Environmental > Aquatic > Marine > Coastal | place: USA: California | collected... | reverse complement strand
CGCGGCCCTTCGGGTCGACCAGAGAAGCGCGCGTGCCGCGTTGTGGCTGCTTGACGATGCCGCCGGCATCGCTGGCGCAACCACGTCTAACACGCACGCTTCTCTGGTCGATGCAGTTCATAAGCATTACGCGGACAGGCTCCTAAAACGGCATCTTAAAACCGGGGGGCAGTTCGACGCCCCCCATCATCTTCGACGTCTCTTCCTGCATGCGGGCGTCGACCTTGGCCCGAGCGTCGTTCTGCGCGGCGACGATCAGATCCTCCAGGACCTCAGCCTCTGCAGGGACGATCAAGGAGGGATCGATCTTCACGTTGCGCATTTCACCCTTGCCGTTCAGAACCACTGTGACCATGCCCGCCGCGGCGCTGCCCGTGATCTCGACATCGACGAGGCGCTGCTGCATCTCAGCCATTTTAGACTGCATTTCCTGCGCTTGCTTCATCAGTTGACCGAGATTCTTCATCGCGCGATTCTCCTTAACTATCGTCCGTGTGGCCGGACGGCCGGTCGGTCACATTGGTGACCTTGGCGCCGGGAAATACTTCCTTTACGGCATTGACCAGCGGATGCTGTTCGGCTTCCGCTAAACGTTGTTTTTCTTCCTCTTGAGCCTGCTCGGCAAGCGTCGTTTCGCCTGCGGCATCGGAAACGCTGACGATCCAGCGGTTTTGCGTCCAATCGGAAAGCAGCCGCCCGACCCGATTGGCGAGATCGCGCGGTGCATGTTCGCCAGGCCGGAACTCAATATGGCCGGGCGCGAAACGAACCAAATGGATATCCTTGAATAGGTGGGTCGTCAGGATGCCCTCGCGCTTCTCCTCGAAGAGCGCGACGACGTCCTTGAAGGATTGGATTTCAATAACCGGCGCCGCGACGGCTTCCGTAACCGGTTCCTGATCCATATAGGGTTCGGGGTCGGGCGCGACCTCCCGTTCCAAGGCCATGCTGGGACCGCCGGTTTGCGGCGGCGGTGACGGCGCCAAGGGCGGAGCTGCAGGCTGCGGCGATGCGGGCGGCGGTGCTGCGGACGGCGTAGCCGTTCCTGCACCGTCCTCTTGCAGTTGCCGGACCAGATCGGCGGGCGGCGGCAAATCCGCGGCATAGGCCAGCCGGACCAGCACCATCTCGCCCGCTGCCAGCGGCACCGGTGCGATTTGCGCTTCGCCGAGGCCCTTGAGCAACATCTGCCAGCACCGCGTCAGCACGGGCATGGTGAGGTCTTGCGATATCTTTGCGCCGCGCACGCGTTCTTCTTCCGCAACCCCCGGTTCCTTGATCAGGTCCGGAGCGATCTTGACCCGGGTCAGCCAATGCGTCAGTTCGAGCAGATCCTGCAGGACGACGATCGGGTCGACGCCGTCGCGGTACATTGCCCGGAACCGGTCGAGCGCATCGGCGATCTCGCCCGAGACGACGGCGTGAAACAGGTCGAAGACGGCGCCCCGGTTGGCGAGTCCGAGCATATCGCGGACCTGTTGGGCGGAAACCTTGCCGCCGGACAATGCGATTGCCTGGTCGAGTAGCGACAGCCCGTCGCGGACCGATCCGTCCGCCGCGCGAGCGATGATATCCACGGCTTCATCGTCGATCTCTACCGATTCTTTGCCAGCGACCATGCGGAAATGGTCCGCGAGTTGGTCCTGGTCAATTCGGCGCAGGTCGAATCGCTGACAGCGCGACAGAACGGTGACCGGCACTTTGCGGATTTCCGTGGTCGCGAAAACGAAGATGACGTGGTCGGGCGGTTCCTCAAGCGTCTTCAGCAGGCCGTTGAAGGCCTGCCGCGACAGCATGTGGACCTCGTCGATGATGTAGACCTTGTACCGCGCGGAAACCGGCTTGTAGCGGACCCCTTCGATCAATTCGCGGATATCGTCAATGCCGGTGCGGCTGGCGGCATCCATCTCGATCACATCAACATGCCGGTCTTCGGCGATCGATACGCAATGCTCGCAGACACCGCACGGATCTATCGTCGGGCCGCCAGTGCCATCGGCACCGACACAGTTGAGGGCGCGGGCGATGATGCGGGCCGTCGTCGTCTTGCCGACGCCGCGGACGCCAGTCAGGACGAAGGCGTGGGCGACGCGGCCGGCGGCTATGGCGTTCGACAACGTACGGACCAGCGCTTCCTGCCCGATCAGTTCATCGAACCCGCGCGGCCGGTACTTGCGCGCGAGTACGCGATATCCAGTGGAATTTGAACTGTCGCTCATAATCGTCAGGAAACGCTCGCCGCCGCGTTCAGGGCCAAGCCCTCGGAAATAAAGTGGAAGACTGGACTCGCGACCCGCGGCGAACTCGTTACGGCTGCTTCCTTCCGGACCTGACCGGGTTGGCGAGGACCTCGTCCGCACGCCAGCCTTCCAACTAGAGTATATCAGGACTCAGCCCGGTCACGGCAAGAGCCGAGTCGCGGTTCGATTGCACGAATTTCAGCCGCATGGCAGTCTCGCTTTCATGAAAACACCAAATTTTTACGCTTCAAACGGCATAGACCGCGCCGTGCACCTCCGATCCGACGAGGATTGGATCAGGCAGCAAATCGGGGACCGGGTTGCGCGAATCGTGCCGATCTGGCGCACCCAGAACCTATTTCAGCTAGGCGATCCGCCGGTCGAGGTCTCCGTGGAAGCCAGCAGTGGTTTGTTGATGGGCGCGGGCTTGGTCGTTTTTTTGGGTTTAATCGAGGAAGTCGCGCATTTCGCCGCCGATTTCTCTGCGCATGAAGATCCACCGTTGACGGAGCACGGCCAGTTTCGCGATATGCGCGGAATCGGCCAGCTGCTGGGGCATCAGGAAGGCGGCCTGCTGGTCTATGCGCGTGCGATGGTCCAGTGGAACGCGCGGCATCAGTTCTGCGGTGTCTGCGGCGGCGCAGCGGTGAGCCGGGAATCCGGCCATATGCGCAAATGTACTAACGAAGCCTGCGGCGCCGAGCATTTTCCGCGGCTTGACCCCGCCGTCATCATGCTGATCCACGATGGCGGCGATCGGCTGATCCTGGGCCGGCAGCGCAACTGGCCGCCGGGGCAGCACTCGGTGCTGGCTGGCTTCGTCGAACAGGGGGAAAGTCTCGAGGACGCCGTCGCGCGAGAAATATTTGAGGAGGTCGGCGTTGAGATCGCCGACATTGAGTATCATTCCTCGCAGCCTTGGCCGTTTCCTTCTTCGATCATGCTGGGGTTCAATGCGCGGGCCAAGGATATGGATCTCAAGGTCGACCTGAACGAACTTGAGGGAGCGGCGTGGTTCACGCGCGACGAATTGCTGGCGTCGCCGGAAAACAGCGCGTTCCGCCTGCCGCGCAGCGATTCGATTTCGCGCCGACTAATCGAGAATTGGTTAGGCCGGTAGGATCTACCGGCCCAACAGCCCGACCATCACGGTTGGAACAAAAACGATGGCAAGCGCGGTCCACAACAGCCAATCCTTCACACCGCCTCCGCGCCATCGTAGATATGCGGTCGCTAAGGTCAGGATCACCCAGGCCACGAAAACGATCAAACCGATCGATCGGGCAATATCGGGTAGATCGTAGGTCGCGGTCACAAGCGTTGCGCCGACGACGAAGCAGACGATGCCGGCGACAAAGCACATCAGCCCCTGTTGCTGGAGGCGGTCGGCGCGGTCCTGGTCTGTAGCGCTAATCGTCGATACCGGCGCGGTTCGACGGATAGACGCCGAGAACTTTCACCGCGCGGCTAAAGAAACCCAACTCTTCCAGCGCTAGCCGGACATTTGTCTGGCTCGGATGGCCCTCGATATCGGCGTAGAACTGCGTCGCCGAGAATTCGCCATTGACCATGTAGGATTCGAGTTTGGTCATATTGACGCCGTTCGTAGCAAATCCGCCCATCGCCTTGTACAGGGCCGCCGGCACATTGCGGACTTGGAAGACGAAGGACGTCATGATCGGTCCGCTGCTGGGGTCCGGATCCTTGGGCTCCCGCGCCATGATGATGAACCGGGTCGTGTTGTGCGTGTGGTCTTCCATGTTGTGGCGCAGGATGTCGAGACCGTAGATCTCCGCGGCCAGATCGGATGCGATCGCGGCGTGCGCAGGTTCGGGCCGTGCTGCGAGATCTTTCGCCGCGCCGGCGGTATCAGCATGGACCTGCGGCTCCAATCCCAGCGACCGGATTGTATCGCGGCATTGCGACAGCGCCTGATGGTGGCTGCTAACGACCTTAAGGTCTTCGATCTTCGTGCCTTTAATTCCGAGCAGATGGTGATGAACCGGGTGAAAGTGCTCGGCGATAATGTGTAGTTCGGATTCGGGCAGCAGGTGGTGGATGTCGGCGACCCGGCCGGCGGCGGAATTCTCGATCGGGATCATCGCAAGCCGCGCTTCGTTGCCGCGGACGGCGGCAAAGACGTCCTCGAAGGACGCGCACGGCAGCGGTTCCATATCCGGGTGGACGGCCCGACAGGCCATATCGGAATTCGCGCCAGGCTGCCCCTGGTAGGCGATGAGATTGTTGCGGTCGGACGCCATTTTCCCGTCTTTTCAAATTGTTAAGGCGCCAGAATCTCCCGAGCCCGGGCCAATTCGGCGGGAGTATCGACACCGAGTGGTACGGTGTCAACGCGCGCGATTTCGATCCGCATGCCGGCCTCCAATGCGCGCAGTTGCTCTAACTGTTCGCGCTGTTCCAGCACGCCACGCGGCAGGGCCACGAACCTTTCGAGAGCCGCGCGCCGATACGCGTATAGGCCAATGTGATGATAGTGCGGTCCGTCGCCCCAGGGGGCGGCGCCACGGGTGAAATAGAGCGCTCGGCCGACCGAATCAATGTCGTTGATCGAGGCGATCGCTCTCGGGACATTCGGATCGGTACATTCCGCCTCGTCGGTAATTTCAGCACCCAACGTGGCGATATCGACATCCGAGTCGGCGAGCAGCGCGAACGCCACGCGGACAATTTTCGGATCCAATGTCGGCAGGTCGCCTTGTACGTTTACGACGGCATCGTGCTTGCCATCGGGATCGAAAAGGGTCAGCGCTTCGAAAATGCGATCGGAGCCGGTCGGATGATCCGGGTCTGTCAACACAGCGTCACCGCCTGCATCCTGCACTACGTCTACGATTTCCGCGTTTGCCGCGGCAATGAGAACCGGACCGATATCGGCCTGCCGGGCGCGATTTAAGACGTGCACGATCATCGGCACACCGTGAATGTCTGCCAGCGGCTTGCCGGGCAACCGCGTGGATTCGAGGCGGGCTGGGATGAGAACAATGGGATTACGGGGAAGCGTCATGCGTATTAGGTCTTTTTTTACTGCTGGAATGAGACGGTCGCACCTGATGCCCGGGGCGTTCCCGTGACTGGCGAAATTTGCATTTCACGATAACTGTGATTATACCGCTTGAATGACGTGGTGTACGGGTTTTTCATTCGGTGGCCACGGGGTGTACGGCGCTGGCGACAGCGTTTCGAAATCGGGGGATTAGACATGAATGGCGATCCGCTACTAATTAACAAGATCGTCGGTGCAGTTATTTTCGCAGGTTTGATCGCGCTGACGGCCGGCTTTATCGCCAATCTTGCCTATCATCCTATGATGCTCGACAAACCCGCCTTCGCAATCGGCGGCAATGCGCCCGTTGCCACGGCTGCCGCCGCGGCGCCGGCTGGACCGGAAGCGATCGCGGGCATGTTGGCGGCAGCTGATGCAGCCGCGGGCGAAAAGCTGTTCAAGAAATGCGCCGCCTGCCACACCTACAAGAAGGGTGGCCCGAAAAAGGTGGGGCCCAATCTCTGGAATGTCGTTGGTGGGTCGCGGGCGGCGAGTGCAGGGTTCAAATATTCCGGCGGCATGAAGGAGATGGGCGGCAAGTGGACGATCGCCGATTTGAACGCGTTCCTCTACAAACCGAAGATGTTCCTGAAGAAGACGAAGATGAACTTCGCCGGTTTCAAGAAGGCCAAGGACCGCGCCAACGTCCTCAAGTTCCTGCATGGCAAGGCCGATTCGCCGATTCCGATGCCCAAATAGGACCGCGCGCCATTGCGGTATCGGGAGGCGGCGATGACGGCGTCCTGCCCGGCTGAATACATCGCGATAGCGGAAAGACTGGCGGACGCCGCGCGCCCGATTGCGCAACGCTATTTCCGCGCCAGTATCCCCATCGAAACAAAATCCGACGCCAGTCCGGTCACGAAGGCCGACCGCGAAATCGAAGCCGCCTTGCGCGATATCTTACGGGAGGTCTGCCCCGATCACGGTGTCGTCGGCGAGGAAATGGGCGGCAGCCCCCACCATGACGGCCCGCTTTGGATACTCGATCCGATCGACGGCACTAAAGCCTTCGTCACCGGCATGCCGGTGTTCGGTACGTTGATCGCGCTGGCGATCGAGAAACGTTTCGTCCTGGGCGTGATCGACCAGCCGATCAGCGGCGAGCGGTGGCTCGGAAGCGCCGGGCGGGCGACGGCTCTGAACGGTGAAGCCGCACGAGTCAGCGGCTGCACATCCCTTGCGCAGGCGCGCCTGTTCACGACCAGTACGGAATATTACACACAGAATGGGACACTTGATGCGTTTGACCGGCTGCGCGAAGCGGTCATGCTCACGCGCTACGGCGCCGACTGTTATGCCTTCGGCCTGCTCGCTTCGGGCCATGCCGACCTCGTAGTCGAGGCGAAGATGAATCTATGGGATTACGCCGCGCTGGTACCGGTCGTGGAGGGCGCCGGCGGTGTCATCACCGATTGGCAAGGTGCGCCGCTCAGGGCTGAAGGCGAGGCGAATGTGTTGGCGTCGGCCAGCGCCGGTTTGCACGAATCCGCGCTGCGCCGCCTCAACACGAAAAATTGTTAACCGTTTTCGGTTAGATTGGGACTGGAATAGAAAGCCCGGAAGGCGCAAATAATTGCCTTAATTCCGTCTATGCTGTTTCAAGCAAAGTTATTCCCGCACTGCTAAGGAGCCGACCGTGATCCGCACCCTCGGAACCGCCCTATTTCTGAGCCTCGTAACTTTCACCCTCACAGGTGCATTGGCGCAGCCCAGTCATGGCCTCGCGATGCATGGTGATCTGAAATATCCGGCAAATTTCAAGCATTACGACTACGTCAATCCGAACGCCCCCAAGGGTGGTGAGGTGAAACTATGGGCGAGGGGCGGCTACGACACGTTCAATCCCTTCGTGGTCAAAGGCCGGCCTGCTGCGGGCGTTGGGCAACTCTACGAAACATTGTTGACCAGTTCGGCAGACGAGGCGTTTTCAGAATACGGTCTGCTGGCGGAAACTGTGGAGACGCCCAAGGATCGATCTTGGGTCGAGTTCACCCTACGCGCGGATGCACGGTGGCATGATGGCAAGCCGATCACGGTCGAGGATGTGATCTGGACGTTCGCGATGTTGAAAGCTAAGGGGCGGCCGTTCTACCGGTATTACTACGCGGACGTCCAAGAGCCGGTGAAAACGGGTGAAAGAAAAATCAGATTCAATTTCACCGGAGGCGTGAACCGCGAACTGCCGCTAATCGTCGGTCAACTCCCGGTCCTTCCGAAACATTATTGGGAAGGGCGGAAATTCGAGGCAACGACGCTAGAGCCGCCACTGGGAAGCGGTCCCTACAAGATCAAGGAATTCGAACCGAACCGGCACGTCGTTTATGAGAGGGTGCCGGACTATTGGGGCGCCAAACACCCGACACAGGTCGGTTACTCAAATTTCGACCAGATCCGCTACGACTATTACCGGGACGCAACGGTTTCGGTCGAAGCCTTCAAATCCGGTGCTTTCGATTTCCGGCGCGAAAACGCATCGAAAGTTTGGGCGACGGCCTATGAGATGCCCGCGCTACGTGACGGGATGGTCGTCAAAAAGACATTCGAGCACAACCGGCCGGCCGGCATGCAGGGCTTCGTGATGAACCAACGCCGGTCAATGTTCGCCGATCCAAAGGTGCGGCAGGCATTGGCATATGCGTTCGATTTCGAATGGTCGAACAAGGCGCTGTTCTATGGTCAGTACGTCCGCACGCGGAGCTACTTCGACAATTCCGAACTGGCGTCGGTCGGCGTCCCGGAGGGCAATGTTCTGGCGATTCTGCAGAAGTACCGCGGCCGGGTACCCGATGAGGTCTTCACGAAGGCCTATGAGCCGCCGAAGACTGACGGCTCGGGTAATATTAGGCGCAATTTGCGGACTGCCCTGAGTCTGCTCAAGCAGGCGGGGTGGACCGTTGATCCGAAGACCAAGAAGCTGACGAATACCAAGTCTGGTGCGACGATGTCGTTCGAAATTTTGTTGATCAGTCCGCTATTCGAACGAATTGCATTGCCCTATATCCGGAACCTGAAGCGTCTGGGCGTCGAAGCCCGCGTCCGCACTGTCGAATCGGCGCAGTACAAGGAACGGCTCGATAACTTCGATTTTGACGTGATCGTCACCGGTTGGGGCCAATCGGCGTCGCCCGGCAACGAGCAGCGCAGCTATTGGGGTACGGCCGCCGCGTCGCGCAAGGCGAGCCGGAATCTGTCGGGCATCAAGGACCCGGCAATCGAGGAGTTGATCGACCTGATTATTTCGGCGCCCGATCGCAAGAGTCTCGTGACGCGTGTGCGGGCGCTCGATGCGGTGCTGCAATGGAAGCATCTTGTCGTGCCGCACTGGCACATACCGTACGACCGTCTGGTTTTTTGGAATCGATTTGGCCGGCCGGCGAAGACGCCGGACCAGGGAACGCAGTTCATGGCGTGGTGGATCGATCCGGCGCGTGATTCAAAATTGGCGACGTACCGCCGGTCGACGCCCAAGAGCAACTGATAAAGCCATCCTATGCTGCCCTATATCATTCGACGATTGCTGCTGATCGTTCCCACCCTGTTCGCGATCATGGCGATCAATTTCGTCATCGTGCAGTTTGCGCCGGGCGGACCTGTCGAGCAGCTTTTGGCGGAGATTGAGGGTACGGCGGTCGATGCCACCGCGCGTGTTAGTGGGCAAGCGGGTTCGGAAGTCGGTGGCGGTCCGCAGGCGCGGCCCGGTAGCGGCGGCCCGGGTGGCGAGAGCACCTACCGTGGTGCGCAGGGGCTCGATCCTGAATTCATAGCAGAGCTTGAAAAGCAGTTCGGCTTCGACAAGCCGCCATTCGAGCGCTTCGTCCTGATGATCGGGAATTACGCCACCTTCGACTTTGGCGAGAGCTATTTTCGCGATGAGACCGTCATCGAACTGGTGCTCGAGAAGATGCCGGTCTCGATCTCGTTGGGCCTGTGGACGACATTACTGGTCTATCTGATTTCGATACCATTGGGGGTCGCCAAGGCTGTCCGTGACGGCACTAAGTTCGACGTCTGGACCAGCATGGTCGTCATCGTCGGCAACGCCGTGCCGTCCTTCCTGTTCGCGATCCTGCTGATCGTCCTGTTCGCCGGCGGCCAATATTTCGATTGGTTTCCATTGCGCGGTCTGACGTCGAACAATTGGGACGAACTTTCATGGTTCGGCAAGCTCGTGGACTATTTCTGGCATCTGGCTCTGCCGCTGACAGCGATGCTGATCGGGTCCTTCGCCACCTTGACCTTGCTTACGAAGAACTCGTTCCTGGAGGAGATCAACAAGCAATTCGTCGTGACCGCCCGGGCCAAGGGCTTGACCGAGAATCGTGTCCTCTACGGCCATGTCTTCCGCAACGCCATGCTGATCGTTATTGCTGGCTTCCCGTCAGCCTTCATTGGCATCCTGTTCACCAGCACCTTGCTGATCGAGATCATCTTCTCGCTCGACGGGCTCGGCCTGCTTGGTTTCGAGGCGGTGATCAACCGCGACTATCCGGTGATGTTCGCGTCCCTATATTTCTTCACCTTGCTCGGCCTGATCATGGGCATCGTGAGCGACGTGATGTACATGCTGATCGACCCGCGCATCGATTTCGAAAGCCGCGGTTCATGACGGATGCCGCCGTTTCTCAGGACCGGTTCCTGGGGGTCGCTATCAGGCCTCTGACGCGTCGGCGTATCGACAATTTTAAGGCCAATCGGCGCGGTTTCTGGTCGCTCTGGCTGTTCCTGTTCTTGTTCTTCGTCTCGCTATTTGCGGATGTGATAGCCAACGACCGGCCCATGCTGATCGGATACGATGGTGGTCTCTTCGCGCCGGTCTGGTTTTCCTACGCGGAGACGGAGTTCGGCGGCGAATTTCCGACCGAAGCCGACTACACCGATCCATTCGTAGTTGAGCTGATCGAGAAGAAGGGCTGGGTCCTGTGGCCTATCATCCGTTTCCGTTACGACACCAACATCACCGATCTCGGCGTGCCGGCACCGTCGCCGCCGACCGGCCGCAACTGGCTCGGTACGGACGATCAGGCGCGCGACGTGGTGTCGCGGATGATCTATGGCTTCCGCATCTCGGTCGCGTTCGGCTTGATCCTCACATTTTTCAGCTCGATCGTCGGCATCGCCGCGGGCGCGTTGCAGGGTTATTTCGGCGGGTTACTCGATCTGCTGGGGCAGCGTGTCATCGAAATATGGGCAGGTATGCCTGTACTGTTCATTCTGATCATACTGGCCAGCATCGTGACGCCGAGTTTCTGGTGGCTGCTCGGGTTAATGCTGTTGTTCAGTTGGACGGCGCTGGTCGGGCTGGTGCGCGCCGAGGTGCTGCGGGCGCGGAACTTCGAATATGTCAGGGCGGCGAAAGCGCTCGGCGTATCGGACCGTAAGATCATGTTCCGGCACGTTTTGCCGAACGCGATGGTCGCGACCCTGACCTTTTTACCCTTCATCACCTCAGGCGCGCTGGTAACCTTGACCTCGCTTGATTTCCTCGGATTTGGGCTTCCGCCGGGATCACCGTCGTTGGGCGAGCTGTTGAAGCAGGGCAAAGATAATTTGCAGGCGCCCTGGCTCGGCATTGCCGGTTTCGTCATCATCAGCGTGATGCTGACCTTGCTGGTTTTCGTCGGCGAAGCGGTACGCGATGCATTCGACCCGCGCAAAGCGCAGCGTTAGTGGGTACAATCTAACATGTGGCACCTCTACGACAGCTTCCCGAGCCCAGCGGTTAGGCGCGCGATGCGCCGCGATGCGGGGCCATCACCAGCGTCGCGCAACGCGGCCGATGTGTTCGGGAAACTGCCCTTCGGGTCCCGTAGCCCATTTTCTCGGTGCGTCGAAGGTCCTTGCCGATGCTTCGGCATCGCCGGCGGGCCCTCTCCTGCCGAGAAAATGGGCTACGGGATCGTAGGGGCGCCACATGTTAGATTGTGCCCACAGGGGTACCAGCATGGCCGCAGATAAACTTCTCACGATCGACGACCTTTCTGTCACCTTCTCTACGCCGGGTGGCGATGTCGAAGCGGTGCGCCGAATCTCGTTCGATATTGGCGAAGGCGAGACGGTGGCGCTGGTCGGCGAGTCGGGTTCCGGCAAATCGGTGACGGCGCTGTCGGTTCTGCAGCTATTGCCCTATCCCGTGGCGCGGCACCCGAACGGGTCCGTTCGTTTCCAGGGCGCCGAGGTCGTGGGCGCCGACGAATCCATGTTGCGCGGTATCCGTGGCAACCGGATTTCCATGATCTTCCAAGAGCCGATGTCGTCGCTCAACCCGCTGCACATCGTGCAGAAACAGATCGCGGAGACGCTGGTCTTGCACAAGGGCATGTCGGAAACGGCCGCGCGAGTGCGCGTTCTGGAGCTGCTGCATCTCGTCGGGCTGGCCAACGCGGAACAGCGCCTCACCGCCTATCCGCACGAACTATCCGGCGGCCAGCGCCAGCGGGTGATGATCGCCATGGCGCTCGCCAACGAACCCGACCTGCTGATCGCCGACGAGCCGACGACCGCTCTCGACGTAACGATCCAGGCACAAATTCTGAAGCTGTTGAAAGATTTGCAGACTGAGTTCGGCATGGCGATGCTGTTTATCACCCACGATCTGGGGATCGTGCGCAAGATTGCCGACCGGGTCTGCGTGATGTGCGATGGCGAGATCGTCGAGTCCGGCAACACCGCCACCCTGTTCGCCGCGCCGCAGCATGAATATACGCAACGCCTGCTAGCGGCCGAGCCCAAGGGGTCGAAGACTGCTCCCAAAGACGACGCGCCGCTGATCATCGAAGGCGACGACGTGAAGGTCTGGTTCCCGATCAAGAAGGGACTGTTGCGCAGGACGGTCGATCATGTGCGCGCTGTCGACGGCATCACCGTGACGGTCCGAGAAGGTCAGACGGTCGGCGTCGTCGGCGAATCCGGTTCCGGCAAGACCACGCTGGGCATGGCGCTGTTGCGGCTGGAGCAATCGACCGGCGATATCCGCTTCGAAGGACAGGATATCCAGGGTCTAGCCGTGTCCGAAATGCGGCCTTTGCGGCGTCAGATGCAGGTCGTGTTCCAGGACCCGTTTGGCTCACTGTCGCCGCGCATGTCGATTGGTGAAATCATCGCCGAGGGCGTCAAGATCCATGATCCGGATGGCGATGCCGCGGCGCGCGACGCGCAAGTGGTCGAAGCCTTGCATGATGTCGATCTGGAGCCGGAAAGCCGCTTCCGCTACCCGCACGAATTCTCCGGCGGTCAGCGCCAGCGCGTCGCCATCGCCCGCGCCATCGTGCTGCGGCCGCGCTTCATCGTGCTCGATGAGCCGACCTCCGCGCTCGACATGTCGGTACAGGCGCAGATAGTCGATCTGCTCAGCGACCTGCAGCGCAAGTACGGTCTTGCCTATCTATTCATCAGTCACGATCTCAAGGTCGTGCGCGCCCTAGCCGACCATGTCATCGTGATGAAGGACGGCAAGGTCGTGGAACAGGGCGCGACTGAGGCAATCTTCGAGAACCCCGTCGAGCTCTATACAAAGGCGCTGATGGCGGCGGCGTTCGATATGGAGTACGACGAGCGGGCGGTCGCCGAGGGTATCGTGCGCATGTAGGCGTCGATTTGGGGGAAGTGCGGAATGACACTGATCATCAAACCCGATTTGGAGCATACCCGTTCGTGGCACGACGTGTTCCGCGAGGCGATGCCGGAACGGGAATGCCGCGACTGGGCGTCGCCGGGCGAAATCGCGGATATCGAGTACGCTTTCGTGTGGGCGCCGCCGCTGGGCGAACTCCGCAAGTTCCCTAATCTCAAATGCATCTTCTCAATCGGCGCCGGAGTCGATCATTTGCTACGCGATCCTGACTTGCCGGACGGCGTGCCCATCGTCCGCATGGTCGAACCGGAACTGACCCAGGGCATGGCCGAATTCGTCACATTGCATGTGCTTCGCTATCACCGCGAGGTGCCGACCCTGGAGCAACAGCAGCGCGACCGGGTCTGGCACGAACTGATTGCGCCGACCGCGCCAAGCCGCAAAGTCGGGTTCCTTGGCTTCGGCGTGCTGGGACAGGATTGCGCCCGGGTGCTGCATGCGCTCAAATTCGATCTCGCCAGCTGGTCGCGTACGCCAAAACAGGTCGAAGGCGTACAGTCCTTCCACGGGGCGGATGGGCTCGACCCGTTTCTGGCCCGCACGGAAATCCTGGTCTGCCTGTTGCCGTTGACGGCGGAAACCGAAGGCATCCTGAACAGTGACCTGTTCGCCAAGCTGCCGCGCGGCGCCTGGCTGATCAATGCCGGACGCGGCGGTCATCAGGTCGAAGATGACATACTGGAAGCGCTTGACAGCGGACAGCTTGCCGCCGCGACGCTCGATGTTTTCCGCACCGAACCGCTGCCGACCGATAGCCCGTTCTGGGCGCATCCGAAGGTCACCTTGACGCCGCATATCGCCAGCGTGACGCAGCAGGTCTCCGCCATTGAACAGGTGGTCGGTAATATCCGCCGTGTCGAGGCGGGAAAGCTGCCCTTGAATACGGTAGACCGAAAATTGGGGTATTGAGGATCCGATGAGCAAAATGCGCGAGAATATCTTCTTCGAAGCCGTCGACATGGCCGGCGGCTTCGAGTCGCGTGGCGACGGCAATGACGGGATCACCGTGAAGATTCTGTCCGGCGCTCTCGACACCGAAGCGAAACGAGGCACGCGTACGCGCCTTGTGCGTTTGGCGCCGGGCTCTGTGACCCCGGAAGCGCACGCGCACGACTATTGGGAAGAGATCTACATCATCGAGGGTGAGATGACCGTCGTGGACGGCACGGACGGCGAGAAAACGGTCACGGCCGGTGCCTACGCGGCGCGCAAGCCCGGCGTCATGCACGGTCCGGTGCGCAGCGACACAGGCTGCCTGATGATCGATTTCTGCTGGTATCCGTAGGTGGTAATTACGGTTCTTGCGACCGCCGACAGTCGATGATGTCGACCCGGCGGTCATCGGCGCGCGCTATTCGAACCTCTTCCTTCGACGGCTCAGACTGAGTTGCGCCAAAAAGGGCTGCGTCTGGTCGGTGGGTAAACCCGCCTAATCCAACGACTTTTATTATCGCGATATTCAGCTTCGGCCCTTCGGAGTGTTGCGACAAAAATTCGCGAACGTCTTCGGCGCGCTGTTTTGAGATATTGGCATTGACGCTCGCCGAACCTTCCTGGTCGGTATGCCCTTCCAAGATGATCCAATCTCGTCGATTCGATCCGACCCTTGGCAGTTCCGTCGATCGCGATCCGAAGGCGGCATTCACCTTCTTGATCAACATCCCTTCGGTTTCCCATTTCTTTTCGGTCTCGTTGAAGCCGTACGGCACGGAAGAAATGCTGCCGTTACGCTCGCATCCGTTCGGCCGCCCGATGATATGGTGCGTCGGCACCGTCGGACGCGTAGCCAGGAGCTTGTCCTGTGCGTCCAGGCGTTTTCCCAAGACGTCGAATCGGCTTTCTAGGACATCGGAGATCGACGCGAGGCCGTTTAGTATGGCGTTCGCCGCTTCGTAAGTACGCTTATCCGCTAAAGAGACGTTGCGCTCCAGGTTCTCGGCGATACGCTTGAGGTCGGCTTCGGCCCCATCGGGTCCATTGCAGATTTCGCCGAGGCACGACTCGAGCACTTTCGAGATTTTCTCCAGATTGGATAGTTGCTTCGTAATTTCGTTGATTTTAAGCCTTTTCTCTATCTCCGCGCCGATGGAACCGATGACGTCGCCCAGGGTTTCGTCGCCCAACCAATTTCGAACCGTTCCCCTCCAATCGTCGACCGTATCGACCACAACGTTCAGCGCCGTTTTCATGGTTTCGAGGCGCGAAACAAGATTGGCAAGTACGGCGTCGGATTGGCCGGTTCCCGTGCCGCCGCTCGGAGGTATAAAAGTTGTCCCTAATTTCGCTGCAAGACGGTCGATCGCGAATTCGATTTTCGAAATTTCCCGCAGCCTCTGGTGCCGTATTAAATCGCGCGTCTGTTTGTCTTGTTTTTTCTCGGCATCCAGGTAAGTCGCACAGGTCAGCGGCTCCGCTGACTCCCAATTGTTGGACCGTTCGAACTTCCTGCTATTTTCTCCCTTCTCGATCCAACGTCCGGAAGGTTGTTTCCTGATAATATTTACCCGACCAGTCGGCAGTATTACGACGCCTTTCTCGGCTCCTTTCTTGATGTGGAGAAATAGATACCCCTCGGTTTCACCGATCAATCTGGCGTTGTCCCAGCATTTGTCCGCGCGCAGCGTTGGCCGAGAAACCGTGATCATGAGATCGACGTACTCACGCTGAAGACTAAGAAAATCGAGAATGTTCCTTCGGTACCACGCGATGACGCGATCAATTGTCGTTTCCGTTTCAGTGGCATTTTTCATGCTTGTGGAAAGTCCAAACAAACCATCGAACAGACCAGAATGTTCATCGGTTGCCTCGCTACTCGGATTCGCATTTGCAGTTTCGGGCAGGTTCGATGGCGGGATTTCATCTTGCGCGAGTTTGGTTTGGTCGAAATCGGTGGCAACCTGGAAGTCCAATCGCGCGATAAATGCAACAATAAAGAATATAACTAGTAATGGAACCAAATATTTATAAAAGAACGAAATATATATAATGATAGTTTTTACAATTTCGAATATACTTGCTAAAAATCGACGGAAGGATATGTATTCTCTTCTTATATAAAAGTTATAAAAATTATAAGAAACACTGTGTATTATTTCCAGAAAGGTATCTGATGCGGTGTATACCTTTCTAATTCTTTCGCGAGCATCTACCTCCATCGATTTTACCTTGTTCTCGAATCTGGCCAAAAGCTGGTCCAGAAGCCGAACAAAGCCAGTGTAAAGCTCGAAGAAGATGGTTGCCCGGAACAGGATGTTGGTTAGCTGTAGGGCTAAAAAGAAGACGATTAGCGTGACGCCGATCGTGAAAATGACAATTGGTTGTTGCAGCGAGGAGATCAGGAAGTCAGTAACCGAAGCGTACTCGAAATAATTCAGATCGAAATAGCTGAAATAGACGTACGAATAAAAGGACCCGTACGCCGCGACTGCCACGTAAAGCAGGGTCAGCAGTTGTGCCGGGTGGCCGGTTGCAAAGTCGTAAAACCCCCGGCTTACGGGGAACCCGAGAATTCGGAGGCTCTGACCACCGCGTTTGGGAGGATCGGCTTCGTAATCCTGATGGACACGACAGTATTGTGAATTCTCAAGAGCCCGGTTTAGGCATTGCCTACCGTGAGAACGGGTTGTGGCTTGGCACTGTTGTGCGGCAGAGTTTTGCTCGGCCATCGCTTGATCCGCATTTACCAAATAAGGGTATAAAATTTATATCAGCTATAAAAGGTAGTACTATCATATCGTGTACGCAAGCCAAACAGGGCAAGGGGCCGTTTTGCGGGTACGTGCGGGCGAGCAAGCAATCGGTTGCATTCGTTTCGCGCCGCGCCCTGAAATTGCGAACGGGCTGTTTTCCTCGCAGCGACTAAGCGGACGTGGTGTCGGCCAGCGAAGACTGGATCAAGTCGCCGAACTGGGAAAGATACACCGAACCCTTCACCATACGCTGGACCAAGATCGAGCGGCGGTCGTCTTCATCCGTCTTGCGGCGCAGCAGATCGTGCGTGCCGAGCCGGTCCAGTGCGCGGGTTATGGCGGGTTTGGAAACGTTCAGGGCCGCCGCGAGGCCGCGCACCGTATGCGGTTGTGGCGTTAGATAAACGGTCAGGAGCACCGCCAATTGCCGCAACGTCAGGTCCGGCGCGTCGCGCTTCAGACTCTCCTCCAAGGCGCTGTGCCACAGATCGAGAATTTGCGTCGACGTCAATTCAACGGGCATGAATTTCCTCGCAAAACGGGCTCGCTTGAAAATATTTTCCTCTGATAGTTAGAACAAGTATCCGTATCGTGAAGATCGCTTGCCTGTTTGCCGCGAATTTGGGAGTTTGCCCGCGCGATAGCGGAGGGAAGCAGTCGATGAACTTGCACGGAATGCTCATGCGCCGCGCCGCGGCGGACAATCCTGTCCGCGTCGGCGTCATCGGCGCGGGTAAGTTCGGCTCAATGTACCTGTCGCAGGCCGCCCGCACACCTGGAATTCACGTGCTTGGGATTGCCGACCTGGCG
>Ga0315338_1002589_pt1 | contig 17438 bp, 15 predicted proteins | sample ASW8metaG_FD_204518 | JGI IMG/M metagenome (GOLD analysis project Ga0315338, IMG submission 204518) | Ammonia-oxidizing marine archaeal communities from Monterey Bay, California, United States - ASW #8 | ecosystem: Environmental > Aquatic > Marine > Coastal | place: USA: California | collected... | reverse complement strand
CCGTGCCGTCGGCGTTGACGCGGCAGTATTCGAACAACGGATCGGGGAGGTCTTCGTTGATGACATGGACCCGTGCCGCCAGATGGACCACTGCGTCGATCCCCGAAAGCGCCTGGCTCCAGTCGGTTTCGGGACCGATATCAGGAACCACGTGATAAGACGCTCCCGGCGGGATGTCCGGATGGTCGGGGCGCCGCACGGCGGCGCAAACCTCATGGCCGGCACCAATCAGCGCCTGGCAAACGTGGCCGCCGATGAAGCCGGTGGCGCCGGTGACCAGGACCCGCATCACGGCGACTCCTTTATCGCAGGCCCCAGCGACTCCGGTTTTTGCGGCGTCAGCGCCGACGCTTCCGCGCCGCGCCCGGCGGCGGCCATTTCCAGGACCTGCGCCATATGACGGGCCTGGTGCTCGCGGCTGTGAGTGGGGGCGGCCAAAAGGCCCTTTTCGGCCATCGCCTTGCACCGGGATGGATCGCCTTCGAGCTCCAACACCGCATCGGCCAGGGCCGCAGGGTCTTCGGGCGCGACATGCAGACCGGCGCCGTCTTCGGCGATGATACGGCTGGCCTCACCTTTAGGGGCCGCCAACAGCACCGGCACGCCTGAGGCTATGGCCTCGAAGATCTTCGACGGGATGACGCCGGCAAAGAGAGGGTCGTTTTTCAGGTGCACCAGCGCCACGTCGCAAAGGCTCCAGACTTTCCCCATCGCGTCTTTGGGCTGCATGGGCATGAAGATGACGTTTTTGAGGCCCCGTCTTTCGGCGTCCGCCATCAGCCTGTCCCGTTCGGCGCCGGCGCCGGCAAGGAGAAAACGGATGCTGTCCCGATCTTTGAGCCTTTCGGCGGCATCGAGCACGTTGGTCAGCGCATGGGCCATGCCGTGGGTGCCGACGTATCCGACGACGAAACGTCCTTCGAGACCCCATTCCCGGGCCAGGTCCTTATCCTTGTCGGCGGGACCGTAACGCCAGGTGTCGACGCCGTTGGGGACGACGGCGATCTTTTCGGCCGCAATACCGCGCCCCACAAGATTTTCCTTGAAGGCAACCGTCAGCGCGACAACGGCTTCGGACCGCCGGTAGAGGTGGAGTTCCAACTTTTCGGTCAGGCGCAGAGCCAGGTTCGACTTGACCGCGCCGACGGCGGCAATGGAGGCTGGCCACAGGTCTCCTAACTCGAACACGAAAGGAACCCGGCGGAGCGCCGCCACCAGGTGGCCGGCGACGGCGGCGAAAAACTGGGGTGAGGTGGCGACGACGACGTCCGGTTTAGGCCCCGACAGCCCGGCCCAAAACCCGGTTACCATGAAACTGAGGAAATCCAGCGTCCTGCGGACGACGCCCCGGTTGGGCGCGATGTAGGTTTTGACCCGGATGACCCGGATTGCGGAAATTTCCTCCACCTGCCGCCAGCGGTTTTTGTAGTCTTGCAAAAGGCGGCCTTCGGGAAAATTGGGCGCCTGGGTGATGACGGTGACCCGGTGTTTCCACTTCACCCAATAGCACGCGCGCTCGAAAACCCGGCTCGCGGCGGCGTTGGTTTCCGGAGGAAAGTTTTCGGTCAGGAACAGGATATTCACGAAGGCTGCCCTTACGGTCGCGGTTTTTCAGCGTTGCCGCCGCCGAGAAAAAACAGCAGCCACGAAACGGCGATCACCGCACCGACCAAGGACATCCAGCCCCAGCCCGCCACCGCGGCAACGGCCAGCAGCACCAGGACCAGGTTAAGGGCAAGCACGTGGCGGACGACGTCGGCGTGGCTCAAGCCCCGCCTCACGGCCTGCTGGTAGAAATGTTCCCGGTGTGCCTGCCAAACCTTTTCACCGCAAAGCGCTCGCCGGATCAGGGTGATGGTGGCGTCGGCAAGGAAGTAGAGAGGTAGAATCAGCGCCGCCTGCCAGTGGCCGTTTTTGGCCAATACCAAAAGCAGCCATCCGATCAGGAACCCCAACGGCACGCTGCCGACATCGCCAAGGAAAACCCGCGCTGGGTGCCAGTTCCACCAAAGAAAACCCAGCGCGCCGGCCAATAGCGCCAAGCCGTAGATCACAAACGTTGGCGACATCCCGGCCACCGCCGCCACCAAAGCAATGCCGAGGCCGAGTATTGCCGTTTCGACACCCGCCAGGCCGTCGATACCGTCCATGAAATTGAACAGGTTGATGAACCACAGCCACAACAATCCTGCCGCCAACCCGTCGAGCGCCCCCGGCAGCAGGCCGCCGAAGAAGGGCTTGACCGATGGCGTGGACGCCAATACGAACGCCACCGCCGCGCCTTGCCCCAATAGCCGCCAAAGGGGGCTCAAACCCTTTAGGTCGTCGAGCCAGGAAAGCGCCGCCAAGGCCAGCGCGGCGACGGCGACGGAAAGCGAAATGGCGGCCGCCGGCGTGTCCCAGGAAATTCCCACCCACCCGGCGAGGACAGCGGTGACGACGGCGATGCCTCCGCCTTTCGGTGTCGGCGTCACGTGGCTCGATCGTTCGTTGGGATGGTCCAGGATGGCTTGGGATTTCAGCAGCCGGAGAACTAATCCGGTGCCCACGAAAGAAGCCACGAAGACAATGACAACAACGATCGTAAAGAGGGTCCAGTTCATAAAGGGAGTTTATAGCGAACCCACCCGGCCAACAAAAAAAAGCGCCCCACCAGTGGCTTTTTCCGGGGGGCACTAAAGGAGATGCAAATGGAAAGCCGTCTATTGGCCGGGGATGAGCGTCTCCTCGAGCCGGGCTAGCGTCCGCACCACGTCAAGACCTAGTTCCGCATCGTCCACATTGGGCGTGCCCAGGGCAATGGCGGCGGCGAAGGCCAGGACGGCGCGTTCGACCGGTAGGCCGGGGCCGAGCTTGAAGGTGCCGCCGGGATTGTCGGGCGTTGTCTTTAGGCGGAGTTTCCCGCCCCCGTCCCTGGTGTCGTCATAAATCAATTTACCGCCTTCGAAGGCGGCGGTGAACAGGCGCTGTTTATCCTTATGCAGGTTACTGACGGCGATTCGGGCGGCAACGTCACCGAAACCGAGTTCCAGCGACAGCGCCGAGCCTTGGCCTTCCGGGGTCTTGCGGGTTTCGATCAAATCGGCCGTTGCCCGGTCCGGCGGCCGTCCGGCAAGATCGATGCACATGGCGACGTCGTGGCTGCCCCAATCCCAAAGCACTGGCGTGTCCTTGTGGAACGGCCCCCAGTTCCCGGCGACGGTAGAAACGGCGCGAAGGGGACCGAGTTGCAGGGACACCCGTTTCAGGGCCTCCCAGGCGGCGCTATATAAATGAATATGATCGACGAGGACGATGACGCCTTTCGACCGGGCCCGGTCCAGGACCGTCTCGGCCTCACCGACATCGAGGGTCAGGGGCTTTTCCACCAGTACCGGCAAGCCCCGGTCCACGGCGGCCAGAGTCATCTCCGCATGCAGCGCCGGGGGGGTGGCGACAATAATGCCGTCCAGATCGTTAGTTTTTATCATCTCCCGCCAATCCTGATGGATTTCGCATCCGGGGCCGACAAGGCGTGCGCTTTCCGGGTTGCGGCTGGCGAGGCGGGCGAGTGTGACGCCGTCAAGCCCGTCGATGGTCCTGATAAAATTACGGCCCCACGGGCCGGCGCCGATGAGACCGAGATTGAGGTTTTCCGAAGAAGAGGGGTTGCTCACGCGTCGTCGGTGTAAGTTTTGTCGGTCCAGCCAATAAACCGCTTGAGGCCGTCGTCGAGATCTACCGCTGGTTCGAACCCGACCTGTCGGCGCGCCTTGGTGATGTCGGGGCAGCGGCGCTGCGGCTCGTCGGCGGGGTAGCTGTCGGGGTATTCGATGAGGTTGTATTGAAGCGATTTCCTCGCCGCCTTCTCCATCCTCTTGACCAGGTCGAGCATGGTTATTTCCGGCTCCGGGTTGCCGATGTTGTATGCCTCGCTGGGAACGCCGTCGGCGAGGACGCGCAAAAACCCGTTCATGGCGTCGGTGATGTAACAGAACGTCCGCGTCTGGTTGCCGCCGCCGTAAATGTTGAGTGGCTTGCCGCCTTTGATCCGGCTGGCGAAGTTGGGCATCACCCGGTAATCGGTTTCCTGCATGCCGGGGCCAAAAATGTTGAACGGCCGGATGGTGTTGGTCGCCAATCCGTGGTTTTCGTGGAAGATATAGCAAAGGGTCTCGCCGACCCTCTTGCTTTCGTCATAACACGCCCTGGGACCCTGGGCGGCGACGTTGCCGCGATAGCTTTCCGGCGTCGGCACGTGCTTAGCGTCGGGGTCGCCGTAAATTTCACTGGACGAGAAAAAAGTGAAGCGGGCCTGATTTCTTTGCGCAAGTGCCAGCATGTTCTTTGTCCCGGTGATGGCAACGTCCAGAGTCTCCAGCGGGTATTTGCGGTAATAAAAAGGGCTGGCGATGCCGGCGGCGTGAACGACGAAGTGAACGTCTTCGTTCCAATCCAGCGGTTCGATGACGTCGTGCTTGATGAAGGTGACGTAGGGGCGCTCACCCATGGAAGCGCCCTCGTCGCCGGCGGTGATCAGGTTGTCGAGGACAACCAGCCAGCAAGGGTCCTCAAGAACCGTTTCATTCAGGTGGACGAAGACCTCGGTTAAATACCGGCCCAGGAACCCGCGTCCGCCGCTCAGCATCACCGTCTTGCCGGCAAAAGCTTGCGCCTTGTCGCCCAAGGCGCGGGCAATCTCCTGGATATCGGTTTGCAGGAAGAAGCCGGTCATCGGTTATTCAGTCTTCCGGCTTCCAGGTCGTCAGCCCGGCGTCGTCGATCATTTCGACCCGCACCACGTCGGACTCATAAGCTTCCTGGTTGCGCGGGTTGCGCGACAGAGTCAGGAACACCGTGTCCTTGGGAAACTTCATGGCGTGGTCGATCATCGGCGGGGTGAACACCATTTCCCCGGGCTTGACGATCAAACATTCGGGCTCTTCCTCGCTGCTGGTGGGGCGGTGAAAATATTCGATGACACCTGAAATCACGTAACAATAATGCCAGTCGGTCTTGTGATAATGGTTGGCGCGAAGCGAGCCCTTTTTGGATGAAATCATCACCGCGCTTTTCATCATTTCGTCGACCAGTGGCTGAATGTCGCCGCGGGCGTCGGAAAAAGGTGGCTCCAGCGGCACCAAGGGGTCCTTGGGCCACGAGGCCTTTTCTTCCTCGCTTAGGGGATCGATTTCGTTTTTTCCCATGGGGGGCTCCTACTTCGAGGTTGAAACGATGTCCATGAGATTCGTTTTGTCCAAAATGCAGTCCGCGAAAAGGCGGGACAACTCGGCGGAATAGTGGACAGAATCGACATAGAAGGGTTTTTTCAACCCTTCCTGGATGTCCGCGCACCAGGCGACATTGCCCCCGAAATCTCCCTTATCGTAACGGGCCCTGGCGATGTCGTAGCTGCCGCCGGTCCGGGTGTGGCGGTCGGGGATCAGGTGGGAGAAGAGATGGGACTTCAGGTCGTATTTATAGGTGGGAACCGGTTGCCAGACGAACAGGGTCGTTGTGCCGGAATGGCGGCCAAGCGCCTCGATCATCGCTTTGTTACGCAAGTAACGGTCGATGATCCGGTTCGCCGTTTCCGGCCCGCCGCCGGACGCAATCTTTCGGATATTCTCTTCCGCCTGTTGGACCTTGCTTTTCCCGCCCCTGCCCAGGTAGCGGATCAGGAAGGTGCCGAACTCATATGCCGGAAGCTTGCGTCCGAACGCGAGAACCAGCCGCCAGGCCGAGGGATTGGTTTGCTCCGTCAGACGCGAAAGCCTTTTCGTCCAAATAAGCTTGTCCTCGTGGTAGTAGAACTCATTGAGCCCGTCGATGAAGATCGCGACGTCGAGGCGATGACTGTCCGAAATCAGGCGCAGGAACTCGAGCATCTCGTGGGTGGAATAGAAAAACGCCCGGCCAAAATTGTAGACGAGAACGGTTCCTCCGCTTTTCCGCCGAAGAGATTCTGATAGGAACGACGGCACGGTCTGCCAGTCGGGAAGGCCGTAGCCAAACGTGGTCGACCCACCGAAAACGAAAACGGTCGTCGCGTCCTTGGGTGGCGGCCACGGGGCTTTAGTTTTCCCTTTCCGGAACTTGGCCGCCGTGACGTTCACGTACTCTCCTGTATAGGGTTGTTCGGCGAGCTGCGAGAACGGGGCGTAGCCGTACTCGCGCCATTCCCAGGATTCCATGAAAAGGTGGTAGATCTGCTTGCCGTCGAGGCCGGGATAGACTTTTGCCCGATCGGCCCAGGGGTTGCCGGGAACGGCGGCGCCGCCGTACGCCTTCAACAGGTCCCGGACCTGCAGGCCGACGAAGCCGAGAATGTTGACGACGACAAAGAGAACGACGAGGTTCATAAGAATCATCGAAACGTCTTTGTACATGTTGCGGAGTTTCATGTGTATCCTCTGTCGTCACCGTGTCTTCATGGGGACGGCGTCCCGGTGCCGGCTCGAAGGATAAGGCAGGCGCTGCCGGTTGCGCAAGCTGGGCCGCGCTGAAAACGGTCCCGATCCGTGCCACGCGGGATGCTGGCCGTCGAAAAGACGGTCCGGTCGCGAAATCGGGCGTGGCCAGCATAAATTGACATGTTCCGGCGTGTGCCTATTATCTGCCAAGTATAAGGAACTTGCGGGGGTTCTGTCCGCGGGCCGTTCCCGCCCACCGCCGTCGGGCCCATAACCTTTGCGCGCGTCGGGTTTCGAACTTGGCCGCTTCCGGGAGTGGAGACCGGGATGAACGATTCGCCGACCCAATCAGAATCGCAGGCCGGTGTTGGCGTCGACGTGGACATGTGCGTCGTCGGCGGCGCTGGGCACGTGGGTCTGCCTCTGGCCTTGTCGTTCGCCGAAAAGGGGCTCAAGGTCCTGATCTACGACATCAACGAGGACACCCTCGCCGTTATCGCCGATGGCCGGATGCCCTTCGCCGAGGAAGGCGGTGAGCAGCTATTGGCCCGGGCGCTTAAGAACGGCCGCCTGTTCTTCTCGTCCGACCCGAACGACATTCCGCCCAAGGGGACCATCGTCATCACCATCGGCACTCCTATCGACGAGTTTCTGAACCCGGTCCACAAGGTCGTCAGGGAATGTTTCGACATACTGATGCCGTACCTTGCGGACGACCGCCTTGTCATCCTGCGCTCCACGGTCTATCCGGGCACTCTGGAGTGGCTGGAGGGATACCTGAAGGAAGCTGGCCGCTCGCCGTTGCTCGCATTTTGTCCGGAACGCGTGTTGCAAGGCAAGGCGATCAAGGAACTGGCGGAGCTGCCGCAGATCATCAGCGGATCGACGCCGGAAGCGACGAAGGCGGCGCGCGCGTTCTTCGACCCGGTGGTGCCCGAGATGGTCGAATTGACGCCCACGGAGGCGGCGTTCGCGAAGCTGTTCGACAACGCCTACCGATACATCCACTTCGCCATCTCCAACCAGTTCTACATGATCACCAATTCGGCCGGTGTCGACTATTACCGCATCCTAGAAGGTGTCTCCCACAACTACCCGCGCGCCCAAGACATCCCGACGGCCGGGTTCGCGGCCGGGCCGTGCTTGTTCAAGGACACCTTGCAGTTGGCGGCGTTCGCCTGCAACCAGTTCTCGCTTGGCCACGAAGCGATGCTGGTGAACGAGGGGCTGGTGCTCTACATCGTCGAGCGCCTGCGCGAGAAGCACGACTTGGCCAACATGACTATCGGCCTCCTGGGCATGGCCTTCAAGGCGGACAGCGACGACATCCGCGCGTCCCTCAGCTACAAGGTCAAGAAAGCCCTTTCCATGCACACCAAGGCGGTCGTCGCCACCGACCCTTACGTTACCGAAGACGACAGCCTGCTTCCCCTGGAAGAGGTGGTGAAACAAAGCGATCTCATGATCCTGTGCGTGCCCCACGCGGCCTACGGAAACCTGGACCCCCAGGGCAAACCGGTGGTCGATATCTGGAACTTTCTCGACGCCGGATCGTCAATCCTTTAAGCGCGACACAGGGTCAGCCGAGGGCATCCTGGAGCGTGACACCGTCGCGAAGCGGGACCGATTCCGGCCCGCGCCGGAGCCACGCCGTTGCGAAGACATATCGATACCAGCGCAGGTAGGAACCGAACCAATCCCAGACCCTGAAACGGCTGGAGCCGACGGTGCGTTCGTACCACAGCGCCGGGACCTCACGCGCCTTCCAGCCCAGGCGGTCGGCCTTGACCAGGAGCTCGAAGGTGAAGGTGAAGCCGTCGGTAGACTCGATCTTGATGGTATTTAGGACGCGACGGGAAAAAAGGCGGAACCCGTTAGTCGCGTCATGGACGGGCAGGCCGGCGAAATGATAAGCGGTGAACGATGCCGTTCGCGTCAACACGGTCTTGTACCAGACGCTTCCGGTGTAACAGCCGCCCTTTATGAACCGGCTGCCCGAGACTATTTCACATCCGTCACCCAGCAATGCCATCATGGAATCGATAATGGGCGCGTTGAAGTCGTCGTCGGCCATGTGGACCATGACGGCCGGAGCGGTGGACGCCTCGAGACCCGCCACGACCGCTTGGTTGGGACCTCTGCCAGGATTCTTGACCAACAAGACCTCGGCCTTTTCCAGCGGATAATCAGCGATCGCCGTCAGCGTGTCGTCCTCTTCGAAGTCGTAGCAGATCAACACCCGATAAGGCGTTTTGACGTGAGTGTGGAAGGATGCCAGAACCGGGATTATGTTTCCGCCTTCGTTGTAGACGGGAATGACGATGTCCAGGTTGGCCATAGGCTTCAGGTCTGCCGCCTGATGGAGCGACCTGGGGGGGAACCCAAGTATTTTTTCGCGCAAGGTTTCATGGGGGTATGGATTAGAGACGAACTTTCGGAAAATAAACCGACATTGAATGGCCCGGGCACTTCGCCCACGCGACCCGGGCGCGATTTCCTTTTTCTCGAAGAACGGAAATCAGGTCGCCTTGAGCGGGCGCAGGTTGGCCGCTGCCGTCTCGAGTGTGGAAACTTTTTTGTATCGGGCGATGCTCTTGATCTCCTCGACCCGTTCCCGGCTGATCTCCCCCTTCATTCCGAGCATGGTTCGAAACAGGTTCTTGACGTGCATCCGGCCCTGGAAGTCGAATTTGTTGAGCAGCGCGTTCAGGAACCGCAGTGGGAAAATTATCGACTCCGGCACATAACCGAGAACCCGGTAACGGTTCCGGCGCAGGAAAAACCTCGTAACCGCCCCCGGCAGCCATGGGAGCAGTTTGAGCAAGGCGACAAGATCGGTGGTCTTGGCTATATGCTCCTCGGTCATGTTGGCGCCGCGAAAATAGCTGTTCTTTAGCTTGCCGTTGTTCACGTCCTCCAGTTCCGCCTCGGTCAGAAAGCCGTCCGCCAAAGCCGTTTTGATTACCGCCGTGTCGGGATAATAAAGCAGGTAGAAAACGCTAATCCAATCCGGCTTGATATGGCTGTAAAGTTCGATTTCCGCCTTGAAACTTTCGATGGTCGCCCACGGGTTTATGATGTGGTCGGTCTGCGCGTAGACGCCGAGCCTTTGAAGCATGGCGACATACTTGGCAAAGTCCTCGTTGGACTCGGGGCGCCCGAAAATACGCCTTCGGATGTCGGGGTCAAGGGTCTGGATGCCGACCTCTACGTTTGCCAGTCCGCCCTTTGCCAACCGTTGCATGATGTCAAGGTCAAAGAAATTCGGGGTGCTTGAACAGAAATACGGCAGCCCGATTTCAGCTAAATACTTGTCCGCGAACTCGTCCATGTACCGCTTGTTGAAAATAAATACGTCGTCACAGAAATATATGTTGCTGGGCTTGTACCGTTCCTTCGCCAGCTTTAGTTCCAGTATCACGTCGTCAACGCTGCGCCGGCGCATGAAGTTGACGCCCTCGCCCCGGTAGCCGACTCGGGAGGTCGGGCTGTTGCAGAAGGTGCATTTGTTGAAACACCCCCGCCCGGACATGATCGTATAGGTCCCCCGCAGCTGGGGCATGGCTTCGTAATATTCCGTCTTGTCGGGATAGGGAAGATCATCCAGATTAGCGATCAGGGCGCCGAAGCCCGAACCCTCGATGGCCTCTCCCTTGGTGCGGTAAATCCCCAAGGGAAGATTCGACCGTTTTCCTTCGATCAGCTCCATCAATTCGATGATGGCGACCTCGCCCTCGCCGCGGCAAATGAAGTCGATGCAGTCGTTGGAAATCGTATGCTTGTGGGCATAGGAGGCGTGCGGCCCACCCATGCAGGTGACGATGCCGGGATGTCTTTCCTTGATTTTCTTGACGATGGCGAGGGCGCGGGCGTAATAATCGGTGTTGACGGAAACAAAAAGAACATCGCAATTGCTTTCGTCGAACTTCCCGACGATGTCTTCAAGCGCGTCCGTCGAATCGAAGGGGGGTGACCACGGGGTCGATTCGAAATCGTCGAAAATGATGGTGGTCGGATATCCGTTGGCTCGGAGAACCGATAATAAATATTCGACGCCGAGAACGGAGGACACTACGCGTTCGCCCAGGAAACGGCATTTCGGCTTTCCGGTTTTCGTGCCGGAGGCTTGCAGGGGTGTAATGGATTTCGACATTAATTTTTCAAATTCATTTTGTGTTTTGGTTTTTCCCAGATCAAACCGCCGCTGCTCGGAAATTCGACGCAAAGCTCTCCGTTTCCATATTTAGCCCACAGGGGCCGATTACAAGGGGCATAATGCCGAAACAACCACTGGGCGACAATGGCGAAATAAAAATGCTGTCAAGGACGAATGACGGGCGCCGGCAACGGCACGATGAACTGGCCCCCGCGTTTGACGAATTCGGCGTTGGCGACGAAGAAGTCGGCATAGTTCCAGGCCAGCAAAAGCGCGTGGGAGACGCCGGAATCCAGGAAATCCTTGTCGCTGACGATGGGGATATGGGTTCCCGGCGTCAACTTGCCAACTTTGAGGTCGTTGTTGTCGCTGACGGCGACGATGTCGTCCACCGTCAGTCCCAGATAGTTCAAAAGCGTGTTGCCTTTGGCCGGCGCACAATAGGCGCCAATCCGGTGGCCCTGGTCACGCAGTTCCGCGATCCAGTCCAGCAGTTCTTCCCGGACGGCGGCGACGCGGGCCGCGAATTCCTGGTAACGGGCAAGCTCCGCAACTCCCCAGCTCTCCTCGCCGGCAAGCAATTCGCTGATCGTGGAATCGGTCTCGTGGGGAGAATCGTCGCGGCATACGAACAGCCGCAGCGCCGGCCCCGAGGCGCCGACGTCCATCCGCTCGACTCGGAACGCCCGGAGGCCGGTGTCGGCGAACAGGCGCGTCAGCGGCGTCAGCGCCAGATACGACAGGTGTTCGTGGTAGATGGTATCGAAGTAGCACTTCTCCAGCATGTCGTCCAGGTAGGGAAATTCCGAGATATAGACCCCGTCGTCCGCCAGCAAGGCCCGGACCCCGGCGGCGAAAGAGCGAATGTCGTCGACGTGGGCGAAGACGTTGGTGGCAGTAATGATGGAGGCGGGGCCATGGGAAGCCGCCAGCCGCTCGCCCATGACGTGATCGAAGAATTCGGGCACAACCTCGAATCCGGCTTCGCGGGCGTAGTCCCCGGCCGATGACGGCTCGATACCCAGAAGCCGGAAACGATCGGGCGGGTATCCTTTGAGCATGATGCCGTCGTTGCACCCGATGTCGACCATGAGCGAGCCGTCAGCATGCCGGAAACGGTTCAGCGCGGCATCGACCAATCCCGCGTAATGATCACACAGCGCCTTCGACGTCGATGCTAGATATAGGTAGTCGGCGAAGATGTCGGCAGCGTTGACGACGTCGAGCAGCTGTGACAGCCCGCAGTTCCGGCATAACGCTACCTTCAGGGGAAAGGAATGCTCGTTGGTGACCTGTTCGGGCCCGATGAAGCTGTTGGATGGCGGCTGGTTTCCGAGATCGAGGTATTCGATCAGATCCTCGCCGTCGCAAATGCGGCACGACGTTAGTCGATGCGCGCCAAACTCCTTGTCGTTGCTCATATGCTGTTCCGTTTGATCAAGGCTATTGGGTTTCCGGCGCGTCGCCCGCGTTCTCGTCATACCAACCGGCTATCACCGGCAGGCCTTGGGCGAGCGTGAACCGAGGCGCGTACCCAAGGGCCCGGAGCTTGGAGATGTCGGGGCAGCGGCGAGGGGTTCCGCCTTCGGGCGCTGGGCTGGGCTCGATGTCGACGGCGCGGCCGTAAAAGTCGCCGACCATTCTCGCCGCGTCGGCAATGGCGGTCTCCTCGTCGGTGCCGATGTGATAGATGCCGAGATGCTCGCCTTTCTCCATCATGACCATCGCCCCGTCTACGAAATCGTCGATGTACTCGAAGGCGCGGGTCTCCCGGCCGGTTCCCTGGATGGGGAAGCGGATCGGACCGTCGAGCACCTCAGCGGCCAGGCGTTTCATGCGCATGACGAAATGCGGCAGGACGTGGCTCCAGCCCATGTCGGGGCCATAGACGTTATGGGGACGGCAGATCAGGACCCGGTCGAAATGCTTGCGCCCGAAGTTGATCGCCATCAGCTCACTGATGATCTTGCTGGCGGCGTAGGAATAGCGCGGGTTCAGCGGGTTGGGAACGGCCAGGGGCTCGGTCTCGTCCGTCGGAACCTTGGCCGGCGTCTGGTAGGCTTCCGAGCTCGAGGTCAGGACAAGCTCCCCAATGCCATGCTTCATGCAGGCGTCGACAACAGCCAACATGCCCTTGACGCCGACGTCGAGAACCTGGTCGGGGGTTTCATAGAACTTGTCGGTGGCGGTGATGGCGGCGAAATGCAGGATCCCGTCCACGCCCTTGGCGGCGTTGACAACGGCGGCGCCGTCGCGGACGTCGGCTTCGAAGAACTCGATCTCGGACTGGACTCCGGCGAGGCGCGTCGCCTTTTCCAAGGGGCACCTCGCCAGCACGCGGACGCCGTGCCCGTCCACCAAAAGCCTGCGCACCATCGCCGCGCCGATGAAGCCGGCCCCACCCGTGACCAGATAGGTCTTCGCCGTCATACCGCCTCCGGCGCCTTGTCGGCGTTCTCGTCGTACCATCGGGCCAGAACCGGCAGGCCGTCCCGGAGCGAATACTTGGGCCGGTACCCCAAGGCCGCCAACTTAGCGATATCGGGGCAGCGGCGCGGCGTCCCACCCTCGGGGGCGGCACCGGGAACGATCTTGACGTCGCGGCCGTAGAATTCCCCAACCAGGGCCGCGGCCTCGGCGATGGAAACCTCTTCCTCGGAACCGATGTGATAAACGTTCAGGTGCTCACCCCGGTCTATCATCACCATGACGCCGTCGACGAAGTCGTCGATGAACACGAAGGCCCGGGTTTCGTCGCCGGTGCCCTGGATGGGGAATGGAACGGGACCGGGCCCCGGTTTGGTGGAAAAGGCCTTCATGCGCAGGACGAACTGGGGCAGCACGTGTTCCCAGCCCATGTCCGGCCCATAGACGTTGTGGGGCCGGAAGATCATCACTCGCTCGAAATGTTGGCGGCCGTAATTGATTGCCATCAGCTCGCTGATGATCTTGCCGCCGCCATAGGAGTACCTGGGATTCAACGGATCAGGCACGGTCAGGGGAACGGTCTCGTCCGTCGGGATCTTGGATGGTGTCTGATAGACCTCGGAACTGGACGCGAGGACGAACTCGCCGACGCCGAATTTCATGCAGGCGTCGATGACGTTGATCATGCCGCGAACACCGACGTCGAGGACCAGATCGGGTTGGGAATAGAAGAATTCCGTACCGTTGATGAAGGCCAGGTGGACAACCCCGTCCACGCCATTGACGGCGGACGCCACGGCATCCGCGTCGCGCACGTCGGCCTCAACGAATTCCAGGTCATCGATGATATCGGCGAGCCGCGTCGCCCGGCCCCGGGAGTCGTTGTCCAGAACCCGGACTTCGTGCCCTTCCCGGACCAGTCGCCGGACGACGATCTGGCCGATGAACCCGGTGCCACCGGTGACCAAATAACGTTTGCGTTGGCTCATCAATTTCCGTCGTCCCTCAGAAAGATCGTCATCCCGGCGCAGGTCCGCGCCTGCGCCGTGTACCCAGCCAAGGTGGTGCCGTCCAGTTTGTCCAGGGACACCCCTTGGCGCATGATGATGGCGGCGAAGTGCCGTTTCCCGACCAGCCCGCCGATGCCACCGTGCTCGAACTCTTTTCCTCTCGCCCTGTCACGTTCATAGGCGTAGGAAAGCACATAAGGCTCGGCACCCGGGGTCATCCACGGCAGCGACAGGTACGAGTCGTAGACGAACAACGGCTGGGGCAGGCCTTCGATGCAGGCCTTTTTCCCCATGTAGGCGGTGTGCTGGCCGCGAACGTCGATGACGCCCGTGAAGCCGGTGAGCACCAGGACCAGGGCCGCGATCAGGGTGCCCCAGCCCAGGGCGCCGGCAGCCATCACCGGACGCAGGGCTGTATTAGGGGCCGGCCCCTCTGGGCACAACAATTCAGATAGCGCCGCTAACGCGAGAAAGGAAAGGAAGAAAGAAAGGCTGAAATAGTAATTTTCGGCGCCGCCAGACTGGCTGCTGATGGGGATCGAGACCAAGGTGGTCGTCAAGCTCCCGGACAGCCCGAACACCACCCAATCCTTCCGCCACATGGCTTGGCGCCGAGGACGGGACGGCAGAACGGCGACTGCAAGGGCGGTGAGCAAAAACAAGCTGGGACCCGATTTGACGGCGAAGTTGCCGAGGTTCCGCGCTAGTCGCTTGATCGAGTAGACCAGGGGATAGTCGCCGAGCAGGATATTGAAAACGTATTGAGGATCACCCAGCAGAAGGGTCGCCGACCAAGCGCCTATCATGAGCCCCGAGAAAATAAACATCGGCCCCCAGTCCCGGCGCAGGAGCAAGAATAAACCGATGGCGCCCGAAGTGTAGATGGACGTTTGCTTGAACGACCATGCAAGATACGCAAGCACCGCTGCTACGACAACCGCCCGCCACCGGCCCCCGGGATAAAGCGTCATGAAAAGAACGGCGGCCAACACTTCCAGGGTCAATGCCCAGATGTCCGAAGTCACCGTGATCGAAAAGAAACCCATCAGCGGTCCGGCCATGACGAAAACGGCGAAGGCGCCCGCGAGTATTTTCAGGGTCCCGTCCCGGGCCTCCAGGGCCTTGGCGAAGGCCATATAGGCCGCCGCCGTTCCGACGGCAACACCCAGAAGGGAGAACAACCGCCCCACCGTCGGCAGCCAGGCGTCGCCCAGGGAAAGCGTCTTCAAGACCATTCCCGAGACCGTTCCGTAGACCTTGTACAAAGCCCAGTTGTACATGACGGCGTTGTACGGCGCCTCGAAGCGGTCGTTGTAGACGGGCAGCCCCTGAGTCTGTTTCCAGATGCCGAACAAGGATTCGTACTCGGCGCCGCTAGTGACTAGTTGCAGGGGCCCGGCGAAGGAAATAGCCGATGCAAGCCTGAGCCCCAATAGCACCAGGCATAGGGCGGCGCCGACGACAGCCACGCCCGTGAAGTTTCGTTGGTTGATGATCACGCTGTCGCTCTCGCCCGGTCAGCCTTGGCTGCCACCGTGGGTCGATATCGAAAGTGCCGAAGAAATCACCGGATAAACCGTCTGACGAGGATGGTCCAGATGACGACCAAGGCATGATGCGCCTTAATCTTCTTTCCTTCGTCGTAGGTGCGGCCGTAATAGCTGATCGGCACCTCGAACATGGCCTTGGCCTTGGAAACGGCCCCGGACAAAATCTCGGCTTGCTGCTCCCAGCCGTCGGTGGTCAGATCCTTCGGGTCCACCAGATCGCGCCGGTAAAGCAGAAAACAAGAATAGATGTCGGTGAACGTGGTATTGTTTAGGATGTTGAAGGTAAAGGTGATCAACCGGTTGCCGAGCTTGTGCCAGAAATAGGAAACCCGGGTACAAGGCGACGCCACCAGGCGGCTGCCCATGACGATGTCGGCATCGAAGTCGAGGACCGGCTTCATCAGCTTTTCATATTCTCCCGGGTCGTATTCCAGGTCCGCGTCCTGAAAAAGAATATAATCGCCCGTCGCTTCCGAAAGCCCGGCCCTGATGGCGGCGCCCTTGCCACTGTTGCGGGGCCGCTTAATCAACTTTGTGTAGAGCGTGGAGTTCTGCTCGAGAAGCTCGACCGTTTTGTCGGACGAACCGTCGTCGATGACCAGGACCTCGATCGTGACGCCCTTGATCTTCTGGACGGCGACCCGGCCCAATAGCTCGATGATGGTCGCCTCTTCGTTGTAGGCGGGAATGAGAACCGTCAGGTCGATCATTTACCGAAACAGGTTGTAGCGAAGGATACTGACGATAACAACGAAACCGTCCTTCCAGTCGATCTTCTTGCCCTCGTCATAGGTGCGGCCAGAATACCCGATCCCGACTTCGAAGATGCGCGCCGCCGGCCTGAGGTGACTGATCTTGGCCGTAATCTCGGGATCGAAGCCGAAACGGTTTTCCTTGAGCGTGATTCGGTCGAGAACCTGACGGTGGAATACCTTGTAGCAGGTCTCCATGTCCGTGAGGTTCAGATTCGTCAACATGTTCGACAGCATCGTCAGAAACCGATTGCCGATACTGTGCCAGAAAAACAGAACTCGCTGGCTTTCGCCCCCGCGGAAGCGGGATCCGTAAACGACATCTGCCTGCTCATTGATAATGGGGCTCAAGAGTTTTGGGTACTCGTTGGGGTCGTATTCCAGGTCCGCGTCCTGGACGATGACGATATCCCCGGTGGCCATTTCGAAGCCCGTTCGTACTGAGGCGCCTTTCCCGCGGTTGGCATCGTGCTGCACCGCCTTGACAATGGAGTTGTTATGGGCGAGCGCGGCGGCTTTTTCGAAGGAGCGATCTTGGGAGCCGTCGTCAACGATGACGATTTCCAGATCCAATTCGCACACGTCAGCGTCAAGGATTCGGCCGACCAGCGTTTCCAGGGTCGCCTCTTCGTTAAAGCACGGGATCACGACGGAGACGGTCTTAAAAGGCATGACGTTTGTTTCTCACCTCACGGTCGCCGTCTGGAGCACAGTCGGACGGCATCACTCCTAGAGGCTTTTGGCGGGATAGGCAATCAGTGAGAAACAGCGTCGGTCCCGGGGCGGCAACGTCACTCGGCCGGCGCCATGGCTTCCGACGGCTGTATTTTTGGTGCCGCGTCGCGCTTCCTTGCGACGAGAATGGGTGTCTCCTCGAGCGCGTCTTGGGCGAAGGCGTGGACCGGCCAGCGATTCTTGGCGTAATAGCGCGATTCGCGGGCCGCCCGGGAGGTCGGCATCGCAAAAAACTTGATCGCGTAAAACAAATCCCAAAAGAATTCGCCCGTCCTCAGGCCACGAATGATGCGGCGCAGGACGAACCGCGGATTAAAGAGAATGGCTTTTTTAAAGGCTAGATCCTGATACTCGTTTACCTTTTTGTGGGATAGGTTGGGATGCGTGAACAGGGGCTCATTGACGTAAATGAAGTA
>Ga0315338_1002588_pt1 | contig 17440 bp, 9 predicted proteins | sample ASW8metaG_FD_204518 | JGI IMG/M metagenome (GOLD analysis project Ga0315338, IMG submission 204518) | Ammonia-oxidizing marine archaeal communities from Monterey Bay, California, United States - ASW #8 | ecosystem: Environmental > Aquatic > Marine > Coastal | place: USA: California | collected... | reverse complement strand
AAGAAGGACGCTAAGAAGAAGGACGCTAAGAAGAAGGACGCTAAGAAGAAGGACGCTAAGAAGAAGGACGCTAAGAAGAAGGACGCTAAGAAGAAGGACGCTAAGAAGAAGTAGCGTACCTATCGATGAGAGCGGATGAACCGTTCGAATCTTGGCTCGAGGACTGCCGGTCTGGTTCGTAGCGCCCAGACCGGGTGAATCCTACGAGTAGTAATCCGGTACACGTCTGATCCACGTTAAGAGATCTCAACCTGATTTCGGCCGGTGCTCGGACAGCTCTCTACGCCCGGAAAACACACTACTTCCGACCGACCAACAACTCCAACTCTCCCGTTATCGCTCTACAAATCGTCGACACCTCAGTCTAAGGCAGAGCTTCGCCTCCCGGTCCGGCTTCTCCTGTGCGCTTTTGGCCGCTTGGCCTGTTACTACAGAAACGCACCAGCTCCAAATCCTAGGAGGTCGGACCGATGCTTCGAGTCACAACCATATCTCGTCATGTCGATAGAGGTTCAGGTTCGGGGGGCACAACCCAGGGTCGATTCGTCGCTCGGGTCGTGCAACTCGCTGCTCTGTTATGCCTTATTCCCGTTGCCACTTTTGCACAGCTTCCCTTTTCGCCTGACTGGATCGCCGCCGATGGCGATCGGCACGACAATTTTGGCAACGATGTCAACGCTGCCGGAGACGTGAATGGTGATGGGTACAGTGATGTGATCGTGAGTTGTCCAGGACTGGATGGAGACAACGGTGGAGCCTTTGTCTACTGCGGAGGTCCAAACGGGCTGACGCCAACGCACTGTTGGCTCAGCGAAGGGACACAACCAGGGCTGCAGTACTCGAACGAATCGTTCGGTGCAGGGGATGTCAACGGCGATGGATACGGGGACGTCATCGTAGGCGCCCGTGGATACAACTACGTCGGAGCCTCGAGCACTCTGGAAGGTGGAGTGTTCGTATTTCACGGATCTGAGTCGGGACTGAGCGCGACTCCAGATTGGGAGGTGCACGGTGAAATCGAAGACATGGAGCTTGGTACGACCGTAGCAGCGGCGGGAGATGTCAACGGCGATGGATACGATGACGTTCTCGCCGCCGCAAGAAACTCCAGCGGCACTGTTCGACTGTTCTTCGGCTCCGCTACGGGGCTCTCCTCCTCGGTGGATTGGTCCGTCTCAGGGTACGGGACGGTGATGGCGGGGGCCGGAGACACCAACGGCGACGGTTTTGACGACGTTCTGATTGGTTCGGTTGGGAGCAGCCGCGCGCTTGTATTCTTCGGGTCCCCGACGGGCCCCTCGACGACACCGGACTGGATAGGGGTCGGGCCTTCCGGCGAGCTCTTTGCGCGCGCCGTCTCTACTGCGGGAGACGTCAACGGCGATGGCTACGCCGAGATTCTTGTCGGAGCACCGGATTACGGTAGCCAGGACACGGGGCGCGTCTGGATATACTTCGGAAGCGCAAATGGGCCCGCAGCCAGTGCCGATTTCGCGCCTGCGATCTCGACAATCGGGGCAGAGTTCGGGATCGACGTACAAACGGCTGGGGACGTCAACGCCGACGGGTTCGCAGATATCCTCGTAGGCGCACACTACTTCAGTGGAACTGAAGGACACCAGGGTCGGGTCTATCTCTATCTCGGCAGTTCGGGGGGCCTGGGCAACGATTTTGTCTGGGCTTTCGACGGCGAGGATTCCAATGACTACATGGGGCGAGCCTTGTCGGGAGCGGGTGACATCAACGCGGATGGGTACAGCGATGTGATTCTCGGTGCTCCCGGGGCGACTCTTACCGATTTCAACGAGGGAGTCGCCTATGCCTTCTACGGCTCCGGCTCTCCTTTGCTGAGTTCGGATCCATACGCGATCCGAGTCACCAACCAAGATAGTGCCCAGCTTGGGTTCCCTGTTGCGTATGCGGGAGACTTGAACGGAGACGGTCTTGGCGACGTCGCAGCGGGTGCCGTGCTCTACGATTTTGACCATGTCGATGGTGGAAGCATCATTGTTTGGCATGGGACACCGACCGGGGGCGGAATCATCGACTACGCCGCACAACGTTACGGAACTCAATCCCTCGGGTATTTTGGGGCTTCCATCGCTCGGGCAGGCGATGTCAACGGCGACGGCTACGATGACCTGCTGGCCTCGGAGCCCTTGCGGGATGGAACCCACGCTGGAGAAGGTGCCGCTTTCGTCTATCACGGATCGGAAACGGGCATTCCCTCCATGCCGAACTGGACGACAACTGGAAACTCGCCGTCGGCTTTCTACGGTTTTCCTGTTGCGGGAGCCGGTGACGTCAACGGGGATGGTTTTGCCGACGCCCTAGTCGGGGGCCCCGGCCACTCAAACACTTTGGATTTGCAGGGAGAGGCGCGCCTCTTTTTCGGATCGGAGACCGGCCTTTCGACGTCCGCCGACTGGTCGATCGAGGGCGAATCTGAATCGGACCGCCTCGGCCAGGGCCTCGCCGGCGTCGGGGATGTCAACGGAGACGGTTTTAGCGACATCGCCGTCTCGGCCCCCTATTACGATCACGTGCTTCCCAACGACGGAGCGGTCTTCGTGTACCACGGATCCTCCAGTGGGCCGAGCCTGACGCCGGACTGGATGGTCGGTGGCGAGCAGGAAGGAGCTGCACTCACCAACGTCGCTGCCGCCGGAGACATCAACGGAGACGGATACGCGGACGTATTGATTGGCAACCAGTTTTGGGACGCCGGCCCGACGCAGGTGGGTAAAGTGGACCTCTACTACGGCTCTCCCTCCGGTCTCAGCTCGACCTCGGCCTGGACGATCGTAGGTACGTTCAATGGCGGATGGCTCGGAAGAAGCGTCTCCACTGCAGGCGATGTGAATCGAGATGGGTACTCCGACATCATCGTGACGGAGGAGAACTACGATGACACGTACTTGAACCAAGGGGCGGTGTACATCTACCTTGGCGGACCGTCCGGCCTGACTTTTGGATCGTTTCACACGAGCGATCAGGAAAACACTTCCTACGGCAACTCCGCGTCGACGGCCGGAGATCTCAACGGCGATGGTTATGCTGACGTTATCGTGGGTGCGACCGGCTATGACTTCTCCCACGACAATGCCGGAGCCATGTTCGTGTATCTCGGGAACGACGACGTCGTGGGTGGAGGGCACGACATCCGGCCGCAGCAAAAGCGAACGGATGGGACGCCCATTACTCTGCTCGGGATGTCGAATTCCTCGTCGGAGTTCGTCGTCGCCGCCCGCGGCCGTTGTGCCATGGGACGAACGCGAGTGCGTGCCGAGTGGCAGGTTGCCGAATTGGGCACCTCTCTCGACGGTCGACCGGTGGAAACGGGTTTCTGGACCGACAGCGGAGTCCCAGACAGCGAGGGCAGCGTTGCTTCGATCGAAGAATCCGTGTTTGGATTGATCGCCCAGACTCAGTATCACTGGCGAGTTCGGACAAGGGCTCATTCGCTCTACACGCCGATTACGGCCTGGGCAACGGTTGCGCCAGCGGGCGCCTCGACCGCTCATCTCCGTACGGCCGACACTTCCTCTTCCGTTTCGGTCGAAGAAACGAAACTGCGTAACTCGGCGATTCAAAGCGTGACTCCCAATCCGATGCGAGCGAGTACTAGCGTCTCGTTTCGAAATCGCATGTTAGGTGCTGTGCGAGTGACGATTCACGACGTGAGCGGTCGACGCGTTGCCAACATCGTCAACGATGTTCTACCTCCGGGAGATCACATAGCGGAATGGAATGGCTCGGACAAGGAAGGGCAGACGGTTCCAAATGGACTCTACCTCCTTCGGGTTGTCACACCAGATGGAGTAGATTCAGAGAAAATCTGGATCACGCGCTAGTCCTCACAGCGGTGATTGGTCGCTCGATTTCTGCTTTCTACTCCGGTCACGGCTCCGGAAGATTGAGCAGGCACGCGAGGCGAGGCCAATGGGAGCTGGCGCGAAGTGGTGCCATCCACGGGTAGTGGATCGCGAGCGTGGCTTGCTGGTTGCGATACTCGATGAGCTTCTCGTAACACTCCGCGGCCGCGCGCAGTTCCCCTGAGATCAGATGATAGAAGAACATCCCCAGGGGAACGGAATGCGCCGGCATCGCCCTCATGCGCTCCACCAGTTCCTGCTCTCGCTCAGTGTCCCCGGAGGCGTGCAAGGTTCCGGCGAGAATGCCGAGGTTGAAAGGCAACGGATCCGCGCGTACGGCCCGTTCCGCGGCCTCTATCGCCTCCCGGTTCTTCCCGCCGGCGGCGTGGACCACAGTTTGGACGTGATGGGGAATGTAGATCGTGGCGTCGATCTCGAGGGCCCGCCGGGCTTCTGCGGAAGCGCGTTCTATAGATCCTGCCGACACGAGAACCCACGCGAGCAGGGCGTGGTACAGGCCCGAGAGCGGATCGTTCTCCACGGACAGTTCCGCCTCGCGGATGGCTTCCGGGAAGCGGCCGAGACAATAGTGGTGTATGCAAGCGAGGTAGTGCACGAACGCCGGAACCGCGTCGGCGGTCAGGGCGGTTTGGAGATGCCGCTCAGCGCGTGGCCAGTCGAGGTCGTAGACCCGTGCGAATGCCGCGAGACTCGCATGGGCCAGGGCATTGTCGGGCTCGAGCTCCAGCGCCCGTTCGCAGGCCGCGCGCCCCGGAGGAGCCGCTTCCTGAGGATCCAGGATGCCCAGGTTGTTCATCATCATATAGTAGCTGGCAAGACCCGTGTGCGGGTCGGCGTACTTGGGATCGAGTGCGGCCGCTCTCTCATAGCACTCCTTGGCCAGCCGGAGTGAGTTCACCGACAGTGAACTCTCCAGGCTTAGACCTCTGAGGTAAGCCTCGTGCGCCGCAAGATTCGGCACGTGGCGCGCTTTGGCCGTGAACTTCAGCTCGAGGGCTTCAGCGATGGCCGCGGCGAGTTCATCCTGCAGAGCAAAGACATCGGTCATCTCCCGGTCGTAGCGCTCGGACCAAAGCTGTGTGCCGTCCTCGCCGTTGATCAGCTGCGCATTAATCCGAATACGACCGGACGCACGGCGTACGCTGCCTTCCAGGAGCGTCCGCACGCCGAGTGCGTCGGCGATCGTTCGGATGTCCTGGTTCCTACCCTTGAATGCGAAAGAAGATGTGCGCGCGATGACTTTGAGTCCGGGAATCGCGGAAAGGAGGTTCAGGATCTCTTCCGCGAGTCCATCGCTGAAGTACTCATCGTCGGGGTCCCGGCTCATGTTGGCGAATGGGAGAACAGCGATGGAGGAGCTTGGCTCTGCGGGTTTGTCCGAGGATTGCTCGAGGGCAGCGCGGACTTCGGCTGCGCTGGAGAATCTCTGGGACGGATCTTTGGCCAGGCATCGCTTCACGATCGTATCGAGATTGCCCGGAGCGTGCAGCGGGCGCGGTTCGTCCCGCAACACGGCACTCAGCACTTCCGCCAGCGTGTCGCCGCCGAACGCCCGCTCGCCAGAAACAAGTTCGTACAACACCGCACCAAAGCTGAACAGATCCGAGCGCTCGTCGAGCGGTCGGCCCTGCGCCTGCTCGGGCGACATGTAAGCCGCAGTACCCGCGAAACCGCCAGACATCGTATCGGTCAGGTCAGGGTCCGCGTCCGTGATCGGCTTGGCCAGGCCGAAGTCGAGCAGCTTTGCCACTCCTTTTGCGGTGACGACGATATTCTCGGGCTTGAGGTCGCGATGGAGGATGCGGTGGGAATGCGCTTCTTCCAGGGCCGCGGCGATCTGGATCGCGAGATCCACCGCCTGATCCGGGGCCATCGGACCGGTCGGCCTCTGACCTTCGATAAACTCCATGACCAGATAGTCCGGACCGATATCGTAGATCTGGCAGATATTTGCGTGGTTGAGCGCTGCGATGGAGCGGGCTTCCTGCTCGAAGCGGGCCATGTGCTCGGCGGCCAGACGTTTGATGGCGACGGCTCGGTTCAGGCGCGTGTCGCGGGCTTCGTAGACTTCACCCATACCGCCAGCGCCGACGAGAGCGATGATTTCGTACGGACCGAGTTTTTGTCCTGGAGTTAGGGACATGGGGTGATTCTACGGAAGAGAGTATGGGAGTTCGACACCCGTTTCGGATCGGCCCCGCACAGAAACAAATATTGGCTCAAAAACCGTCCAACTTGTGGAGCCACCTACGCTGCGAATTTGGATCGCGGAGTTTGGTTGACGGAGGCCACAGTGGTGATGACAACTGGGTTCGTTTCACATCCTCAAACCCCACACAGATATGCGGATACAGGCTGGCTGCCCTTACGGCCCGTCTTCTAGTCGAACGATGAGTCGGACCGCTTGCCCTTTGGCCGTTCTCGAGCGGGCGAAATAGGACCCTGCCGCTACGGTTCGACCCCGATCGTCTTGCCCGTCCCACTCTACGCGATGAATGCCCGCCAGGTGCCTTCCCGAGGCGAGGTTCCGCACCTGGCGACCCGCGACATCGTAGATCATGACCGTCGCGTCGCCGGCAGTCTTGAGCTCAAATTCGATCGTTGCCGAGTGCTTGAAAGGGTTCGGCGAGACCGATAGCCGCGGTTCGTCAAGCGGCGGATCAGAACTTCCGCCGCCGGTTGAGCTAGTCGTGAACTCGAGGCTGCGGCGCCACGCCGAACGGCCGAACGTTCCGGCGTAGATCCAGTAGCGGTTCGGGTCGTCGAGCGGATCAAAGACCGGAACCATGTCTGTCACGATCGTCGCTTGTGGCCAGCCTGCGTTCCAGGGTAGCCAGCTGGCACCGCCATCGACCGACTTGAAGCATCCGAATCCGAGCGAGGCGATGTACAAGACGTCGTCGTTGACTGGATTTTCGACGAGGTCGGCGATTGGCATGTTCGGGAGGTTGCCGGTGATGTTGGTCCAGGCCGTTCCCCCGTTCGTAGTCTTCCAAATCCGGTTCCCGTCTAGTTCGCCGTGGAGGCCCTCCATGATCGCGTAGCCAAGCTGCGGGTTGTTCCCGTACGGGTCACCACAAACCTTGCGCACGCGGAATCCGTCCGGTAGTTCATCCGACCGTCGGTCCCAGAGTCCCGAGGTATCTCGATACAGGACCCGATCTTCTCCGACATTCTCCGCTGTCGTCGTGACCCACATGGCCAGGCTTCCGACGACTTCGATTCGTTTGATCGTGTGGCTGAACGGCGCATTGATGGAGAACCAGGTGTCCGTGTCATGATCAAATTCGAAGACTTCCTCGCCGGAGTGCGTGTAGATCGGCGCGGTGTCCGGGAGAACGCCTCGCTTTCGATCCACTTCGCGAAACCACTGCGTGGTTCCTGGGAGTTCGTCCAGAACTTCCTCCATGTTCAAACCCTGATCCGACGATCTCCAGTTCTTGTAAGTGTGGTCTCCGTCGTTGACACCGTTTGTCGCCCAGAGATGGTCGTCCCAAATGACTACGGCCTCGCCGTCCCCCTTGAGTCGGTTGAACCACAGTAAGCCATCACCAAACGCGTCTTTTGCGTAGGCGATACCGTTGTCTTGCGAGCCGCCGGCGATGGAGAGTAAGGCCTCTTGCTGCACATCGATCTGGTAAAACTGCGTGATCGGGATCCACGGATGTGTCAGCCAGTCGCCCCAGCCAGTGGAGTTGAAGACCCCGCCGTCGTTGGCCAACAACAGCGATTCATCGTCTGCCCAGCGTAGAGAGTGTTGATCGCTGTGTACCTGGTCCGTCGAGGGCGGTTCGGCCCAGGTTAACCCGCCGTCCGTCGACCGATGTAAGCGCACCCAACCTAGAAGCACGATTTCAGGATGGTCGGGGTCTGCCGCGACGGTGTTGTTGAAGAAGCCCTGCCTCTCCAGATAGCCATCCGGCAGGAACTGTGTTAGCTCCGTCCAGTTCTGCCCACCGTCCACGGAGCGGAAAAAACCGAAGATCGGATTGGGATCGCTGTGTCGGGCCATGGCGGCGTAGATCCACGGACCGGAAGGATCCGGAGCCGTGGCCAGCGAGATTCGTCCCATGTCGGTGATGGGCAGCGCCGGGTCGGTGATCTTCATCCAGCTGTCCCCGCCATCAGTGGAGTGATAGATGCCTCCGAGGGGAGTACCAACGGGATCCGTCTCGTGCCACCGACCGATCCAGATCCGTTGCGAGTCGAATGGATGGAACGCGATATCTGTGATCACGCCTTCCTGGAGTCGCTCGAACTCTTCGCCGCCGTCGTCGGATCGCCAGTATCCGTTGTGAGCTACGAGATGGACGCGGTTCGGCACTTGCGGGTCCCAGCGGATCCGATAGACAGAACGCGGATCGACGCCGACCATGTTCACTTCGGACCAGGTCTGGCCACCGTCTTCGGTGCGCCGGACACCGACCCCGGTGCGAAGATGGATGTAGTAGAACTCACCCGGATCGGGTTCGGAGAGAAGCCCGGGCTCACCTGTGCCAACCACGATCACATCGCGATCGGCCGGGTTCGACGCAAAGGAACCGATCGCCAGCGATTCGAGCTGGTCGGAGATCGGAACCGGATAGCCAGGGTTGTCCGGATCGGTTTCCCAAAGCCCGCCGCTTGCTGCGGCGATCCGGATGTCGTCCCAACCGGTGACACCCTCGACGTCACGTACGCGACCGCAGTACTGGTTCCCCTCGCCTTGTAGAAGCATGGCTATCGGCCCGACAAGCTCCCAGTCGGGCTCCACGCCGCCGGCCAACGGCGTTGTCGGGGCGAGGTTGTGAACCGCTTCCCAGATGCGGTCGAGCACCGCGCCCGGCAAGCCAGTACCGTACGGAGAATGGGCCTCGGCGAAGAACTCGAACTCGACGCGGATACCCCCTTCCGTATCGCCGTCCGTCGTCGCTCCACTGCCTGTCGTTGGCGGCCGTACTGTCGATGAGGTCGGGAGCAGCCCTGTCGATGTGAAGAGCGAGACAACCAAGACGGTTACGAATCCGATCAGGATGAATCCGAGTCGCATCGCGTAATCCTCCAATCAACCGGGAGCACGGCTTGGAGATTGTAGCTCTTGGGAAAGGAGTCGGGCAAATGGCTGTCCCAAAGCTATGAAGAGCTCGGGTGGCGAAGGGTAGCGAGGTCCATCGTGGCCCTCAACGCAGTCGAACGCCTCCGACTTTGCCGGAGGCGCGAGATCGCATCTTCCCGATCTCGGTCTCCCAGCGATCCATATCCTTCAACTTGAGGCCGAGGGCGTCTTCCCTACCTAGGTCATCCGTATATTGGATCTTGAGGATCACTTGCCCCAGTCGTTGCTGCGCGCACATGCGAGAGACACGCTTGACCTCGCCGACGTTCTTTCGCGGAATAGAAATCACAGTCTTGGGCATCGTCATGGCAAAGAACAGCTCGTCTTCGGTGAGGATCAGGTTCCCGTTTCCCTGATTCTGGCTGTAGCCTCGTGACTGCTGGGCGACGAGGTACGCCATGGGGTCTCGAACGATCATGTTCTTTCCGCCAAACTTTGCCTCGATCAGAGCCTGGATCTCATCCTGGTTTCGCCTCAACCGGATGAAGAAGAGGACGATCAGAGGCACTGCCAGCGCTGCGAGAACGAGAAGGATGGTTACCCTTGAGTCCATCAGTCCGTTCTCGCGTTCAGCAGGGCGACCTCGGTCACAACGAGTGCGCCACCGAGAAGGATAGCCCCCATGACACCGGCTACTGTCCGCGGCAAGATAAGCAGCGAGATAGCCACCGGCAATAGAGCCAACAGAGGCATCGAGGCCAAGACCCACCACGCTCGCGAATGCGCGAAGTTCACAGTCCAGCCAGTTCCATGCGTCCGCTTCTTGACGACGACACGTGGGTCGTTTTTACAATGGTAGACGCTGCCCCTGTAGTTCTGGGGATCGCTCCAGAGCTCGTTTAGTCGTTCCTGGTCCATGGTTAGGACTTCGGCAACCTCGCCAGACTTCTCCTTTGCAACTTGATACATCGGCTACTTTCCGTCGGTCGGCTATTGGCACCTTCAAAGCTCCGTGTCAGATCAAGTCGCGACTATCTCAGATACGCTCGGCGAAACCCCTACAACAACCATGCCCGCTGTCATCAAAGGCACCTGAGCAACGACGCGACCACCGGGGTCGATGACCGAGGATGGACCGTATGAAATCCGGCCGTCATGTTCGCCCATAACGTCCGATGACACTATCCATATCCCTGTATCTCTGGCGCGCTCACATCGAATCTCGTGGTGACGAAGCTTCCAATCCTCCGCGGTCGAACGGCGGAGCATATTGTTGCAGGGGCATGCCAAAATCTCCGCACCCGCGCTGACGCTAGCCGTGACCGATTCAGCAAATTGGAGGTCGTAACAAATACTGATGCCGACTTTGACGCCGGCAATGTCGAACACGGGATAGTCACTACCTCGCTCGAAGATCGCCTGCTCGCTGCCGATCAGGTGAGTCTTGCGATATCGTGCAACAAGGCTTCCACGAGAAATTGCGACAGCTGTGTTGTAGAACTGACCGGCGTCCTTCTCGACCAATCCAAGTACGACGACTGGATCGAGATCTTCGAGGCGGCGGAGGATGCGCGCGAACTCTGTTGACGCTAAGTCGATCGCCACAGCGGCAACGTGGTCTGCGCTTACGTCATATCCTTGGAGAAAACACTCGGGGAAGCAGACCAGCTTTGCGCCTTGTCGCTGAGCGTTCGCCGAATAAAGGTCAACCAGCGCTAGAGCGCGATCTGAATCCTTCAGGAGGTGAGGTAGTTGGCAGGTGGCAATCTTCATTGCGTGAATCTCACTGCGGCGACGCACGCCGGCGCGCGCCTGTTGCGGATTGCTCGTTCACGTCATTCCCTGTTGTCCGCCCTACCACCTTGCATCAACTGCGAACCCGGCCAGCCGGCGATCGCTAATCGGGCCACTCCGATGGCCGATGTTGTTTCCTTAGCCCGCGCCGCCGCTCGCCGAGCTGGTCACTGTTTCAGACCCAGCGCTGCGCGGCACTCGACGACGCCGCTCATCGTGATGTCGCTGCGCCGCTGGGCCGCCCACGTCTGGCGCCCGATCCGCCACCGCTGCCCGAGCACGGGTTGTCCATCACATGTCGCCCACGCCGTTCCGTTACCCTCGTACCCGAGGCGTTTCGAGACGCCGTTGGAGCCAGCGTTATTAGCGTTCGCCTCGCTGTGGGCTTCCTCGGCCCCCAATCCCTCGAACGCAAGATGCAGGACAGCCGACCTCATCTCGGTACCGATTCCACGCTGTCGGGCGTCCGACGAGAGCCACGAGAAAGTCTCAACGGTTCCGAACGAATCGAACTGGTCGCCGATCAGATCTTGCATGCCGACCGGTTCGCCATCGACGATCACGACGAAGTGCAGGCGCCACAACTCAGGTTTGACAGTGCCCCGCCCGCGCCAGACCCCTTGTAGCCACTTGTGCACGCGCACGTCGGGGTCTGACTCATATGCCCAGAACGGATCATCGTACGGCGGTGGATCATCGCTGGCCTTTCCGGACCGAACGATCGGGACGAGCCGTTCGAGCAGGTCGTCGGTGGCCCCGCGCAGTTCGAGCCGAGGGGTAACGATTCGCACGTCGAGTGGTGGATAAATAGACATGGACGGGACCCTACCCGACACGTCGGGCGATGTCACGAGCGAGGGGAAGCACGATAGAGGGAAAGTTGGAACCATCGATCGCGTAGCCCCGTGAGGTCAAACGGCCAGGCACAACTCGGGGATCGGCGCGAGCGCCAGCAATCTAGTTAACGGAATTCTCTGGTTCTGTATTATTCGTTCTGTTCAACGCTCTGTTCCTACCCGGGTGCATCGAACCATTTCGAACTCTATCCGTGATAATCGACTATACTCTCCTCTGTACCGTCAATTGGCCGTGGCGTGGATGCACGATTCCCCCCTGCCCCTGCAAGCCACACCTCGTCCCCCGGCCAGCCTCGAAATGGCCTGCAAACTTTGGGGTCCGCGAAGTGAAACACTCGATTTTACTCGGCTTCGGCCTACTCTTTCTCTCCAGTGTCCAGCCAGTTCTGGCCAAGGGGGTTCAACTCCACGCGACGGATGCCCTCCTGCCCGGCGAACAGATCGACGATCGTCCTCCCCATCTACCTTCTCCGGCGGCGGCACGGAGTGCACTCGATACTCTGAGTTTTGGCTACGTGGACACCGACGGATTCGCCATCGAAGGAGAGACGTGGACCTTCGACCACGGCGACGCCGATCCGTTCGAAGGTTGGGTTACGACGGACGTGACTGGTCAGGCCCGCACCTACTTTCGGAGGATCACGGCCGACATCTGGACGAACGGAGACACCGAAAACGGGAACGTTGCCACCAACAACTCAGTTCCGGCGCCAATCCTCTCAGACCAGGGCTCAGCCTGGATAGGATCATTCCAAAATGAGGCCGATGACCTCTGCTGGTCAGGAGGGCTCGGATATGGCAACTCCTGGTGCCAGGAGCTGGTCGGCCCCGTACTCGAACATGACGGGTCGTCGACCATCACGATGGGCTTCGAGTACTTCAACGACACTGAACCGGACTACGACTATTCGTACGCGATTCTGAGGACACTTCCGAGTGGATCAGAGACGGAGTTGGCCCGTTTCACTGATCAGATTGGACTGGCCGCGAACCACCCTCTTTCACCTCCCGTGGGAGCCTCCTTCGGTGGTGTTTTTTCGGATTTCCAAGAGGACAGTCAGTTTCAACTCGTATTCAGAATGACCGCAGACGGCTTCTTGTCCGACGAGGACGGAGAATTTATCACGGAGTACGGCCCCTTCGCCGTGGACAACGTTGCGCTGGCCAACACCGGACCGGATGGCGACGCCAATGTTACGTACGACTTCGAGTCGGGATTGGATGGATGGACACCGTCCGCCTGCCCCGGTTTTGGTTCGTTTGCCGGTATTGCCGACATCTCTTCCTATGTCATCGAGGACGCGTGCACCTGCGAACTGTCGGGCAACGTCCTTGAGCATCATGATGACAACAACGAACACCCCTACGGTCAGCACACCGAGGCTCAGTCTCCTCCCGTCGATGTTCAAAACGATGTCAACGGCACTATCGGTGGTTCCGGTCAGCTCGAGATCTTTGCAGACTGGTCACAGTACACCGACTTACCTCGTGCCAACGGAGTGTTTTACCGTCCCGGTTGGAACTATTACCCGTTCGTCTGTCCAGCGACGGGAGAGTCCCAATGGTCGGGGCGCTTCGGGCAAGCGCTCTTCTTCTCCGTGGGGTACAGTCCGTTCTGCCACGAGACTCGAAACATTGCCACCGACAATGCGGTCCCGCCGGAAGTCGAACAGATCCGATTCATCTACGAAACCTATGCGTCCTGTGACGCCTTTGGAATCCCTCCGGAAGAATGTACAGAAACCACAAACTTTAGTCCGGTCATCGACAACATCCGGATTCGCTTCACTCTCCGGCCGGTCGCCCCGTACTTGGGTTACGACCCTTACGACTGGTTTGTGGACGGATTCAGTCAGTCTCTCGTACAGGATCCGAATGTACCCGGCAATGCCGATACGCAAAGAAATCGCAACTGGGGCAACGACACTCCGATTATCCTTGGCGATTCCCTCCATGTGGTAGGTCCTGTTTCGTCCCCGGGATTCGAGTATGACGCCCGCTTGTGGTTCCGTGTCGCGCAGAAGGGACCAGGTTCGAACGCGGCCGGCTACGATGCCTGGCGCTCCCGGGTCGAGCAGGATGGCGGGCTGGGCACTGCGGACAGCGCCACCGACATCGAATCGGGCGAGTTTGCCACGGCAAAAATGGACTCCTCCCAGATAGGCCCGAATCCTTCCTCCTCCCAGTTTCTCAGCTACTTCATCGAGGGAGACTCTCGATTCGACTCAGGTGCGGGCGAGCTGTCAGAAGGCAATGAGATCATCGCCGATGGCGTGCTGCTCCCGGGAACGCAGATCGAATACTTTGTGACTGGAAACTACCTGGCCACACCGAACGTGTTCTCGTTGCTTCCAGACACGAGCGGCGGGTTCTTCTCTGAGTTTGAGATTCTCCCGCGGTGGAGAGATGATGGAGGGATCCTAAAGTATCCGTGTTTGCTCTATGTCGACGCCTATAATAGAGGCGCGCAGTACTACATCGAGAGTGCACTTGACGCACTCGGCCTCGACTATGACCGATTCGACAAGCCGCCCGGTAGCGGTGGCGGAGCTGCTCCCATGCGGCGGGGGAATGATCCCCGGTCCAACAACGGTTGCACGTTGTACCAACTGCTGGGCTATCGGACGATACTGTTCAATACGGGAACCCTTCTGGGCAATGTCTGGTCAGAGGACTATCAAATGCTTTCGGACTGGCTGACGGCAACCGCATGTGAAGGCGGCTTGAGCACTCGTGGGCTCATCATGAACGGCGATCGAATTGCCGAGAACATAGCCCGCACCGGGGGCCCTCTGCTCAACAGCAACCTGGGAGTGGCGCTGCTGTCCTCCAAGTACAACGAGTATGGACCCACGCCTGACGAAGCATTCTGTGTTCGACTCGAAGCTCCCACTGTTGGCTCATTTGCCTACGGTACGGAAAACTCGCAGGGTGCATACGAATACGACGCCTGGGGAAACGGATGTCCCAATACGTTCGGTTTCAACTTGGTGGGCCCGACCGGATCCGGCGTGGGCAACAGATCCTATGTCAACGTCGCGACCGGCGAGGAGACCCTTTACAATCAGATTACAAACGACGTCAGTGCGGACGAAGACAACTATCGAACCGTCCTCGACGCGGTTTCCTGGCATCACCTCTCAGAACGGGACGCGGGCGTTGAGTGTGTCGGCGATTCAGCTCATATTGTCACAGCGGCGACCAACGAGATTCGGTCGGCCCTGGAATGGGTTTTCGGTGTTGGGATGATTCCGAGTCTTTGCCAGTCGCCCTGTGACGACTTCGATCCGACCAACGTTCCAGTGCAGTCGTCGGCGAACCAAACCACCCGACTGTTTCAGAACGCACCCAATCCATTCCACCCCTATACAACTCTGCGTTTTTCTCTCGCCGCAGACGGTCCTGTAGACCTGGCGATCTACGACGTGGCGGGACGCCGGGTGAAGACTCTCATCCACAGCCCGCTCAAGGCGGGTTCGCATGAAGTCGTCTGGGACGGCACGAATGAGGTGAACAAGGAACTTCCCGCCGGCGTCTACTGGAGTCAGTTCCAGGCGCCTGGCCTCCGGTCGAACAAAAAGATGCTTCTCCTGACAAGGTAGGCGTTACGGACGGATGACGACCCGATCCGTTCGACCTCACCCCGGTCGGATCGAGACCAGTGCCGACGGTTTGTGCATCATGACCCGTCCGACTTGGGAGGGCGGAGCCACCGAACCATCATGACTTGCCGCCGTAACCTCGATTGTCGATAATCGTTCCACCAACAAAGTGCCCTGATCGGGCCGGATGGCGGCTCCGATTGCGAAGAAACTGAGGAGGTTAGAATGAGCGTGCTTCAGGTTACAGCCCGTCTCACGGTGCATCCCGGAAAGCTCGAACAGTTCAAGCAAGTTGCGGCTCGATGTATGCAGTCGGTTCGCGAGAAAGACACCGGCACTCTGCAGTACGACTGGTTCTGGAGCGAGGACGAGACTGAGTGCGTCGTGCTAGAGAAGTACAAGGACTCCCCGGCAGTCTTCGAGCACATGGGCAATCTCGGCGAAAACCTGACGGCCCTTACTGAAATCTGCGACATGGCACTCGAAGTCTATGGTTCCCCATCGCCGGAACTGGCGGCCGCAACCGAGGCGATGGGTCCGCGGGTCTACTCCTCATTTCAGAGCATCTGAAGGCGGCTGGCTCGATCCCCCAAGTGCGCCGCTGGTGAAAATCGGCTGGTTTGGTTGACGGGACCCCGGTCGTTAGCGCCACCGGGGTCCTTACACCGCAAGTCGGAGACGTTGATCATCGGGAAGCAAAGCCGACATAGAGCTGCTACCGAAGAAGCGTCATCCGCTCCACGAATCTCCGGGCGCCGAATTCGCCACGGGCGCTGAGCCTGGCGAAATAGGCACCGGCCGCGACAGACTCCCCGGATTCGCCGGTTCCGTCCCACGAGAGGGAATGTGATCCGGCGTGCAGTCCGGTACGCGAAACTTCCCGAACTCTTCGACCCTTGGCGTCGAAGATCGAGAGTCTCACCGCCGACCATTGTGCCAGGTCGAGCTGAAAGGAAGCCCCGTCGTGAGAGGGATTGGGGCCCGTCCTTCGGAAGGTCACGACATTGTGACTGGATGAATCAGTTGTCTGAACCGGCGCGTCTGTTGTCGGCCCCAGATCGCACCCGGCACATCCCGTCCTTTGGTTGTTCCCGGCATACATCGGCCAGTCCGTGATAGGAGTCTGCGGCGTTGGATCGGAATCGACATCCAGCACCTGAATGGCCGACTCGGTATAGAAGATGAGTTCGAGAGAATCGTCGTTATCGATGTCCCCAGCCAGCGGAGACAGAAAGACCGACCCCCCGACCGGAAAGGGCCAACCTTCAACGGTTCCGCTGACATTGGTTTCGGCGTAGGCTGTGCCTCCGACGTCGGCGAAAACAACGTCACTTGCGAACTCAGTCACCTTGGTGAGAATCGGCCCCTGCTCAATAGGTGCGGACGCACTCTTCGGCCATCCGAAGAACAACTCGATCGGGTCCGACTCCACCGCATAGGCCTCGCCGCCCCGGCTCGAGAAAGCGATCTCCATCTCGTCGTTTCCGAGGAAATTGCCAACCGCCGCGCTGCTCAAGCCGTCCTCAGCCGGATCGAGGATGGGCGATCCAGGGAGGTCCAGCCCGCTCCCATTCAGGACATGCATCCGACCGTTGATCAAGGGCACCATCAGCTCCAGCCCCGAATAGTTGGAGTCGAAATCGCCCATCGTCGGCGCATCACTGATGTGGTTGAACAGATTGCGAAACACCTCGGTTTGGCCCCTTCCGTCGAGGACCGCCAGGAACTGGCCGTAGGCCACGACCACTTCGTTCTCTCCATCCTGGTCGTAGTCTCCCAGGGCGGCGGGATGCTCGACATCAGCGCCCAGGGTCACCGGGTACCCGTCCACGGCATTGCCCTGTGGATCGAGGACCCAGATGCGGCGGCCACAACCCACCACGAGATTGAGTGGAGACTGCCCGGTGATCACATCCATCGATACGTGGACCGGATCGCTGCCGAGAGACCGGGGAAAGCCGGCTTCGTAACTGCCGTCTGGTTCGAACACGTGGAGATCGCCGTCCATGTCGCCGACCGCAATCTCGATCACTCCGTCGAGATCGATGTCGCCTGCAGCAACCGGGCTTCCCCAGACGGCATCGCCGATATCCCTCGGCCATCCCGGTAGTACGCTTCCGGCGAAACGTATGGCCGAAATCCAACCATCGTCAGTCACGTGAACCAACTCGAGGGAGTCGTTTCCGTCCAGGTCGATCAAGGCGGCAGGGGTGACGACTGGGTCACTCGGATCCAGTGGAATACTCGCCTGGTAGG
>Ga0315338_1002587_pt1 | contig 17440 bp, 15 predicted proteins | sample ASW8metaG_FD_204518 | JGI IMG/M metagenome (GOLD analysis project Ga0315338, IMG submission 204518) | Ammonia-oxidizing marine archaeal communities from Monterey Bay, California, United States - ASW #8 | ecosystem: Environmental > Aquatic > Marine > Coastal | place: USA: California | collected... | reverse complement strand
CCGGATGAAGAAACGGCAGCGCTGGCTGGTCAGGTGGCGGTCAGAGGAGCGACACCATTGAACTACAATCACTTTAAGATCCCGCTGCTAGAGAATCTTGTTAAACGGGCTATCAGAGATTCATGATGAGGGGTTCTGGCTGTTGATTGTTTGACGACCGGTATTCGAGCCAATGGAATTGTTTCGAATTAGCCGGAATGTCTGGGGTCAGGAGATACTCCAGGGCATGTCTTGGGATCTTTTGCCCGTTTTTTTTGGTGCAGGCGCAGTGTTTATTATTTGTCATATGATCTATCGTTGGCTATTTGCGCCCAAAGAGAAGTAAATGATGGCTGTTGAGGAATTCTCTAGCCCGGATTCGAGCGCATATCAAAAACTAATTCGCCATACCCTTACTGACCGATTATTTCATTGGGGCACAGCTGCTAGCGTCCTGATTCTACTTGGTACAGCATTTTTTCCGATCATGGGTTGGGAGTTTGCCTGGGTCGATATTCATTGGATCTCGGGAATAGTACTTACTCTGCTCGTAGCCTTTCATACCGTGCGAGCATTGTTTTGGCAGGATATACATTCGATGTGGGTTAGTTTTAAGGATCTGAAGAGTGGGATTGATCTGGCTCGCTGGAATTTAAGGCTCTCTGAAAAGCCGCACATGGCCGCAGGAAAGTATTCCTTGGCTCAAAAACTGATCCATCATCTCTTCACACTAGTGGTAGGTGTAACGATCGTCACGGGGTGCCTGATGCTTGTGAAAATTGACACACCTTGGTGGGAACGCGATCCCTATTGGTTGCAGGAGGGAACGTGGGGCATTATCTATGTGCTCCATGATTTTGGAGCATTGTTACTAATTACCATGTTAATGGCACACGTTTATTTTGCGCTGCGACCTGAAAAACTTCATTTTACTCGGTCTATGATTTTTGGGTGGATTACTCGAACAGAATACGAGAAACACCACGATCCGGGCCGATGGCGAGTTGATGCCGATTAGGTGTCTTAACTAAGCCAATGACCCAATCCATTTCATTTAAATAGGAGGATATGAGTTGAGCTTGAGTGAACGAATCGACACCATTGAATCTGGCTATGAATTTATGCTGGCTTATGCAGCACAGGGGCGCGAAACGGACAGAGATGCGAGCGGCTCTGGTGCAGGTTTTGAACTAAGAGAGTTTCTTCAAAAAATGGCAACTGCACTAGATGGGCTAGGCGCCGAAATTATGTCAGCCGCTGAGGAGCAGGAAGCTGAATTTGGGTCTTCAAAAATTTTTCTTGAGACCGTAGATGATGACGCGCAAAAAGCATTGGCTTTGATAAGATTAGTAATGGCTAAACCGGATGTTAGTTCTTTGTTGATTGATAACGTCAACGCGTCAATTCACCTTCGGGCGCTGTTGACGGATCTCTTCATTATTGACGAGGCATTCAAGTGAGTTTCAGGAAATAGAGAAGCAGTTTCTTAGTCGCCTTATGTGAGATTTAAAGCGATCTATTAGTCCCGTACAGTCCGCCTTCCGTTACGCTTCATTTCTTGAGCTTGAGCCCAAGCAAAACCACATTGGTGTGGCTTGACCAGTTGTCTCATTTTATTCTCGGTTCTGAGGGGATTTTTGAGATATTCATCCATCCGTCGGCGACGTATCTCCATTTGTGCGGTACACTCGCCAGTATGCACTGTCTACTAGTCCACCAAGAAGGGAGCAGACACCTATGAGACGCTTATCTATAACATTCCTAGCAGCTGTTATGGCTCCGCTGAGCTGGGCGCAAGATTTTTCTGCGGTTCAGATTACAACCACTGAACTGGCAGATGGCATCTACGTGATGTTTGGGGCTGGAGGGAATATGGGTTTATCTGTCGGTGAGGATGGTGCTTTTCTGATCGATGATCAGTTCGCGCCACTCAGCGATAAAATCATGGCGGCAATAGGTGATGTGACCGACGATGATGTTGAGTTTTTGCTAAATACTCACTGGCACGGTGATCATACGGGTGGGAATGAGGCGTTCGGCAATGCAGGAGCTATCATCGTCGCTCACGATAATACTCGCGTTCGCATGACCGAAGAGCAGTTCAGGGAAATTTTTAACCAGACATATCCACCAGCATCTACGGCAGCATTACCTATCGTTACTTTCAATGATGAGATGTCATTCCATTGGAACGGCGATACTATCCGGGCCTTTCATGTAGCGCCCGCTCATACTGATGGCGATGTAATTCTCCATTTTGAGAACGCTGATATCTTTCATATGGGCGATAATTTCTTTAACGGGTTTTATCCATTCATCGATGTGTATAGCAATGGTGATATTAATGGGATTATCGCAGCTGGCTACCAGGTTCTTGCCATGGCCAACGCAAATTCCCAGATCATTCCAGGTCACGGCCCCATGGGCACTCCGGATGATTTGCGCGACTGGCTTCAGGTGATCCGAGCAACCCGGGAGAGCGTCCAGAATCTTATCGACAGAGGTTTGTCAGAGGATGAGGTTGTAGCAGCCCGACCAACAGCTGAATTTGATGAGCAATATGGCGGTGGTTTCATGAATCCAGAGAACTACAATCGATTGCTCTACCAGAGCCTGAGCAGGTAGGGAAAACCAGGATTCGGGAGCCACGGTCTCACGTGGCTCTTTGCGCAGATTTTTGGCGTCAGGAACCTGTTCCAAGGGATCGGGCGGAGCCATTGTGGTTGTGAAACAAATATGAACGAACGCAATAAGCCTCGAATTGACCCACCACTAGAGGGACAACTCAATAGTGCTCAGAGGCAGGTCTATGACGCCATTACCGCTGGCCCGAGGGGGGAGGTGGTCGGACCCTTAGGCGTTTGGCTTTGGCGTCCAGAGCTTGCTGACCGTGCTCAACGTCTAGGGGAGTACGCTCGGTACAATACATGTCTACCATCCATACTTTCAGAGCTTGCGATTTTGGTTGTGGCGCGTTTTTGGGGTTCGGAGTTCGAATGGTACGCCCACAAGCAGATCGCGCTGGAGGCGGGTATTTCACCTGAAGATGTGGAGACGATTCGGGTCGGTGGAGTCCCCTCTTTAGAAGAGTCTGATCAGACAATCGTATATGAATTTTCCCGTACGCTTCTCGAGCAACGCGGCGTGGACGATGAACTCTATTCTCGAGCGATTGCTGCGCTGGGGGAGGCAGCAGTTATCGATTTGGTTGGGATTCTAGGTTATTACTCATTTATTTCGCTAACCATAAACGCTTTTAGAGTGCCGCTGCCAGACGGAATAGAGCCAGAACTTTGACATTGCAGAGCTTACTGTAGGGTTCCCTTTCTAAGAGATTCGTTGCGATCGGTGGACTTAATAACCACTTCTTGAAGTTGAGAATTTCTCAGAACGAGCAGAGGTACATTTATTCCGGCAGCGCCAAGGCTCCATGCCGTTTTAAACATGTGGGCCAAACTGTGAACGGGCTGGTCGCCAACCCTTATTACCACATCACCCGGGCGCAATCCTGCCTTATCTGCGGGGCAATCTCGGTAGACGCCAACTACTATGAGCTCATCGTCTTCATCGTGCACCAACAGACCGAGCCAAGGGCGAGGCGGTGTTGACCGCTGACCGTACTCACAGATTTCGTCGATGATAGGAGGTAGGAGGTCAATAGGGACAAACATATTGGCGGTGCACCGTGTTTCGTTGACCTCGAAACCTTGGATGACCAGTGAGCCTACGCCACACAGCCGGCCTTCCTGGTCTAGAAGAGCTGCTCCTGACCAACTTTCGTAGGGTGGAGCTGTGAAGATGGCTTTGTCTAGGACGTATTCCCAACGTCCCGCGAATTCCTGTTTAGCAATGACACGTGCTTCAACAGCTTGCGGGTTAGCTTCCTTACTGCCAGCGATGCACACTTTGTTGCCTGCGCCAAGCATGCTTGGATCTCCAAGCTCCATTATTGGTCCCGAGAACGGAATGGTGGGCTTTATTAAAGCGAGGCCACTCTCGAAATCACTACCTACAACAAACCCTGGAACCGCTTGTCCATCATGGGATGTGATCCAGATTTCCTCCGCCTCGGTGACCACATATCCAATCGTAACGATAAGCCCATCTTCACGTAGACGTATCCCATGACCTGTGCGCTCCGTCCCCAACATACTAGCGCTCATTGCGTCATCAGGTACGTAGGACTGGATGGATACTAGCGTGCCGAGTGCAGGCCCTAGGAACGCATGAGTTGAGGTGCTCATTTCGGACATTAGTTGCTAGAACCTCGTGCTTGGTACCCAGACTTCGAAGTCATGGTACTCATGCATGTCAAAGCTTCTTAGCATGCTGTAACCGGCCGCCTGAAGTTCTTCTGCGCGACGCCCCTCAGGTAGCTTTCGTTCTGCAGGTGGCCCAATGGGAAGTTCTCCTGACTTGTATTCTAGAATTGCGAGTCTTCCGCCAGCTCGTAGCATTGCACGAAGTTGCCGAAAGTAAGTCACTCGGTCTCCAAGGTGATGATATGTATCCACGACGAGAACCAGGTCTAAATGGGCGGGTGGCAAATGGGGCGTGGAATAGGACGCCAACACGGGCACTATATTGTTGAGTTGTGCATCGGCAAGCCTGTTACGCAGAGCATCTAGCTGCCGAGGTTCAATGTCGACGGCGTAAACTACGCCGCGGCTTACCTGTCTGGCAAGAGGAATGGTGAAAACTCCAGGACCAGAACCAAGATCAGCGACTACTGCATTTTCGGCTATCATTAGCGCCGCCACGACATCATCGGGCTTGAGTTCTGCGACGCGTTCGGTACTCAAAAGATTCTGGATAAAGGACTCAACATTAGAAGGGGCATTCGTATCGCGGTTGCCTTCAATTTGCCCAACGAGTAGTTCAGGGAGAGTCAATATCACTAGAACAACGATCAGCCGTTCTAGCTTAGTCGGTTGGTGAAAGAGGGTATCCATCTATGTTCTCTATGAGTCCATTTATATCGCCCAGGACCGATCTGATACGTTCTGAATCTTGAATATCAAGATCGCCTCGCAGGTGATTGGTAATGACCGTCAGGTTTTGCCTCATCTGAGCTAATTCTTGAGTTGGGATCGTGTAACCTTCAACATACGCGGTGGCAATATCACTGCGGATGGACGTGCTAATGTGCCGAGAAGATTCTAACACCCGATCATCGTCTCCAAGCGCAAGCGCGCTTAAAATTCTAAGTGCATGAAAATTGCGATCAGGCGCCAGAGGGAGAGCTCTCTCAAGCAATCGCATCGCATCGAACGCATACTGTTCTATGAATTCTGCTTGTACTTTTGTCCGCCACTCAGCCCGTAGTCTAACCGTTTCTGGATACCAAGCATCTGTCGTCTTACTCTGCCCAAGTCTTGTATCGATTCGCTCAAGTGATGCCCAGTCGCCAGTAGCGCTATGGGCCCAGCCTTCCAGTACTGCTCTGACAGGACCTGTCATGTTGTCAGCGATCGTCTGGATACTTTCGGACGCCTCACCGTGGCTTGCAGCCAACAGTTGGTTTTTAACTAATTGATAGCTTGCCTGCATGTTTCCAGGGTCAGTTAACACTGCCCTGTGCAGCACTTCCTGGGCGAGGTCTTGTTGCCCATTAGCTGAATAGAGTAAGCCGTAGATTTCAAGCTGTTTGGACGCGTTTACAGTAGTCTCAGCAATTTTTATAGCCCGCGTCTGTTGATTTAACTGCATTATTCTTCGGGTTATATAGCCATAATCAATCATATCGCCGAACTGTGTGTGAACCCAACCATCTGGTTCTAATAGAGGGTCGTAAGGTTCTAAGAGTTCCATTAGTTCAGGAAGCATCAGTCCATCCGCGCGGCTGCGACTATTAATTGCCATTAGGTTGTTATTATCAGTGCTTGGAGGAGAGCGGTTTGCGAAAGACTCGACGCCTGACTCATCCATGGCCAGCGCGATAAATATGTCTTCTATACCATTCATTCCAAGCCGGCTGTAGTGCATGATGTCAGAGATAAATGGTTGCCCAGTTCTAGCAAGCTGGGTTTCTATATCGAGGGGGGCTTCTGATGCTAGGAACATCAGAACTTGTGCTGACGGGTGATATAGTCTGACGTTAGGAAATTCAGTCATCAATGTTGCGGCTAAACTTCGTAATAATTGTTCTTCGACAAACTCTGAATTTATCCACTGAACAAAAATTCCTTCATCGTTTAGATGGCTCTTTGCATCTGCTATAAATTCACGAGTGAACAGATGGGATGCTCCAGCTGTCCACGGGTGAGATGGTTGCGAGATAATAGCGTCGTATGTTTTATCAGTTAGCCGAAGTGCATTACGAGCATCATTAATGATTATATTGAATCGAGCATCCTCAAGCGGATCTATATTTCGTGAACCACGTAGCTGACGGTTTGCAGAAATAACTTCTGGTTCTAGTTCAATAACATCAATGCGATCAACTGATGGAGGCACGCCTTCTAGTGCGACACCACCCCCGAATCCAATAACTAGCATATCCTCAGTATTTGGTCGCGCGGTGACGGCCAGTGCTGTCAACCACTTTTCCGGATCTTGGACGGGCGGCCCACCCTTTGCGAGGATGGAGGCCTCCGGTAAACCATTCGTTCGGATGTAATAGTGACCGCCATCTGCTATCAGCATTACTGTAGATGAGACTCCAACACCATAGTAGATTTCTCTTGGATCAATCGGCTCGTAGGTCAGTCTAAATCCAGAGCTTGACACGACTGCCTGAGGTCGAGAAGGATTATAGGTCAAGATCACTGCAATCAATCCAACGGTAATAGCACCGATATAGACCGGTTTGGGTCTTGCAATAAGCACTGCAGCGAAAAGCGCCAGTACCAGATTAATAGAAATCGCGAATTTAATTGTTCCCTCAAAACCGAGTTGAGGAATCAAGTAGAAGCCAGCCAGAATAGCTCCAATAATTGCACCCACTGTATTCCATGAATAGATTTGCGCCGTGCTTGTTGTTGCTTCTGCTTGGTTTCTAGCTAGTATCCGGACCGCGAGCGGCAGGGTAGCTCCAATGAAAATTGTGGTTGGTAGCATAACCGTGGCCGCGTAAATGGCTAGGTGGTAAGTCGTCAATACTTCTGGGGTTAGGGGAACCATCCAGGTGTAAACACACATAGAAAGAACTGCAATCATGATTTGAACGACGACGAATATGATTGTGGTGCGCTTGCGATCCTCTGCGATTTTGCCGGCGATACCACCTCCAAGTGCGATACCACTTAGAAAAGCAGCTAGCATCGTGGCAAACGCATATATGCTTCCACCCATTACATGAGTGAGCATCCGCGTCCAAAGTACCTCGTAAACGAAAGAAGTGGCTCCAGAGATCAGCATGAGAGGCAAAATCCAGCTGCGCTGAGAATCAAGCATAGCTTGGGGCCACTCCCGGCGGATGGAGCTAATTGTAAGAGGCGGCCACATACAGATTTTGAAAAAGCTACTATGGGTAGTAGTTTCTTCTCTGTCGCTATCTATGCTGGGTGTGTATTTGGCTAACAGAGCTGAGATGAGAAATACGAGTCCGTTGACCGTAACGCCAACCCAAACAGTTCCATTTAGCCCCAGAGTTGGTAGAAGCATAAATGCTGCGATAATAGTTCCGAGGACAGCGCCGGCAGTATTAGTCGCATACAAAAGCGCCACCCTTGGCCCCACTTCTTGGTTGGTGCGTACCGCATACCGGGTCAACAAGGGCAAGGTAGCTCCCATGAAGCCTGTGGGTATTGCCAGCACCACAAATGCCACTAGCAGATAGAATATTGGTTGGCCGATCGCTGCTGCATCTGGAGGAGCTGGTTGGTCGCCAAGGGCAACTATGTAAAGCGCTCTAGCTATCATTAATAGCAGTGGTACAGCCAGTGCTGATAGAGCAATACCCGCTTCTAGGAGGCCGTAAATTAGAATCGGCCGCTTAATTTGGCCTACATACCGCCCGGCAATGGTTGCGCCAAGTGCCAGTCCACCCATATAGGCTGCTAATACTGTTGCAACCGCAAGTTCACTTGTACCGAATATCAGGGTAAATTGTCTTAGCCATGCGGTCTGATACAAAAGAGCAGCAAAACCAGAGAGGGTAAAGCATGCGATTACACCGGGGAGAATCAGCGGTGTATGCAAAGTGCGCGAGGACCTAGCTCTGGTTGCACTGGCATCCGATATTTTTGATTCTTGCTCGTGTTGTCGTGTCATCAGTTGCGTCGGATCTACGTACAAGATTTTGCCGAATAGTTTTCACATACTAATCGGTTGCGGCAGACTTTTTCGGAACCACGGTATTGTAAAGACCTTTAACACCATAGCAAACCAACCGCCATCACAGAATCTGCGAAGGTTTAGAGCGCTAGATGATTTATCATCGTCTAAGGATTGCCCACCAACGAGCAATATTCAGTAAACTCGATAGTGACGCAGAGACATAAGTTAAAGCTGCTGCCGTGAGTAATCTTCGCGCGCCAGGTTCATCGCCTGGATGAAGCAGTTTTTTTGAAGAAAGCAAAGGCAATGCGCGGCCAAAGCTTGCATCAAACTCCGTTGGTAGTGTTAAAAAATGGACTGCAGCACCAGATCCTAACGTTAGGAATCCGCCAATTAGAGTAATTAGCCCAATGATTGGTGCTCGTGTGAGGGCGACCGTAAAAGGAGCTATCATGAGTAGCCCAGCGCCAATCTTTTCTACTGGTCCAACCCATTTTACTAGCCGCGTTCTCCACTTTAATGGTTTGAAGCCTCTCGCATCCTGTATTGCATGACCGACCTCGTGTGTAGCGATGGTGATTGCTGTTAGGGAGTGTCCGTTAAAATTTGCCTCCGACAAGCGGACTACTTTTGCTAGAGGGTCATAGTGATCACCTGCATCCGTGATCTCTGTTGCTACATGTTTGAGCCCAAGATGGTCCAGTAGCTGCCGTGCAAACCTACCACCACTCTCAGAATAGCGATTCGCAGGGTGACTGTGGCGTGCAATTACCGCTTTTACCCATAGGTTGGGGCCGATAATTAGGGCGAGCATGCCTACTATAAGAATAATGATATGCATAAATGGAGAATCTCTGATTGCAGAAAACCATAGTTTCTGATCAATGAGAGTCCTACTTGGGTTTTTCTGATACCAATTGTTTGAATAGGCTAGATTCTCGTTTGAAGAAGCCCTCGGTGTGAAATGAGTCTTCCAGGCATAGAAATTTGTAATCTAGATGATGACAGATTTCATGAAGTAGCGTTCTTAGAAAAGTTCTGAAAGCCACAACCCGTTTGTGATGTGCAGTCCGCATCCAGACGGTAATTTTCGCACGTCGTCTCCCTTCACTAGGTTCATAAAGCCCATGTAGTTCCCCCCAGTCATGACTTGGTCTTGCGGCAAGCAATTTAATTGTCACTGGTTCTAGTTCTAAGTTGCTGAGGAGACCGTTTGCCAGGTTTTTCAAGATAAGTTCAGTTTCTTTCTGGTTTTCGGTTGCCAGAGTAGTTTCGAGCTGCTGAATAAGTGGGTAGAAATTTGATGCACCTGAAAGTTCGATTGTCTCTATTTTATCACTGCGACGATAGATTGCTTTGTCCTTGGACTTTAGATTCGTGTAATAAGCGTAGGGCATCTTAACTTCTAAAGATCAGCTATATACATTACTGAGACAAGCCTTGCGTATGGTGATCCAATTGTCGTAGTTAGAAGTGTAGATCCGTGATGTATCAGGGCATGGCAGCTGCGATAGTCGGCCCCCCAAATGACAAGCTAACGCTGATCTCGGATCCTAGAGCTAATACTTGTTGCCAGATTTTAAGCGGATCTTGTGCAAATACTAAATCAACATGTGCTGGGACTACCCGCCAGTGTCCTGTCGTGATTTCTCTGTCGAGCTGTCCCGCATCCCAGCTCACATGTCCAGCGTAGAGCCGCAAGTTCTGTTCAGTATTCTCAGGCCCAATGATGTCACGGAGCAATTCCGGATCAGTGCTGAGATAGATGTCATCAAAAATAGGCCTAGTGTCGAGCGTTTGGTTCTCAGGATCTCTCACTAGTGCTAAGACATTAGATCGAGCCATGGGTCCGCCGAAGTAAAGGTTGCCGCGATAGTGCTGTAGGAACTCCATATCGGGGAAAGCGGTTGAGGGCTCCACCCAGGTCGGGCGGTTAATCGCTACGCCAAAAACACCATCGGATTCATAGCGCAACAGAAGTATTACGGTCTCTGAGAAGCGAGGATCACGCATTTCTGGAGTTGCCACCAGAAGCGTTCCCTCGGTGGGCACTTGCGCGAGCGTCGCGGTGGCGCTGAATATGGAGAGTAACAATATGTAGTGTGGCTTCATGATTGGATGATACCCCGTTCGGCATGGTGCTGCCTTTAGATTACGCTCCTGCTCTATAGCTTTGTAGAGGCTATGATCTCAACATCCTTATGGGGGCTTATCGATTGGAAGTTGACTACAGCATCTGGCCAGCAAACCAAGGTTACCGTATGCCTGCTGAATGGGAAGAGCATTCGGCAACCTGGCTTTCGTGGCCTCACAACAGAGATACTTGGCCAGACGCACTTCCCGCTGTGGAATCGGCTATGGTATCCATCATAGAGGCTTTGTCGGAAAGCGAAAGAATTCGAATAAATGTTCTCAATGAGTCTCACGAACGCCACGTTACCGGGCTACTCTGTGGTCGAGTAGAGCCAAGGGCGATTACTTTCCATCAATTTCCTACAAACGATGCCTGGTGTCGCGATCATGGCGCGATCTTCCTAACTAGAGATAGGAAAGTTTCTTCCTTGATGGCATTAGACTTTGAGTACAACGCCTGGGGCAAGAAATATCCTCCTTACGATTTAGACCGTGTGATTTCGAGATCTATGGCGAACGCCCTTTCAATTCCTCTATTTTTACCTGGTATGGTTCTGGAGGGGGGTTCCGTGGATGTTAATGGAGTCGGAGCTTTATTAACAACAGAGCAGTGCTTGCTGAATCGTAATCGTAACCCTTGGATGGATCGCGTAGAGATCGAAACTCGACTCAAAAATGCTTTTGGCGTGAAACAGATTATTTGGCTTGGTCGTGGAATTGAAGGCGACGATACCGACGGCCATATCGATCAGCTTGCGCGATTCGTCGCAGTGGATCGCGTAGTAACAGTAATTGAAAGCGATAGGGATAATCCTAATTATCTTCCTCTACTTAAGAATCGTGAACAGCTCAACGACATACGGCTGCTTGATGGGGGGGCTTTGGAAATTTTGAGTCTCCCTATGCCAAACGTACCTCCCTATCAGGGGCGACATTTACCGGCCAGCTATACCAATTTTTATGTGGCCAACGATGTCGTTTTATTACCGGTTTTTGGTTGCGATCAAGATGATCATGCGAGAGAAATTATCAGTGACTGTTTTGTTGGTCGGAAAATTGTTTCGATCAACTGTCGACCAATACTGATGGGCTTAGGAGCTGTACACTGCCTGACGCAGCAAGTACCTTTCTTCGACTAACTTCATGCGCCCAACATAAGGAAAAAACATATGGGGCCTGTCAGCGATTTCATCAAACGCCACTACCGGCACTTCAATAGCGCTACACTTTTGAGTGCAGCGAAAAGCTACGCGTTATTTTTGAATAATGGTGGTTCCATGTTGGTGACACTCGCTGGTGCAATGAGTACAGCCGAGCTAGGTATTTCTCTAGCGGAAATGATTCGTCGGGGAAAGCTTCATGCTATTTGCTGTACGGGAGCCAATCTTGAGGAGGACCTGTTCAACCTAGTTGCACATGATCACTATGTTCATGTTCCTGATTACCGGAATCTGAGTCCGAAACAGGAGTCGGTGCTGTTGGAACAGAAGCTTAACCGTGTTACGGATACTTGTATCCCAGAAGAAGAGGCTCTGCAGAGGGTTGGATCTATTATTCTCAAGGAGTGGGCTGAGGCAGATCGGGCTGGTGAGAGACGATTCCCACATGAATACTTCTATCAGGCGCTACGTGATGGAAGATTTGAGAGCACATATCAGATAGATCCAGTCGATAGTTGGTTAGTTGCGGCAAGCGACCAAGATTTGCCGTTATTTGTTCCTGGTTGGGAGGACTCTACTCTCGGAAATCTGTATGCCGCCCATTGCATAAACGGAAACATCAAGAACGTGGGAACTGTGCGATCCGGTATTGAATATATGATGTCGTTAACAGATTGGTATGAGATAGCCAGTGCAAATGACCCTGTAGGTTTTTTCCAGATTGGGGGGGGTATAGCAGGTGACTTTCCGATATGTGTTGTTCCTATGCTGGAGCAAGATCTGCATAGGGATAATGTTCGTAAATGGGGGTATTTTTGTCAAATCAGTGATTCAACAACTAGTTATGGGTCTTATTCGGGTGCCGCGCCCAACGAGAAGATCACTTGGGGCAAACTGTCTGTGGATACACCAAAGTTTATCATCGAATCGGATGCAACGATTGTGGCACCTTTAATATTTGGATTTGTAATGGAGCAGTAAAGTGGTTCAGGTTCTAGAAACGCTAGCTCAGAGATCCGAGTGGTCGATCTCCCAATCAGAGGAACTCTATCAAATTCCGTTTTGGGGGGATCGCTATTTCTTCGTCAACTCTAAAGGACGCGTTGCCGTGCGAACTGATGGGGAGTCACACAGTTCTATTGACATAGTAGCGGTTGTAGAGGAAGCGCGGAGACGCGGTGTTGAATTTCCTTTATTAATCCGATTCCAGGACATAATTCGTGCTCAGGTTGATCGCCTAAACCAGGCTTTCGAAACAGCGATAGAAGAGATCGATTATGGGAGTCCGTATCGAGGAGTGTATCCAATAAAAGTTAACCAACTTCATGGAGTTGTCGAAGAGGTTTTAAGTGCGGGTCAGAAATACGGGATGGGATTAGAGTGCGGGTCAAAGGCTGAACTCATTGCTGCACTACCTTATCTGCAAGATGATCAGATGTTGTTGATCTGTAATGGGGTCAAAGACCACACCACTATTAGTTTAATGATTGCCGCCCAACGGCTGGGGATGAACGTGATTCCCGTGGTGGAGAAACAGAAAGAATTTATTGATCTAAAGTCCCTTGCATGGGAGGAAGGATTTCTCCCCGTACTTGGTGCTCGCGTCCGTTTAACTACCCAGGTATCGGGTCGTTGGGAGGACTGTACTGGACCGGCATCTAAGTTTGGTTTATCAGCGTCAGAACTGCTTAATCTGGTAGGGGAACTAGAGATAAGCGGATTTCTTGACCGTTTGCATCTTTTACATTGCCACTTGGGTAGCCAAGTACCAGATATCCACACCTTGAAACAAGCCATTCGCGAGGTGGCGCAGATATATATTTCACTAATCAAAAGAGGTGTTGGGCTTAAATATCTCGATGTCGGAGGTGGGTTGGGCGTAAATTACGGCGAAGATATGGCCGGTATTAAGGCTGGCTTAGATTACAGCATGCAAGAATACGCAAACGCGATTGTCATGACGATCAAAGAAGTTTGTGATGTACATAATGTTAGAACTCCCATCCTGGTTACTGAAAGCGGTAGAGCCGTTACCGCTCATCATTCCGTCTTGATTTCACCCGTCCTGGGGCGGCGTGAACGAGATGAATTAAGCAATGAGATGGCGTTGCCGAATGATGCACATAAAACTGTGCAGAGACTTTTCCAACTCGTCATTCAAAGTACAGAACGACAAAATGTAGATGAGATTCTTGAAATATTTCATGAGGCAAGGAAAAAACACGATGAGACGAATACCCTATTCACCCAAGGCCATTTGTCATTGGAGGAGCATGCGATGGCGGATCAGGCTTTCTGGAGTATCTGCCAGTCATTGCTAGTCAAGCTCCAAGACGCACCTTTGCATCTACAGCCACCAGAACTTCAGAAGCTTGAGAGTCTACTTACAGACCAGTTGTTGTGTGATTTTTCTGTATTTCAGTCGATGCCGGATCACTGGGCTATCGGGCAGTCCTTCCCAGCGATGCCGATCGATAGGTTGAATGAGCGTCCTTCGCGCCGAGGGATTTTGGTGGATCTCACATGCGACTCAGACGGGAGAATCGATCGCTATATATCTTCGTGTCCGAATAAATCTTTTCTTCCAATACATCCCTTTGAGCCGGGAGCCTCGACATTCATAGGGTTTTTCCTTGTGGGGGCTTACGAGGACACCATGGGTGGTGCCCATAACCTTTTTGGTAAAGTTTCTGAGGTTCATATTTATGCAGCCCCGGAAAAAAAAGATCATTTCTGGATCGATAAGATTATTCCGGGGACCACCGTGCAAGAAATGCTCTCACAGGTTCAGTACCTTCCAAAAGATCTTCACCGGCACATGAGTGAACTTGTCCGAGCAAAGATTGAGGCTGGTACCGTCCGTCCTAACGTTGGTATGGGGATTCTTGGCCAGTACATGGAGTGCTTGCAGCAAAGTACCTACTGCAATACAGGAACACTCGTCCGGGATCTAGATTTATGACTGCTGCTCTACCACTAGATCGCCTTACGGTTGGTATTGTGCAGATGGGTATGGTTACAGACCCAACAGTAAACTTAGCCCGTGCTTTGGGATTCATATCTGATGCCGCTGAGAAAGGGGCTCAGCTTGTTTGTTTGCCGGAACTTTTTTCTTTGCAGTATTTTTGCCAGATAAAAGAGTTCAAAAACTTTTCATTAGCCGAACCTATTCCTGGTCCAACCACGCAAGCATTAGAGGCGTTAGCATTGGAGCGAAAGGTGACTCTGGTCACAAGTATTTTCGAGTATGAAAAGCCAGGCACCTACTACAATACCGCCGTTATCATTGACAGAAAGAGCGGGTACCTCGGCAAGTATAGAAAAATGCATATTCCTGATGAACCAGGGTACTTCGAGAAATTCTACTTCACCCCTGGAGATCTGGGGTTTAAATCATTTAGCACGGATATTGGTGAGTGCGGCGTCATGGTGTGTTGGGATCAGTGGTATCCTGAAGCGGCGCGACTGACCGCGCTAAACGGCGCTCAGATCTTAATTTTTCCAACAGCTATTGGTTGGCATCCAGAAGAGAAAGAGATCCTCGGGGCTAGACAACATGAGGCATGGGAACTCGTGCAAAGAGCACATGGAATAACTAACGGTTGTTTTGTGGTTGCCGCAAATCGTGTGGGATTCGAAAAGCATCCTGATAAGGCGGCTGGTATTGAGTTTTGGGGACAGACCTTCGTTTCTGCACCGGATGGTCGTGTGTTAGGTCGAGCTTCTGTTGCTGAGGAAGAAGTTTTTATCGTTGAATTAAACATGGACGAGCTTTTAGAGTTTCGTCTGAACTGGCCATTTTTTCGGGATCGTCGTATCGACGCCTACGAAGATATCACCAGTCAATTCCTAAGCGAGGAAAGTAACACCATCAAGGATTGAGTGGTCAGTTCAAATCTCAGATGTATAAGATCTAGTAATGACAAAAGACTATATCCGCATTCGCGGGGCTCGCCAGAATAATCTTAAGGGCCTGAATATAGACTTACCCCTCAATGAGCTCATTGTGATTACCGGAGTGAGTGGTTCTGGAAAGTCTTCTTTAGCTTTTGACACAATCTATTCCGAGGGACAGCGTCGCTACGTTGAAACTTTCTCCCCGTATGCTCGGCAATTCCTAGATCGGATGGATAAACCGAAAGTGGAAAGCATTGAAGGCATCCCACCGGCGATTGCTATTGATCAGACTAATCCTGTCAGGACCTCGAGATCCACCGTCGGTACGATGACGGAGATTAATGATCATCTAAAACTCTTATTCGCACGTGCTGCGAGGCTTTACTGTAGAAAGTGTGGTATTGAGGTTCGTCGGGATACTCCCGATGACATCTATCAAAATTTAAGAATGCATTTTTCACATGATGCCGAGAAGGGCGTCCGCATTGCAATCACATTTCCCATAGACATTCCTAAGAATTTCACCGGAGAAGAGATAGAAGGGTATCTGGCAGGTCAGGGTTACACTCGGATCCATTCCAGGTCGTCGCAGTGCGTTGAGGTGATTCAGGATCGTCTGCGATTTAAGAGCTCAAATCGTGCGCGGATAATTGAGGACTTTGAGGCTGCTCTGGAGCATGGGAAAGGGCGCGTGACCGTGCGTACTCTAGAATCTGACGAGCGTATTTTTCGGTTTTCTTTACACTTGCATTGCGCTAATTGCGATATCTACTACGATCAACCGAGCTCAAACAGTTTTTCCTTCAATTCTGCACTTGGCGCATGTCAGTTGTGCCGGGGATTTGGGCGCACCATGGGTATTGATCATCGACTCGTAATCCCAGATGAACGAAAGACTTTGGCTGAAGGTGCTATAAAGCCGTTGCAGAGCAAAAGTTATCTAAAACGGCAACAAACATTCCTTGGGCTTGCTCAGGCACGAGGGATTCCCGTGGACGTTCCATGGGGTGAGCTAACTACCGAACACCGCGAATGGATCTGGAGGGGTGAGGGAGCAAGACAGAAGGGTGTTTGGTATGGTCTTGACCGTTTTTTTGCGTGGCTTGAGAGAAAAAGTTACCGAATGCACATCCGAGTGCTTCTCTCAAAATATCGGTCCTACGATTTATGTGCAGAGTGTAGGGGATCACGTTTGAAAGCAGAGTCGCTGTTATGGCGTTTGGGCTCTCTAAAACATGTCGAAAAGATAACTCCAGTGATTGACCGGTTTCGACATCCGGTTCTGAAGCTGGATGACATGAGCTTTTCAATGCTGCCCGGTTTTGCTTTGCACGACATCATGCTACTTCCTATAAGCGATGTTCTCACTTTTTTTAATGATTTGCGTCTTTCCGAGGAGATAGATGATGCTACATCCCTTCTTTTGGAAGAGATCCGGAGCCGATTAAACTTTTTGAGTGAAGTTGGTCTTGGCTACCTCACGTTAGATAGACAATCGAGAACTCTTTCTGGAGGCGAGGTTCAGAGGATAAACTTAACTACTGCCCTTGGTACTTCTCTAGTCAATGCACTCTTTGTTTTAGACGAGCCCAGTATTGGCTTACATCCCAGAGATATGGGTCATGTGATAAGGGTACTCCACCGACTACGGGATGTAGGTAATACCCTCATTGTTGTAGAACATGATGCTCAAGTTATGTTGTCTGCAGATCGCGTCCTAGATCTTGGGCCTGGACCTGGGTCTGCAGGTGGGGAGATAGTGTTTGACGGGACTCCGCGAACGTTGCTGAAAAATAAACGTTCGGTGACTGCGCAATTTTTGCGCAATGAGCGGCAGATGATTAATAGCCGTTCTTCCAGACGAGTTGATGAGCGGTGTGATTGGATAGAGGTGCTGGGTGCAACGCAACACAACCTAAAGAACATTAATGTTCGAATTCCATTACGACGATTGGTTTGTGTTACAGGTGTAAGTGGTTCTGGGAAATCTACTCTTATTCAAGAGGTTTTGTTTAATGCTTTGACTAAGCTTAAAGGCTCCCCAAAAGACA
>Ga0315338_1002585_pt1 | contig 17447 bp, 13 predicted proteins | sample ASW8metaG_FD_204518 | JGI IMG/M metagenome (GOLD analysis project Ga0315338, IMG submission 204518) | Ammonia-oxidizing marine archaeal communities from Monterey Bay, California, United States - ASW #8 | ecosystem: Environmental > Aquatic > Marine > Coastal | place: USA: California | collected... | reverse complement strand
CACTTCGGCGCCGAAGTTCATGGAGGAGAGTCGCAGTGAGCTTGGCTCCAGTTGCTCCAAGAGGATGGCCTAAGGCAATCGCGCCACCATTTACGTTGAGCTTCTCGGACGGAATGCCCAATTCTGAGGCGACGTAGACGGCCTGGGAGGCAAAGGCCTCATTAATCTCGAAAAGGTCGACGTTCGCGAGGGACACTCCGGTCCGCTGTAAGAGCTTCGGAATCGCCTCGACCGGGCCAATTCCCATCACGTCGGGAGGGACTCCCGCAACGGCATAACCGACAAGTCGAGCGAAAGGCTTTAGACCCAGTTCCGCAGCCTTCGCCTCGCTCATGAGAAGGGAGACAGCGGCGCCATCGCTCGTTTGCGAAGAGTTCCCCGCCGTAACCGAGCCACCGAGCCGGAAGGCGGGGCGCAGTTTGGCCAGAGCCTGGACGCTGGTGTCTCGACGAGGCCCCTCATCGACAGAAAAGCGAGAGCGACACACTTCGGAAACCCCGTTCGGGCCGGGAGTCTTGCTCGTCACGTCGACCGGAACGATTTCATCTTCGAAACGTCCGCCATCGATCGCTGCCGCCGCCCGCGCGTGACTCTGCACGGCAAAGGCATCCTGAGCTTCTCGCGAGATGTGATAACGCTCGGCAACTTTTTCCGCCGTATGCCCCATCGAGAGATAAGCGTCAGGCATCTCCCGAATCAGCTCAGGGTTGGGAAGAAAGCGATATCCTTCCATCGGGACGAGGCTCATCGACTCCGTTCCCCCAGCCAGAATGACATCCGCCTGGTCCGTCCGGATGCGGTCAGCGGCCTGAGCAATCGCCTGCAGCCCGCTCGAGCAGAATCGATTGAGAGTCATGGCCGGCACGTTGAAAGGCAATCCAGCCCGCATCGAAGCGATCCGGGCGACGTTGAGACCCTGCGGACCCTCCGGGATGGCACACCCGAGGATGACATCATCGATTTCGGCCGGGTCGAGCCCAGCGGCGTCCCCCAGAGCGGCCCGAATCGCTGTTGCGGCAAGGTCGTCCGGTCGAGTCTCCCGTAGGGTTCCACGCATCGCCTTGCCGGTGGGCGTCCGTCGCGCTGAAACAATGACCGCGTTCTTCAATTCCACTCCTGGCCTCCTCGGCTTAGTTTCGCAGCGGCTTGCCGGTTTTTAGAATGTGTTCCATCCGCGCCAGTGTCTGTTCGTTCTCGCAGAGCGCGAGAAAGGCCTCTCGCTCCAAATCAAGAAGGTACTGTTCACTGACTCGGGACGACGCCGACACCTCTCCCCCGCAGAGTACCCAGGCCAGTCGGTCTCCGATCTTCTCGTCGTATTCGGAGATAAATCCACTGGCCCGCATGTTGTGGAGTCCGGCGCGGATCGCAGCGAGCCCCGGCTCGCCGACGACACGAATGTCCTCGAGCGGAAGACCGGGATCGTAGCCATCGAGATCGAGCGCCAGAACCTTTGTCTTCGCTTCGTAAATGCGGTGATCCGGATTCAGGACGACCTCATCGCCGTCGCGGAGATACCCCAGTTCCCTCGCCTCGACAGCGCTCGTCGCGACCTTGGCGGCTCCAGCTGTTTCGAAGACCTTCCGGACGAAGGGAAACAGGTCCACCCCGATTCCTTCGGGCTGGCTCAGATGAATCCGCTTGATCAGCTCCTTGCAACCACCCCCGGCTGGGATGATCCCCGCACCGACCTCGACGAGACCAATGTAGGTTTCGGCTGAAGCCGCTACCCGGTCGGCCGCCAGGGTAATCTCGCACCCTCCGCCGAGGGTCAGACCGTGCGGCGCCACCACCACGGGTCGACTCGAAAATCGAATGCGCTGATTGACGTCCTGGAACTTCCGCACCATCCAATCGACGTCATCGTAGTTCTCATCGTCGAGTTCGTTCAGGATAAGGAGAAGGTTGGCCCCGACACAAAAGTTCTCGGCTTCATTGGCAATGACGAGACCGCGCCAATCCGCCTCGGCCAATTCGATTCCCCGCTCGATCGCCTGGATGATCCCCGGTCCGATCGCGTTCATCTTGGTATGGAATTCGAGTCCCAGGACTGCGTCGCCGAGATCGACAAGGCTGGCGTCCGCGTTCTCTTCGACGACCTTTTGGCGAGCCTTGCGATCGTCCAAACGGAGGGCTCTGGGTCCGAACGGAACCGGCTGGGCTGCTTTCGTGCTGACATCGAAGTACTGCGTTACGCCGTCGCTGCGTTGATAGAAACTACCCGCACCACTCTCGAGCATGTCCCCGACAAAGGTTGGAACCGTCTGCCCCTCTTTTTCCATTCTGGCGACGGTCTTGCTCACCCCGAGGGCATCCCAAACCTCGAACGGACCCATCTCCCAACCAAACCCCCACCTGAGCGCGCGGTCGATGTTGACGACGTCGTCGCTCACCTCAGGAATTACACTTGCCGCGTAACGCAACGTCGCCGAGAGGTTCTTCCAGAGGAACTCTCCCGCTCGATCCGGAGCTTGCACCAGCATCTTCAGGCGATCGCCGAGATCCTCGACGCTCTTGCCCATTTCAAGTGACGGAAACTGGACCTTCGGCTGGGAGACGTATTCGAGGGTGGCCGGATCGAGCATAAGAATTTCGGTCCGACCCTGCGTCTTCGTCTTCTTGTAGAAACCCTGGCCTGACTTCGCGCCGAGCCATCGATTCTCGATCATCTTTCCAACGAAAGTGGGGGGAACGAAGAGATCGCGCTCCGGATCGTTGGGCAGGTTCTGTTCCATATTGGCGGCGACATGTGCCAGGGTGTCGAGCCCGACGATATCCGCCGTCCGGAAGGTCGCACTCTTCGGCCGGCCGATCGCCTTCCCGGTCAACCGATCGATCTCTGCCACCGAGTACCCACCTTCCGAGAGAAGGCCGAGGGCATGAAGCATGGCGAAGGTACCGACCCGATTGGCGATGAAGTTGGGCGTGTCTTTGGCGTGGACGATTCCCTTCCCCAACTGATACTCGCCGACGGCGGCGAGGCGGTCATAGACCTTCGGATCCGTTTGCGGGCCGCGGACCAACTCGAGCAGATGGAGATAGCGGGGTGGGTTGAAGAAATGCGTCACGAGGAAACGTGATCTCAGTTCCTCGGGAAGACACTCGGATAAGGCCTCCGCCGAGAGTCCGGACGTATTGCTCGTAATGACGGCGTCCGGGCCGAGGTGGGCCGCGACCTTTTCGAAAAGGGAGCGCTTGATGTCCAGGTTCTCGACGACCGCTTCGATGACCCAATCCACCGTGGCCAGCTTCGAAAGATCGTCGTCGAGATTTCCGATCTCGATCCTCTGACTCAGACTCGAGCTATAGAAGGAAGCGGGCTGACTCTTTCGGGCGCGGGCCAACCCCGCGGCTGCGAAGCGATTGGCCACACGAGGATCGTCGAGGGTCAAACCCTGAGCAGACTCCGCCTCGGACAGGTCGGAAGGTTTGATATCAAGCAGCAGATTGGGGATACCGGCATTGGCAAGGTGGGCCGAAATGGCCGCCCCCATTACACCGGCACCGAGCACGGCCGCCGTTCGGACGGGTTGATCGAGCGGTGAACTACCTGAGTGGGTCATCTTGTCTCCTCCGCACCGAGCCGATGTCGTTCATCCTCTTTAGGGCCTCATTGCCCCTTCCGCTTGTCCAACTCCTCGTCCCGCAAGACTCGCCGGAGCAACTTCAAGATCGTGCTCCGAGGCAGACTGGGCCGAAACTCGAACTCTCGAGGAACCTTGTAGGCGGCCATCCGTTCCCGGCAATGGTCGACTAATTCCTCTTCGGTCAGTTTTTCTCCGCGCTCCAGGACGACGAAGGTCTTTACAGTTTCGCCGCGCTTTTCATCGGGGATACCGATCGTGCAGGACTCGAGCACGGCCGGATGGTGGGTGATGACATCGTCGATCTCGTCCGGATAGATGTTGAATCCCGAGGCCAGAATCATGTCTTTGATCCGCCCCACGACTTTGAAGTACCCGTCTTCGTCCATTTCTCCGAGATCTCCGGTGTGGATCCAGCCATCACGGATCATTTCGGAAGTCTCTCCGGGTTGCTTCCAGTAGCCGGCCATGATCTGCGGTCCCCGAGCGATGATCTCTCCGGGCTCACCGACCGGGAGTTCTACCGTTCCATCCTCCGGATCGACAATCCGAACGTCTGTGTCCGATACGGGAATACCAATCGAACCGGTCTTGCGGACACCTTCGAGTGGATTGACGGTGAGTACTGGCGATGTTTCGGTCAGCCCGAACCCTTCGACGATGATCGAACCTGTCATCCTCTCGAATCGCTCCTGGACCGCCGCGGGAAGCGGGGCACTTCCCGAGAAGCAATACTTAATCGACTGAAGATCCGTGCGCTTGATTTTCGGGTAGTCACAAATCGACTGAAACATCTTCGGAACGGCTGGCAGCAGAGTCACTTTCCGCTTCACGACCGCTTTCACGACAGAGGCCAGATCCCGGGGATTGGCCACGAGAGCGAGACTGGCACCAGAGTAGTAACCCAGGCACATGACGACGGTGATTCCGAAGATGTGGAAAAAAGGCAGGGCACCGAGAATCGCCTCGTGCCCCTCTTCGATGCCCGTAAACCACGCGCGCATTTGCTGGGTGTTGTAGGACAGGTTCCTGTGCGTCAGTTCTGTGCCCTTCGATACTCCGGTCGTCCCTCCCGTGTATTGAAGAATCGCAATGTCGTCGATCTTCGAGGGAGGGATCGGCGCAACCCCCTTCGTGCTGTTGATCAATTGACGAAAGTCGAGCACTCCGGGCCCTTTTGGGACCGTGGCGGCAAGCGGAGGCTTCTCCCGGCCCAGCTTGATTCGAGCCAACTGACGAATGGGGAACTTCAGGTAGTCGACGATCGAAGTGACGATGTACTGCTCGACGGGAAGCTTCGAACGAATGTTTGGGATCTTCTGGTCGAAAAGGTAGTCGGCCACAATCGCGATCCTGCACTCCGAATCGTTCCACTGATGTTCGATTTCCGGAGGCATATAGAGCGGATTGGTCATGACCGCAACGCCTCCCGCTCTCATCACGGCGAAGAAACTGATCACGGCCTGGGGCAGATTGGGAAGTAAGATCGCCACCCGGTCCCCGGGGAGCAACCCCAGTTGACAGAGGGCCGCGGCGAGCTTCTCGACCTGCTCGTTCACTTCCGAGAACGACAGGTCGAGATTGAGAAAGGTCAGAGCCGAGTGGCTCCCGAAGCGGCGCGCAGACTCCGTGAGGAATTCATAGGGCAGAATGTCCCGGTAATCGAGACTTTGTGGCACTTTCGGATCATAGGACCGATGCCAGATTCGTTCGTCCATGAACTCCTTTGCCTCGCGGATCGACCGCGCGCCACCGAACCGTTAGCCCAGAAGGGCCTGAACGGTGTCACGCTCGCCCACGAGTTCATCGATCGAGGTTTGGAATTTCCCCCGGCCGAAGTCGCTGAATTCGAGATCCCGGACCACCTCGAAACTACCGTCGCCCGGACAGGTAACCGGGACAGAGCACATCAGTCCTTCGGGGACACCATAGCTTCCGTCGGAAGCCACCGCCATACTCGTCCACTGCCCCTTCGGCGTTCCCTGGAAAAGATAGCGGGCGTGATCGAGAGCAGAACTCCCGGCTGACATGGCCGAACTCTTGCCTCGCGCTTCGATGATGGCCTTGCCTCGCTCCTGCACACATGGAATGAAAACGTCCTTGAGCCAGGGAACATCCCCGATCACGTCCGCCGCGGCCTTTCCACCGATCGTTGCGTGTTGCCAATCAGGGAACTGGGTATTGGAGTGGTTTCCCCAGATCACGACACCTTCGACATCGGTCGAATCCACACCGGCCTTTTGAGCCAATTGGGCCGTAGCTCGATTGTGATCGAGTTGGGTCATGGCCGACCAGTTCTGGGCGGGAATCTTCTTGGCATTGTTCATCGCGATCAGGCAGTTCGTGTTGCAGGGATTACCCACCACGACGACGCGAACGTCGGATCGCGCGACGTCGGCCAGGGCCTGGCCCTGTCCGGTAAAAATAGGTCCGTTCTCCAGGAGGAGGTCTTTGCGCTCCATCCCGGCCGAGCGCGGCTTGCTTCCGACGAGGAGAGCAAGATCGGCATCAGCAAACGCAACGCGGGGATCGTCGCTACAAACGATTCCCTTTAGAAGAGGGAAAGCGCAGTCCTCGAGCTCCATCGCCACGCCCTTGAGGAATCCGAGAGCCGGTGTCAGTTCCAGACATTGGAGAATCACCGGGGTATCCGGTCCAAACACTTCACCTGCTGCAATTCGTGGAAGAAGGCTGTAGCCGATTTGTCCAGCTGCACCGGTCACGGCAACGCGTTTCACCATGATTCTCTAGCTCCTCGATTCAATGGTGTATGAGATTCCAGTTAAGCACTGAGTATCTCAACCAAAGAGGTTCCCGGGTCAACCGACTTTTCTTGAACGAGCGGTTAAAAAGGAAAAGCCTCCCTCGTCACAAAGACAGAGGGAGGCTGACAGGAGCGTAGACTAGGGGGATTCCCCTACTAATACTCTAGTATTCTTCGATCATGAAGCGGCCTTGGAGAGCCTCCTCGTCCAACTGGTCCTTTCCGTAGGCCCGGAGATCCTCGATCTTGGCACGAACGACGAGCCGTTCGATGTCACGATCGTAGAAATGGTCCGCGTCGCCCAGATAGACCACGACTTCGATGATCTCTCCGCCGGGCAGACCTTCGAAAGTGTCGCCGTAGTCCATGAGGACGTCTTTGATCTCTTGCTTGCCGCGCTCGTAGAGCCGCTCATCCCGGTCCTTCGACCGGCCTCGCCGGGAACGGCGGCTCGAGCGGTCATCATCGTCATCATCGTAGTCATCGTCATCGTCCCAGCGGAGGCGGCGAAGGTCGTGATCGTCGTCGCCCCAGTTCCAGATGCTGAATCCGCGGCCGTAGTTTCGTCCGACGAGGGACGCCTCGAATGTGACCACGAGCCCGTGGCCCGGAACGTGGTACGTGCGCGTGTTGTCACGACCGGGAACCAGCCAATTGCGGCTGTCGATGAGCATGTCGTCCATGACCCGCTCGAAGATCCGGGTCTCACGCATGTGTTTGCGCGTAGGGGGATCGCCTTTCGCGTCCTGAATGTTGAGCCCGACGAGTGAGAAAACGGCGAGGATGGCCAACATCACGCCGATTTTCTGGCGCTTTGGGGACCCGTTCATAACAACCTCCTGTCAGTAGTTTTCGCAGCTGGCCCGACCAAGCGACCAGACATTTTCGCGTTCAACATCCAGGACGGAATCAGAAGTCGGGTCGTTCAATACCTCGAAAGAAACTTTCGGCATCTCCTGCCCCGAGGAACCCACGGCAAGTCTCGACGCAAGCGATTGGAGGACATCACCTTACATATCAGGGAGAGAACTATCCTCGAAGGTCGACCCCGAAAGATCGAGATCGTTCTTCGAAACAAAACGAGTGAAAGGTTCTGATATACTCACTTGAATCGAATCGTCGGTCGCACCATCAGATCTCGACAACGGAAGAGGAAACCAACCCGGCATGTACCGCATCACCCTCGTTCTGGGCTGTCTTTTCGCCCTCTTCGCCGTAGCCAGCCCAGCTCAGGCTGTGCGGATCATGACCTATAACATTTTGAACTACACCTCGGGTCGTACGGCCGAATTCCAGACCGTGATAGAGGATTCCGCCCCCGAAGTGATCTTCGTCGAGGAGATTCTCAGTTCCACCGGAGTGAACAACTTTCTCAACACGGTGCTGAATGTGATCGAGCCGGGCGAGTGGGCGGCCGGCCCTTTCGTGAACGGGCCTGACACCGATAATGCTGTCTTCTACAAGCCGGCTCTGGTCGAAGTAACCAATCACTTCGTCATCTCGACGACCCTTCGGGATATCGACGAATGGACAATCCGCCCTGCCGGGACGACTGAAGTAGGCAACGACCTTCGGGTGTATGTCGTTCATCTCAAGGCGAGCCAGGGAAGCTCCAACGTCACCCGCCGACTCCAGGAAGTCACTGCAATGCGCGCTCGCATGGAGACCTTCCCGCCTGGGCAGAACTACATGGTGCTGGGAGACTTCAATATCTACACGAGCTCCGAGTCTCCCTACACCTATATGCTGGGGACCTCAGCGGGGCTCTCCGGCGTCGTGGTCGACCCGATCGACACTCCGGGAAACTGGCACAACAGCTCAGTTTATGCCTCGATTCACACTCAGTCGCCCCGTACCTCGCAGTTCGGCGGCGGGGCCACCGGGGGACTCGACGATCGATTCGATATGATTCTCGTCTCCCCCTCCCTGATGGACGACGAGCAGTGGTCCATCCTCGACGGTAGCTATACGGCCTTTGGTCAGGATGGCCTTCATTTCAACGCCGCAATCATTGATTCCCCACCCAATGTCGCGGTCTCGCCGGCTGTCGCCCAGGCCCTGCATGATGGATCGGATCACCTCCCGGTTTTTGCAGACTTCGAGATTCCCGCTCAGATCACGATCGATCCGCCTCTTGCCATCGGTCCGGTCATTGTCGGAGGCGTAGCATCGTCCGACCTTACGGCGGAGAACGTCGCCCCAGAACCCGCCGACGAGCTGGATTATTCCTTCTCCGCGCCGTCGGGATTCTCAGCCCCGGCCGGGAGTTTCGAACTCCAGCCCGACGACGGGCCCTTTGGGCACACGATTTCCATCGACACCGACACCGCCGGGAATCTCTCGGGCGACCTCATCGTCACAACAGACGCACCCGACGACTTCTCCGTGATCCTGCCCCTGACCGGCACGGTACTCGACCACGCTGCACCCTCCCTCTCTGGCACAGGGATCCTGCTCGCCTCGACGCTCGACATTGGGGTGGTCGCAGAGGACGAGACCCAGTCCGGGAATCTGGATGTGTTCAACTTTGGCTACGGATCGCTCCAGGCTCTCCTCGATGTTTACGAAGCGGAGATCGTGGGTGATTCCGGCTTCTCTCTGGTCGGCGGCTTCAATCCGGCCATGGTTGGATCAGACGCCGCAACTTATGCCGTCGAATTCGATGCGACCGGAGCGAGTCCCGGACCGTACTCGGCGACCCTCACGTTGCGAACTCGGGATCAACAGGACCTGAGCGGTGCGATTCTTCTTGCTGACCTCATCGTCGGCCTCGAAGCGACCGTGGGGCAGGATCCCGCCAGCGTGGATCCAGAGGTGGCTCTCGTCGTTCCGGGCCTGCAGCGCTCGATACCGAGTCCCTTCGTCTCCCGAACCGAAGTGCAATTCGGGGTAAGCAGCGTCCAGACGATAGGGCTGAGCGTCTTTGATACGAGTGGACGTTTCGTCCGCAACCTGGCCTCTGGCCAATTCCCCGTTGGAGTCCACCGGATCACATGGGATGGTCGTGACAATCAGGGAGAGGCCGTGCCCTCTGGAATCTACTTCCTCCGACTTCAGTCAGCCACACGAACAGAGACGCGTCCGATCATTCGGATGCGCTGACCTGAAACGGCCTTGTCCTCGAGCCGGACGGCGCGGCGACAAGGCGAATCCACGCTGACCAATCGCCGACGCGGATACCTTTCCCGTAGCGAAGTCCTTGCCATTGCGACAGAAAAGTCGTCGGCCCAAAACCGCAGCGCGTTATTTCCGAAACGCTGGATCGGTAGACGGACGAAGTCGCAGAAGCAGATGGAGGAGGGTATCGAAGGAGGAGAATCTGTAAGGGAGCACCACCTCGAAACACGGATCCTCCCCCTCCGAAATCAAGGTGGAGATCCTTCGATCTAGCCTTACGATACTCGCTCCCGCGGCTGCCAGTCGACGGAATCCTTGTCCACCGTCAGAATCTGTCTGATGATTTCGACGCGAGAGCGGGATTTTCGGTGCAACCTACAGCACCCGAGGGCATCGAAGAAGCGTCGGTGGCAATGCTTTAACCGCATCTCCACCCTAGTTTTGAACCTCGAGAGGAGACTGATGGAACAGCAAATTCGGATCACGGCCGCACCATCGCCGGTCGATGGGTTGAAATGCACCTTCGAAGCCGACCGCCCCATCCTGGAAGGCCGTTCGTTCTACTTTCACACCGCCGAGCGAGCCGCCGGTTCGCCGCTTGCGGAGCGGATTCTGGCCATCGAGGAAGTGCAGGCACTCGTCGTCTCCCACAATCGAGTCGAAATCGAGCTGAACCAGCCGATGGACTGGCGGGTCATTGGTAAGCAGGTCGGTGGAATCATCCGCGAGGAACTCGAGTCCGAGGGACCAGCCTTCTCTGCAGAGCTCTTCGCTCAACTGACCCCGGCAGCTGAGATCCGCCATCTCGTCGAACAGGTCCTGGAAACCCAGGTCAACCCGATGGTGGCGTCCCACGGTGGCGTGATTCGCCTACTCGACGTTCGGGAAAACGTGGTCTACATCGAAATGGGCGGGGGCTGCCAGGGGTGCGGTATGGCCTCAGCGACCTTGCGACAGGGTGTAGAAAAACTGATCCGGGAATTTGTCCCCGACGTGGGAGATATCCTGGACTCGACCGACCATGCCTCGGGACAAAACCCCTACTACGCCTCGACAGGGCTGTCTTAGGAACAGCACGCCCAATCCGCTCGGACCGGGTCATCCCGAAAGTGCACTTCCGTGCGCCAGCTCGGATCGCATCTTGAGGAGTCGCGGCTCCTTTTGTTACGGTCCGGGCTTGATTGAAGCGAATCCAGAGCGCGCTGGGCCGATGACGAAAGCGACCCTCATCGTCTGGATCGTCCTGGAGATTCGTCGGATAGAATTCCGGCGCGATGGGCGAGCGGTTCTGAATCAGGAGAATGATTGAATGACCTTTGTTGTGACGGACAACTGCGTAAAGTGCCGGTTCACCGATTGCGTGACCGTCTGCCCTGTCGATTGCTTTCACGGCGACGACGAAATGCTCTACATCGACCCGGACGAGTGCATCGATTGCGGTGCCTGTGAGCCGGAGTGCCCGGTGGAAGCAATCTACGAAGAGAGCGACCTCCCGGCCGACCAGGAGAAGTGGATCGCGATCAACGCGGAGAAGTCCCCGGACCTTCCTGTCATCACCGAAAAGGGCGAACCCTTCGAAGGTGCGGAAGAGCGGAAGACGAAACTCGGGTTCTAGAGACCGCAACCGCTGATTCGTTTCGGAATCCAGGGCCCGCCAAACGGGCTCTCGGATTCCTGACTGTCACAGGTTCTCGAGCCCTTCCCTTACGGCCATCACCTCGTCCCGCAACCAACCTGCCGCGGCAGGGTCGAGCGCATCGGTAGCTCGAAGCGCAGCCTCGGCTGCGCCTTCCCGGTCTCCCACGCCCAATCGGGTTCTCACCAACAAGAGTAAAAAGGCTGGCTCCGCCCCGGCGGCACCTTCGCAAAAGAGTGAGGCGATCTGGTTAGCCTCTTCCGGGCCGATCGATCGAGTCAGAGCGATGGCCAGGTTCGTGTAGGCCTCGAGAAACTCGCCTTCCTGCGCGAGCGCTCTCCCCCAGGCAGCGATGGCTGGCTCTATCCGCCCAGTTGCGGCAAGCGCGGTCCCCAAGCTATTCTCGGCGGCCGGATACTCAGGTTCGATCCGGAGCGCACGCTCGAAGCTAAAGATGGCTTCCGACGCTCGCTCGAGTTGATACAAGCTGTTTCCAAGATTGAAGTAGGCAACGGGGTCGTTCGGCTCGTAGAGGATCGCTCGTTCGTAGGCCTCGACCGCCCTTCGATGTTCGCCCACTCTGGCTAGCTCGAAACCAAGGTTGTTGTGCGGTTCTGCCCGCGTCGAATCGACCGCGATCGCCTGCCGATGTAGCGAGATCGCTGCGTCAGAATCTCCGGAGGCTCCCTTCAGGATCCCCAAATTGGTCGCGGCCATCCAGGCCCGAGGGTTCTTTGCCAACGTCCGTGTCCAGAGCGTCTCCAGAGTCCGAAAATCCGCCTGATGTTGCCAGTTCAGGCCTGCATAGCACAAAGCGACCAGCGCAATGGTGATGTAGAGACCCGACGTTTGGGCGGGTGCCCGAACCTTCTCTCGCGGCTTCGCTCGGGGCCGCGCCGGAGAGATCGCTCGATCCATTGCCATCGCCATCAGCCCGGCCACTCCCGGCGCCGCCACCATGAGGGCAAAGTACTGGAAATGGTCCTGGACGTAGGCATAGCGCATAAAATAGACATCAAACAAACCTAAGACGGGAAAGAGCAGAAGGACGTAGCAGGCGAAGAAGGCCAGGCTCGCTCGTCCCGTCCGGCTCGCCCTTCGTCCGAAGGCGTTGCTGAACAGAAAGGCGAGAACGCCGGCCACGATCAGGAGAGGAATCCAATCGAGCCACCGAGTCGCATCGACGCTCCAGCGCTCGTAGATGAATGTCAGTTCCCAGGGAACAAAGATCTTTTGCACATAGAAACCAAGGATCTTCCCGGAATTCAGGAGTTGTTCAAGCCAGGAGAGCTCCCATTCCGCCCCGGCCGAATCTCGGAAAACGTGACGCGCTTCCAGTTGAATGGTCACGAACGAAAGTAGAGCTGAAACAGAAAAAAAAGGAAGCAGCTGGAGCAATCGCGACCGCCGGAATTCGTCTCGCCAGACGCAGACTACGAGGAGAACCGCCGGTAGGACCACGGCATGGGTCTTGGCAAGAACGGCGAGGACGAAGGCGAGCCAGGAAAGCCAGTACAGGCTTCGGGGTGGTATCTTCGATCGAGCCGGAATGAGAAAGCGAAGAAAAGCAATCACGCTCAAGAGACAGAACGCTCCGGAAAGTAGGTTCTTCCGTTCCGTAATCCAGGCCACTGTCTCCACACCAACCGGATGAAGAGCAAAGAGCAGGGCGCCCGCGCCGGCGACGGGAAATCGCAGCTGACGGAGGACGCCGTAGAGCAATCCGGTATTGAGTGCGTGCAGTCCGATGTTGACCAGATGGCAGGATCGCGGGGAGAGCCCGATGAGTCGGTCCTGGAGCCAGTAGGATGTGAAGGTTAATGGATAGTATTGATAGCCCTCACCCGAGAACCAGATCCGCCTCAGGGACCCAACTCCATCGAGGAGTGGGTTAGCGGTTACGTTGGCATCATCATCCCAGATAAACTCGCCACCGACCGATCGTAAGTAGATCAGCAACGAGGCGAGAACAAGTCCTCCCAGGGTCCAGGCGGATCTAGACATCCGACTCAGGCCGGCGAGATGTCACCGAGCCACCGACGAAGAAGAGCAAAAAAGCGACTCCGGTCATCTTCTTCGACGTCCTCCTTACGGTACTGGTACCGATGAGCCATCCCGAGCCGGGCGGCCATAAGAGCCTCCGCCAGGATGCGGGATTCGTCCTCCGGCAAGCTCCAGACATGAGCGATCTCCCGCGTGTGGGAGTCGAGATAGCGACTCTCGAGATCGAGGATCACTTCGCCGAGGACCGTGTTGCTTCCCTTGTACCGATAGTAGATTCGGAGCATCCAGGGACGCTCCCGAGATTGGAGAAAGAGACTCTGGGTGTTGGCCATCGTATCGTGGACCCAATTCTCTTTCGAATCGGTGCGAGGTCGACGATCCAGACCGGAAATCAACCTTCCGAAGCGGCGAATCGCCACGATCATGAGCTCTTCCTTGGTCCGACCGATGTACTTGTAGAGCCAGGCCCGAGAGACATGCGCGGCCCGCGCGACGCGCGCAAAACTCAGGCTATCGAGACCGTGTGTATCGATGATACGAAGGGTCCACTCGGCCACGGCCTCGATCTTTTCGGACTTCTCTCGGTCCGACTTTTGTTCCTCATCCTGCCGAAGCATGATCAGGCGGCCGATCGACGAATTGGCGAGGTCATTGGATAGGCGGAATTGAGCATGTCTGATCCTAACAGATTCAGAGAGGAGAGAGACGAGGAGCCGGGATGCACCTCGCGGGGACGGGAGAGGTTGTGCAACCCCTCTCTAACACACTCAATCCGCTCTACCGAGGAAGGCCATTCGGTATGGTTCGTCGTGAAAACCAACGAGCAGCGTCTTTCCGACGCGCAAGGTGGGGGCGCGCAAATTTCCGGTCGGCCCGAGCATGGCATCGACGGTGTCTTCCGCCTGGAGTTCCTTGCCCGAAAACGATCGCCATTTCACCCCCTTGGCGACATGAAGAATATCTGCACTCGCCAGAAGAACTTTGGCGTCTTCCCGACCGAGCTTTTTGCTGGCCGAAGTGCGCTCGCTCACCGAAACACCGTTCTCCTCCACAAACTTGGAGGCTCGGGTACAGCTCGTTCAGCCACCTCGGTGATAGTACCAATCGATTCCCTTTGCCATGGAATCCTCCCCTGCTCAAAGCGCAACCAGTCTGGTCTCGGCCGAATTTCGCCGGAACCGGGCCCCGTGCGTACGAGCCCGAAAGAGCAAACATTCTTGGCCGATCGAGAGGAGGAAACAAGGACAGAAAAACGAAAGTTGAAGGCAGGTGGGAAAGTGGATCTTCCGCGCCCCAACCGGACTCAAAAGCGCCCGGTTGGGAACGGCGGATCCTTGCAGGTCGTACGTCTACTTCGCTGGAGGTGGAGGCGGAGGAGCCTGGAAGTATGCGGCAAAAGCGGGGATCGCAGAGATCTCCGTCCAACCCGCCAACCCTGGAGCCCACACAAGCGAAGTCGTGTTGATCGTGCCCGACTGAATCATCTCGAGAACGTTCGTGGCCGTATAGGGTCCGAACTGCTGTCCATCACGGGCCAGATGCCAACCCATCTGGGGAGCGGCCGGAGCCTGCGGAACCATGTTCACAGCCGGAGGAGCGGGCGGTGGGGTCTGGGGGTGCCCGCCTCCGGGAATCGATCCGGTGGGCCCGCCCGGGAATCCCGGCGTTTGGTTCATCATGGCCATACCCATCCCGAGCCCCATGCCGGCACCGGCGATTCCCCCGGCCGGATTAGCCGCCAGATCGGGAGTCGCTGCACCTATTTGGTACTGCTGATAAGTCGAAAGATCACCGAGAATCCCCATGCTGGAACGTGCATCGAGAGCCTTTTCCACTTCTTCGGGCAGGGAGAAATTCACGATGAAGAGCTGCGGGAGGGCCAGACCGTATTCATCATCTATCCGTTCCTGGACCAGGGTACGCAACTTCTGGGACAGGTCCTCATAGTTCGCAGCGAGATCGAGAACCGAGATTTTTGATTCCGCGATGAGATCAGCAAAGCAGGTGTTGATAATCGAGCGAAGGAGCACTGAGATTTCCTCAGCCTCGAATTCGCTGTCGGTACCGACAAGTTCCTGGAGCAGAATACGAGGGTCACTTGCACGCAAAGCGTAGGTTCCAAACGCCCGCAGGCGAACCGGACCGAAGTCCGCGTCGCGCAGCATCACCGGGTTGGGCGTCCCCCACTTCAGGTCCGTTACCTGCTTCGTGACGACGAAATAAACTTCGGATTTGAAAGGGCTATCGAATCCGTGCGTCCAACCTTGCAGCGTACTGAGGATCGGCAGGTTTCGCGATTCCAGCTTGTGACTTCCCGGGCCGAAGACATCCGCGATACGGCCTTCATTGACGAAGATGGCCGTTTGACCCGGGCGCACGATGAGGCGGGCCCCGTTCTTGATTTGGTTGTGATAGCGAGGAAATCGCCAGACCAGAGTGTGTTGGCTGTCGTCGACCCACTCGACGATATCAATCAGTTCATTACGTAGCTTGTTCACGAATCCCATGCGACCCTTCTTTCTCTGGAGGCGTTCGGCAGGTACTTAGAAACCGATGAATTTGACGAGAGCTTCGAGAAGACCGGAACTGACAGACTCGGTCTCGTCCTTCGTCGTAGGCCAAGGGCGTTGCTTCCGCTCTCCGGCCGTCCACTTTTCGAACTCGTAGGTGGCCATAACATCCCCTGGAGTGTCGGGACGTGGTCTGGCCTCGTTCCCGGGTTGTTTCAACCCTCCGTCCATGACGAACTTGGCGATCGACTCGAGTTCGTCGGCATCCAGCCAGGTTCCGTGTTGGCCACACCAATCGACGATCACCCCGGAACGACTACCAAAGTTCTTTCTCACCATCATGTCGCCACAAGACGGACACTTCCGATACTTGACTCTCGGGTCGACCTGGCGAGCCGGGACAGATTTTTGCCTCTGACCCAACCCTTCCGAAGGAAGCGTCGCCTGCGCAGCCACGGCCCGATCGACAAGGCGGTTGAACTCATCTCCGGGGACCCAGAGTCCGTTACAGGCCATGCACTCCTGGACCACTACCCCGCCAATGCTTCGAGGGACCATTTTCGACTCGCCGTCGACCGGGCAGAGCAGCTGGTCACAATCTTCCAAAGGGACCTGGGGACGAAACTCAACCGCACAATTGGTACAAAAGTTGGAATCTCCCGGATTTCGGGCGTAACACTCAGGGCAGATAAGCCCCAGCCGGGTGCGATCCCGGACGATGTTTCCACGGCAGTATTCGCAGCGGACTGCGTCCTTTTCGACAGTCGCCCCACAGGATCCACAGCGATGGATCTCCGCATCAATCGCCGTGAAAGAGCGGTTCTCGACATCAGCGCCACAACCGCAGACGATCTTCGCTGATTGGATCTTCGTAACATCGTATTGCGCATGGCACTTGGCGCAGGCGACGAGGCGCATGTCTGGAATCCCCCCGGATGGACCTAGGACTACTCCTTTTGGGATCGGCGGGTCGAAGAGGGGCCTTTACGGTGAAGAGGGCAGCCTGAGGCAAGATTTCGGTCTCAGGTGGGGTCGACCCGCTCCCCAAAAACCGCCTACAATCCCGGCTAGTGGGGCGAGTGCCTATGAACCTGAAATGGGAGAGCGAAGAGATGCAAAAGCTGGTCACTGTACTCGTAGTTGGAGCGATCGTCCTTGGCGGCGCCGCCGGCTGCTCGAGCAGTAAGAAAACCGGAGGCCTGATCGGCGCGACGACCGGCGCGGTCCTCGGGGGAGTCCTCGGCAAGCAGGCCGGGAACACCACTGCCGGTGTGATCGCTGGTGCCGCCGTCGGCGGAGCAGCCGGGGTGATCATTGGGGACTACATGGACGATCAGGCAGAGGCCCTGGCTGATGTCGATGGTGCTGAGATCAAACGTGTCGGCGAAGGAATTCAGGTCACGTTCGACTCAGGGATCCTTTTCGCCGTAAACAAGGCGGACCTTAGTTCTGAAGCAAAGATCAACATCAAGAAGATGGCACGGGTTATGGCTGACTATCCGGACACCGATGTCCTCATTGCGGGTCACACGGATTCCGATGGCGCAGAAGATTACAACCAGACCCTTTCCGAAAACCGCGCGAACGCGGTTCGTAACTACCTAACGCGCGAGGGAGTCGACGCCAACCGGCTTGCTTCACTGGGATACGGCGAGAGCCAACCGGTCGCGGACAACACCACCCGGGACGGGAAAGCAATGAACCGTCGGGTCGAGTTGGCCATCGTTGCAAACGAAGCACTCCAGGAGCGGGCTGCCTCCACCGAGGGTTGATTCGACACCTTCGGGAAACCGAAATGGAACGACCGCGTCTCTTCTCGAGCCGCGGTCGTG
>Ga0315338_1002584_pt1 | contig 17451 bp, 6 predicted proteins | sample ASW8metaG_FD_204518 | JGI IMG/M metagenome (GOLD analysis project Ga0315338, IMG submission 204518) | Ammonia-oxidizing marine archaeal communities from Monterey Bay, California, United States - ASW #8 | ecosystem: Environmental > Aquatic > Marine > Coastal | place: USA: California | collected... | reverse complement strand
ATTGTGCTTCTGCTGCGCCACTATTGGCGCGGACGCGGTGCCAGTCGGTTCCGTAGCCGGGCCGTCCCGGATTGGCGAGATAATCGAAGCCGGTCTGCGAAAAGCCTGCATCGCCGTCGTCGAGGATTTGGACGAAATCGACGATTGCACTCGCATCGTCATTCAGGATCGTTCCGGTTGCGGTTACATCTACCGTGGTCTCGTTGCTGGCGGGCGATTGCGGTGTGCTTGGTATGGTATCGGTTTCGACCACCGGATCGAAGATGCCATTGCCACCATAGATGTTATCGAACACCAGATCGGATGCCGATGTGATTTCCGCAAAGGTCTTCCCTCCGAACCAACTATCGGCAGCGGCACCGATCAGGCTTTCGTTGCCTGTCGCGTCGTTGGAGAGGTCCCAGAACATCATCCCGCCGAGCCCGGCATCCTGCGCCCATTCGCTCTTGAGAGAGATGCTGCCGGGTGTTTCAAAGGAGCTAAAGATTCCTTCACTTGCGCTGTACAGGTAGGCAGCCTGGGCGTCATCGTCCCAGTTCAGCTCCCAGTCGCTCGTGCCAGTCAGGTATTGCGAAGCCAGGTCTTTGTAATCGTAATTCCCGGTTTCAAATGTGCCGGGGGCCGCGCCGGAGGCACTCTCGGAGTAGCCGTTGTCTCCACCATCGGCCACACCGGTCCAAGCACGGGTGTAGGCGGGTGCGCCGAGTATGATCTTGTCAGACGAAACACCCGCGTCGAGATAGAGATTGACGGACGTTTCGATGTCGTACCCAGCCGGATCGTTCGTCAAGGCAGCTTGATGGCCGGTCGTATTTTCCCACGTGCCATGGAAGTCATAGGTCATCACGTTGAAGAAATCAACATACTGATTGACACCGGACACATTGAAGTTGGCAACTTTGTCGTAGCCTCCTGGCGATGCGACTGTGATCTCGTAGTGCCGATCATTCTCCGTACCGAGCTGATCCAATTTCCCGCGAACCAACTGCAGCAACAAAGCATAGTTGGCACCATCTTGTGGGCTTTCACTATTGCCTCCCAGTCCACCACCACCCGGATATTCCCAGTCAAAATCGATGCCATCGAACATCGTGTAGGTGCCGAGGAAGTCGTAAATCGAACTTGCAAGCGTCTCGCGTCCCTGGGCCGTAGCGCAAACAGAACTGAAGTTGCCGGAGAGTGTCCAGCCACCGAGGGCAATGCTGGTGCGCAGGTGAGGATATTTGGCCTTGAGTTGGGCGACTTGATTAAAGTTGCCCCAGACCGTTTGCTCAGAGCGTGGGTCGTCGGCCGGGTACGACCAGAGATCTGCTTCGCCACTGACAGATTCATCAGCCGAGAAACGCTTTTCGGTTGCGGCAAAGCTGTCGAACAGGACCATTTCACCGTCTGCGGTAAGGTTCGCAAAGGCGTAGATGAAATGCGAGAGATCGTCACCCGGAACATCGGCGATCTGGTAGTTGCGGCCATAAATACCCCATTCGGGATAGTAGGCGGCAACAACCGGTGCTTCGACCGGATCCTGCGGAGTTGAGACCGGCGGTTCTTCTGTTTCGATAGAGCGAACATGGAGTGTAAAGCTTTCGTCGGCTTCAAACTGGGTGTCGCCCAGGATAGTCACGGCAATCTGCGCACTTGATTCGCCAAGCGCGAGGGTGACCGTGCCGCTCGTGGCGAGATAATCCTCGCCAGACACGGCCGAGCCATCTTCCGTGGCATACGTGAGCGTGAGAGGTGCATCGGTCGAAGTTCGGCGTACGGTAAAGATTGCCTGTGAGGATCCACTGTCACCTTCAAGGATTTCGATATCGGCAACCTGAACTGGACCATCGCTTACCGGTGGATCGACCGGGTCAGCTGGTGGATCGACCGGATCCGCCACATCATCGTTCAGGATGGTTCCGAATCCTGAGAGTGTGCCGGTGTTCGCGCCCGTTCCATCGTCGGGCAATTCGTCATTCTCGCCCGAATCGATTTGGCTGACCGCTGCATAGAGGTCCTCGTATTGGTAGTTTGGCGGATGCACACCGTCCGCACCCGGGGTGAATCCACCCATGAATGTCACGCCGTACTCTTCGGCCAGTGCAGCAAGCTGTTCATTATGGGAATCATAGTTTCCATCGGCTCCACCGACCAAACGGACACTGGCACCTTGGGCAGTGAGATACTGCAGTTGGTTCTCGACACCGGAAAAATCAATCGTGTTGTTCATGATGCCGCTCGAGAGCAGTACCCTAGCACCGTCGAGTTGGTATCCACCGGCAATGATCTCGTTGTAGATGGTGGTAGGGTTACTGCCGACCTGTGCGTACCCCAGGGCTGCCGGGTTCTGGTACTGGAGTCCCACGGCAATACTGTCGCCGATGATATGCGTTTCCCAACCGGTTGTGGTTTCAAAAATGGCGCCAGACGGTGTGGTCAGCACGACCTCGAAACGTTCGTCGTTCTCGACTTCCAAGTCGCCGTAGACGCGTACGTCGATTGTTTTTGATGTTTCACCGGGAGCAAACGTTACGGTTCCTTCTGTTTGTTCAAAGTCGTTTCCGCTGCTTGCGGTGTTGGTCATTGTGTAAAAATCGACACTCACCGTATCTGCAGAAGACTGTGAAAGAGCGACGGTGAAAGTGGCGAGCACAAAACCGCTGTCGCCTTCGGTGACCTGGGCATCGGAGATCGTGACGATCGGTAGTTGGTCCGGATCGGTATCTGCCGGTGGTTCAGCCGGAGGATCCGTGGGTGGTTCATCGGCAGGCGGATCGGTAACCGGCGGTTGCGTCGGTGCGGGCACAAACTCCATGTTCTCGCCAACCGGGTTACCCAACACGACCATGCTCTGGAAGTACTCGATGACACCGGAGTCCGAAACATCCAGGGCGGGCCACTGCGGCCAGTCGAACGTATCGTTCATGAAGGGCTGCATCTGATCCCAGCTGAGCACGGTGAGGTGGTTCACATCGTGGGCAATGGCAACGCCTTCAATCGAACGCCAGCCATGGGTACGGCCGTGCATCCAGCCACCGTAGTGCGGCTCCATCTTGAGGGTGTTGATGAATGTGTCCTCTATGCCGTAGAGCTCGAGGTAATCGGCAAATCCTTCGATGCCGAACTGACGGACCATCTCCATCACTGCGGCCTTCATCTCTACCGGATCGGCAACGGTTCGAGCGGTTCGCTGGATATCGGCCAGGATCTGCGGGTCATAGGCCTCATCGGTAATCCAGCCGACCTTGGCGCCCTGCATGGCGTAGTAGAGTCCCACGCCTTGGATATCATTCCCCCAGGCCTGGGTGTTGTTCGTCAGTTCGTTGGCAAACGCCCACTCGCCGACATCATCAATCGTTAAAGCCGAGAGTCCGAGGAAGGCACGCAGGTTATTATAAGCCTCCATCGCTTCGGTGGTGATTGCCGTTCGGCCACCGACCAACTCATCGTGCTCGGAGTTGTCGTTCGAGTCGTGGAACATTCCCCAGGTCGTAATGTCGATGTAGTCGCCACTCGAAGCGGGTGGATCCATGGGGTCGTGGTCTTCGTGATCGTCACCCGGATCGGCCGGAGGATCGACCGGGTCTGCTGGAGGATCAACGGGGTCTGCGGGCGGTTCAATCGTTGAACCCTCCATCGGAACCGGGTTTTGGTAATACTCCTGCACCTGAGTAATCCACCAGTAGTCGTCGGTCGGTTCGCTGCCGATGCTGTCGGTACTGATGCCGACTCCTGCGCCAAAGAGGATCTGGCGAATCCCCGCATCGCGGGCTTCTTCCATGTGAGAGCCCCAGGTGATGGTCGATCCGTCGACGCTTACCTTGGCATCGCCAGAGTCGTTGCTGGAAAAATGGTCAAATCGTGTTCCGGTCGCGGTAAAACTGTCGCCCAGGAAAAACGTGGGCGCGGAGTCTTCGTACTGTCTAGTGGTGTTCGGCAAAACGTCAAACGTCCCATCGGTATCGTAGGGATTGGGTGCCAGACTCTCATTGATGTGTCCGGCGGGCAGTTGCCAGAGGATCATTTCTTTTTCGGTCATATCCGAAAGTGTCTCGATGACCAGCAGGTAGTTATTCCAGTGGTCGCTGTTCCAGAACCAGGTACTCGAGGCCGGATCGGCGGCCGCACCGTTTTCTGCACCGGCATCGAGGCCATATTTATCGATCGAGATAAAGTTCGCACCGTAGCTGAGGACCCCGGCGTCAATGTAGTATTCGGCAATCAATTCCGATTCGCGTGCGATGGCTGCGCGGCCCGCCTCTATTCCCATCGTGTCGGTGAGGTGGACAATACCACCGGATCCAATCGGCGTTTCGATGCCGGGCGATGCCCAGAGGTTGAACTGCCATCCGAATTCGACGACCGCCGCGTGGCTGCTGATGGTGTAATTGATCGCTTCGATCAGACCGGTAACCGTGTTGTCGAACTGAGGATCGACACCCGCCTCAAGCACACCACTGCTGTATGCGGCACTGGTCATCGCCGAAAGTTCGCTGGCCGGTGCGCCTGCGTTCTGCATCAGGTAGCCGATGAAATCAGGCTCCATAATGAACTGGACCAGCTCATCGCCCGCCTCGGTGGCAATCGTATCGAGGGCATATTTCAGATCGGTGAAATAGGCCTCCATGTATTCGGTGCTGGCAATATGTTCGTTGTTGGTGGTGTAGCTTTCACCGCCGTCGGGGATGTTGTAGTAGACAAACTGGGGAATCATTCCGAGTTTTAAACTTTCGCGGACGTAACTTCCCACACGATCCCCCCAGGTGCGCCAGCCATTGACCGGTCCGCCGTTGAGGTAGATGTAGCGCGAGTCAACGTATTTTCCGGTAAGCGGATCTCCGTTGTCAAAATCGTGCCAGAACGCCAGGTCTCCTTCAGAATCCTCGCTCACCGATCCGATGGTCAGGTAATCGGGCAGGCCGGGTAGCTCACCTTCGGCGGTGCGGACGCGGAAGCCGATGTACCGTGTCTCACCGGTTGCCTGGTCTGTGAGTTTGACCGATGCGCGTCCCGCATCGAGTCCAGTGACCTGCAGCGTATCGCCGTCGATGATCTCAGCGCTAAGCACACGACTGTTGTTCGTAGCGACACTGAAGGAGGCGCTCAATGAGTCGCCAGTCGACAACAGGTATTCTTCGGTGGACTGATCAATCGTGACTTGTAGGGCTTGCCCCTGGGCGTCCACCTGATCGATCTCGATCTGGCTTGCTCCACCGACAACATAGGAAACTTCATCGCTGGAGGTGACGCCCGCAGCATTGATTGCCTCGACGTGATAGGTGAATACGCCGTAGGTATTGTCTGTGATTTGGTGACTTGCCGATTGGGGCGTTGCAGCTGTGGAATTAAACTCTCCCTCGTGGATCAGTTGGTCATTCTCATAGAGTTTCCAGCTTTCGGCCGCCTCGCCGCTCCAAAGATTGATCGTGACATCGTATCCACCGGTTTCCCAGTTTGTGAGCACGCTCACGGTCGGTGTGTTGGGCGCACCTTCGACAGGGGTCGTGACCGGATCTTCAACCACGCCATCTCCGGGTGGTGTGGTGGGATTGTCGGGCGCTGTGTCACCTGTTCCATTGAACGTGATATTGCTGATACCGGTCGATCCGGCTGCGCTGAATCCAATGGCGAGCGACTCGCCGGCATCGAGAGTGTTGTCCCAGCTAGGGGGCGTGATCGCGTAGCGGCCACCGCCGAGATTGGTAACGGTGGCATTCCAGAGACTGTCGATCTGTCCATTGTAATCGAATTCGAGATGCCAATTACTAAACGATGACGTTTCGTCGTTGGTCAGTGTGAGTTCAGCGGTGTGGCCCGTACTCCATTCGTCCGTGATTTGATAGTCGACGTCCGGAGCGTTTGCGATGGGGTGGGAAGCGAGGAGGGAGCGGACCTCGAGCGTTTCGAGATGGAGGTGTGCGGTAGTGTTTTTTTGTTTCTTGTTGTTTGACGCGAAACGTATCTTACTGAACAACTTCTCCTGAGCTACTTTCCAGTACTTCATAGGATGCTTCTCCCTCGTTCCTCACATGCCCTTCTTCTGCGCCGAAATTCTGGCCTGCCAACACCTCCGCACACATGTAATCGTCCGAAAGCCCGGAATGACTCGGGGGCCAAACAATCGATCTATAGAGTTTGTTGCTCATGACTAGGTGGTGTGTGCGATTGCTAAAAACAGGGTGGACAGTGTCATTAAAAACAGGCTCTCGGGTGGTGTACATTGTTCTGTATGCGAGTTTTTCGCACAAGTGGAAAGTTCCCGAATCGTTCTGGGTATGGCCTGGTCCTATCCGGTATCTCGCTGCTTCAAGGAAGAAAAAGAATGCCACCCCTATCGCCTAGACAGGAACTGCTTGACACCCAATACGGATGCCGTGAGGGAGGGTTTTTAGAATTGTGAAATGGCCGCCGGGCCGACCGGCGCCGATCGCGGATCTGTTGCGCCGGTAGTACGTTGCGGCTCGGTGGCCGGGGCCCCGACAGGGGGGCACATTTGCATGCTATAATGGGATAGAAGTGATCGAGAAATGGGTATTTTTCCGGCCGGCTCCTTGGCCGTGGTCCCTCCCCGGGCTCTCCGCGATTGCACCGCAACCGGCTCCCGAAATACGGACCCGTTTTTCTTGGTTGTTGAACAAACTGTTTTGAAAATCCATTTGCCGGTAGGGTCAGTTACATACCATGCATTGTTTAAGTCTCTTGCGCTGCGGCGCTGCTCTGTTCGTCTTTCTGTTATGTGGATTTGCAGCTAGCATTCCGGTGAGCAGTGCCGAAACATCCGATGTCCAGAACAAACGCTGGATGCGCTACAGCGCCGTTTCTCCGGACGGAAAAACCATTGCCTTCAGCTTTCACGGTGATATCTGGCTGGTCGATGCTGGCGGAGGCAATGCTCGTCTGCTCACCACACACTCAGGGTACGAACGGTCGCCGGTCTGGTCGCCAGACTCCAAACAGATCGCCTTTGCGAGTGACCGGCACGGAAATTTTGATGTCTTTGTGATTCCAGCGTCCGGTGGCCCGGCGAGACGCGTAACGTTCAACTCCGCACAGGATATTCCAAGTTCCTTTACTCCCGATGGTGAGCGGATACTTTTTAGCTCTCGGCGGATCGATTCTGCCGCCGCCGCGATCGGTTCGTTGCGGATGGCCGAACTTTATTCCATTCCTGCTGCCGGCGGACGGCCGCGTCAGGAACTCTCGACGCAGGCGGAATACGCCAGCTACAGCCCCGATGGTTCGCAGCTTGCGTTCCACGACTACAAGGGGATCGAAGATCGCTGGCGGAAGCACCACACCTCCAGTGTTACCCGTGATATCATGCTGCGAGATTCCAATACAGGTAAGCAAACGCGGTTGACGGAATATGGCGGTGAAGATCGCAACCCGGTCTGGTCCGCCGATGGTAAAACCATGTACTACCTCTCCGAGGAGGGGGGAACGTTCAATGTCTGGAAGATCGATCCGAGCGATCCCACAAAGCGGAGCCAGTTGACCCACCACAAAACGCACCCGGTCCGTTTTTTGAGCCTCGCCAAAGATGGCACCCTTGTGTACGGGTTCAACGGTGAGATTTGGAGCAAACCCGAGGGAGAGCCTTCCCAGCAGGTCGCGATCAATCTGGCTGCCGATCAGCGGAACAACGATGCCCGCCGGGAAGTCCGCAGCAGTGGGGCGTCCACGTATGCCGTTTCCCCCAACGAGGAGGAGGTGGCTCTGATCGTGCGTGGGGAGGTGTTTGTCACTTCGGTCGAATTTAGTACGACCAAGCGGATTACCGATACGCCCGAGCAGGAGCGGAATGTTAGCTGGGGTGAGGATGGTCGCACGCTCTATTACGACAGCGAGCGCAACGGTTCCTGGAACCTCTACAAGGCCACGATTGCCCGCGAAGAGGACGAGTCGTTCGCCGATGCGGCGGTGGTGACCGAAGATGCGCTCCTGGTCACACCCGACGAGACGTTCCAGCCCCTGGTCTCTCCGAACGGTAAAAAGCTTGCGTACCTGAAGAATCGCGACGAGATCATGGTGATGGACCTGGAGTCGAAAAAATCGAGTACGGTCATTCCTCGCCGCAAAAATCACTCCTACGCTGACGGAGACATCGAATACGCCTTCTCGCCCGACTCTCGCTGGCTGACCGCCACGTATCACGGCCACCGGCTTTGGACACCGGAGGTGGCAGCGGTCAAACTCGCCACAGGCGAGATTGTGAACATTACGCAGAGCGGTTACGCGGAGGAACTGCCTCTGTTTAGCTCCAACGGCAAGGTTCTCCTCTATGCGAGCAACCGGTATGGTGAGCGGGGTCATGGCAGCGACGGCCGCGAGGCCGATATTTTCGGGCTCTATCTCAACCAGGAGGCGTATGACGAGGCCCATCTGAGCAAGGCCGACCTTGCACTCAAGAAAAAGCGGGCGAAGAAGAAAAAAGAAAGAGAGAAGAAAGAGAAGGACAAAGAGAAGGATAAGGACAAAGACGAAGAGAAGGACAAAGACGAAGACGAAGAGAGGGACGAGGACGAAAAAGACGAGGAAGGATCCGAAAAGGAGTCGCCAGAGGAAAAAGACGACTCAAAAGAAAAAGGCACCAAAGAGAAAGAGGACGAGGAAGCGTCGGATGCAGACGAGAAGAAAAAAAAGAAGAAGGTCGATCCGATCAAGTTCGAACTCGACGATCGAGACGCAAGGCTGAAGCGAATGACGGTGATGTCCGCACCGATCGGTAGTTTCGATCTTTCGCCCGACGGCGAACATCTCCTCTTTACGGCCAAGTTCGAGAACAAGTGGGGGCTCTGGGTCAGCAAATTGCGCGACCGCTCGACCACCAAGGCGATGAGCCTGAGCAGTCCGGGCGCGGTCCGTTTTGCCAAAGACGGGAAAAGCGCGTTCATCCGGCAGGGTGGCGGGATTTCCAAGCTGAGCGTCGCCGGTGCCCTCACGGGCGGTAAGGCGACTGCAAAGCCGGTGAAATTTTCAGCGGAGCTGAATATTGACGGGCCGAATGAGCGGAAATACATTTTCGATCACGTCCACCGGCAGACCGCCGAAAAATTCTACGACCCGAAGATGCACGGGATTGACTGGGACGCGATGCGCGACAATTACGAGGCGTTTCTCCCGAGCATCACCAACAATTATGACTTCTGTGAACTTTTGAGTGAGATGCTCGGCGAGTTGAACGCCTCGCATACCGGCGCCCGCTACTACCCGAAACTCGGGGGCGATTCGACCGGCGCGTTGGGACTCCTCTTTGACGATGCGTACGAGGCCGATGGGCTGAAGGTGCTCGAGGTGATCCCGAGGGGACCGTGCGACAAGGCAGATGTGAAGATCGGCCCAGGCCACCTGATCACGCACATCGACGGCGAGCGATTGACGGCGGATGTCAATCCTTTCGCGCTATTGAATCACAAGAGTGGAAAGCTGGTGCGGCTCACGCTGCACGACGGCGAGGCGGACGAGGAGTGGGAGGAATTTGTCCGGCCCACCACGGCATATGCCCAGGCCAATTTGATGTACCGCCGGTGGATCGAGAACTGCCGGAAGCGGTGCGAAGAGCTTTCCGGTGGTCGGATCGGCTATGTGCATGTTCGGAGCATGGACGAATCGAGTTTTCGGCACGTCTTTTCCGAAGTATTGGGCCGCAACTACGATAAGGAGGCCCTGGTGGTCGACACCCGTTTTAACGGGGGCGGCTGGCTGCATGAGGATCTTGCGACATTTCTCAACGGGGAACTGTACTGTTATTTCATTCCCCGGGGACACAAACTGGGCGATCTCGGCGGAGAGCCGGTCGACAAGTGGACCCGCCCGGTCGCAGTGCTGCAGAGCGAGAGCAATTATAGCGACGCCCACTTCTTTCCCTGGGCCTTTAAGCGGAAAGGGATTGGCAAACTCATCGGTGCGCCGGTCCCCGGTACCTCTACGGCAGTCTGGTGGGAATCGCAGATCGAACCGAGACTCATCTTCGGGATCCCGCAGGTGGGGATCACCGATCTGTCTGGTCGCTATCTGGAAAACTGGCAGCTCGAGCCCGATGTGCTGGTCATCAACGATGCCGAGTCGGTGGGCCGAGGCGAGGACAAGCAGCTTGTGCGTGCTGTCGAAGAGCTCATCAAGGAAGTCGATGCCGAGAAGCAGAAGAAGGCGGCTCAAGAAAAAAAATAGACAAGGCTAACGCACCTTAGGCGTGCCCTAGCCGCTTCGCTGCCTCAATCGCGAAATAGGTCAGGATCCCATCGGCGCCGGCGCGTTTGAAGCCGAGCAGGCTCTCCATCATCACCTGCTCCCGATTGAGCCAGCCCCGTTCCGATGCCGCACTGAGCATTGCATACTCGCCACTCACCTGATAGGCAAACGTCGGCACGCCGAAGCGATCTTTGATCCGGTGCACGATATCGAGATAGGGCATACCCGGTTTGACCATCACAAAATCGGCCCCCTCGGCGATGTCGAGGCCCACTTCGCGAATCGCTTCATCCGTATTGGCCGGGTCCATCTGGTAGGTCCGCTTGTCTCCCCCGCCGAGATTCGTGGCCGAACCGACCGCATCGCGAAACGGTCCATAGAAGGCCGAGGCATATTTGGCCGCATAGGCCATGATCAGCGTGTTTTGATGCGCACCGCTATCGAGCGCGTGGCGGATTGCGCCCACCCGGCCGTCCATCATGTCGGACGGTGCGATGACCGTGCAGCCGGCGTCGGCCTGGACCAGGGCCTGCTGGCAGAGAACGTCGAGTGTTTCGTCGTTGAGGATGATTCCATCCCGCAGCAGTCCGTCGTGTCCGTGGGTGGTGTAGGGGTCGAGTGCGACATCGCAGACGATACCGATCTCGGGAACTGCAGCGGCAAGCGCACGGACCGCGCGACAGACGAGATTTTCCGGATTGACCGCCTCGCGGCCCTCTTCGGTTTTTAATGTCGCGTCCGTTGCCGGAAAGAGAGCGATGGCGGGGATGCCCAAATCGCAGGCCTCTTTGGCAGCTTCGAGCATCAGGTCGATCGACAAGCGGTCCACATGGGGCATCGAGTCGATCGGCTGGCGGTGGTTTGTGCCTTCATGGATAAAAACGGGCCAGATCAGATCGTCGACCGAGAGGCTGTGTTCGGCGACCAACCTCCGCGCCCAGTCGTAGCGCCGCTTCCGCCGCATCCGCGTCGTGGGAAAGCTGCCGAAGGGTGACTCGCCGGAGGTCATGCGTGGTTCCTAACTGCCGGGTAGGGGAATGGTATGTATTATAGTTCTCCCGTTTCGGAGAACACCCGCACAAGTGGCGTGCTGGAAGGAAAACGACTGCCAAAATCACCGAATAAGGTCCGAATATGGCGATCAGGGCTTCTTTGCGCCGTGGCGGGGTGCCTCTCAGAAGGGTGGCTGTTATGGAATGCACCGGGGCGATAGCCTCGGCGTTGCCAGGTGGAAAAGGGACCCGGTGTCAATTCCTTGTTCCTTCCCCGATTTCTGTTAGGGTGGAAAATTGGCGCTCCTTGAGACTGGCCGTCGTGAATACGTATTCACACGGCCCGCGGGGCACCGGACATCCCTGTCAGGCGAAACTCGATCCCATTCGGTTCCCGAATGGGACAAGTACTGTACGGTCACACTCAGAGCCGCTGGGAAGAAACGAGAAACCGAATGACCCCCACCGACAGCCCTATCGAATTGAGCGTGGTGCTGCCCTGCCTCGACGAGGCGGAGACGCTGGAAGTCTGCATCCGAAAGGCCCAGGACTGTTTTGCGGCCAACGATGTCCTCGGAGAGGTCGTCGTCGCCGACAACGGGTCGACCGACGGGTCGATCGAGATTGCCGAGCGGCTCGGCGCGCGGGTGGTACACGTGGCCGATCGCGGATACGGATCGGCCCTGTATCACGGCACAAAATCTGCGGACGGTAAGTACGTGATCATGGCCGACGCCGACGACAGCTACGATCTGACCGGGCTGATGGGCTTTTTGGCCAAACTCCGTGAAGGGAATGACCTGGTGATCGGAAATCGCTTCGACGGCGGCATCGCGCCGGGAGCCATGCCGAGGATGAACCGATACGTCGGTAATCCGATCCTTACCGGCATCGGGCGATTGTTCTTCCATTGCCCGGTGAAGGATTTCCATTGCGGAATGCGCGGATTTGCCAAAACCGCCTTCGAGGAGATGGATCTGCAAACCACCGGCATGGAATACGCAAGCGAAATGGTCATCAAAGCCACCCTGGCGAAGATGAAAATCTGCGAAGTCCCGACCACGCTCAGCCCGGATGGCCGGTCGCGGAGCCCGCACCTCCGCCCCTGGCGTGACGGGTGGCGGCACCTGCGGTTCATGTTGCTCTACAGCCCGCGGTGGCTGTTCCTCTACCCGGGGCTGATGCTCATGGCGTTCGGGCTCATCCTCGGTACGCGGCTCATGTTCTCGTGGCTTCACATCGGCGAGTTGACGTTGGGCATCCATACCCTCATCTACTGTGCGGGGATGGTCAGCGTCGGCTTTCAGCTAGTAATCTTCTCGGTTCTGGCCCGGATCTTCGCCACCCAGGAGGGCCTGGCACCGCCGTCGCGACGATTGGAGAAGATGTTCCGCTATATCACGCTCGAAAGCAGCCTGCTGGCCGGAGGCCTGCTGGTGCTCGCCGGCTTGGTCGGCACGGTGCTGAGTGTGCTCGTCTGGCGGGAACAGGGTTTTGGTGCCCTGCAGCCCGGCGAGATCACCAAGTATGTCATCGTTTCGGTGGTGGCACTGATGCTCGGGGTACAGATGATCTTCAATGGATTTTTCCTGAGCCTTCTGGGCCTGGGCGTCCGCCGAAGGGGCCGCGATGGCCGCTAATGGGCGAGGCGAAGGCCGATCGAACCGCCAAGATCGCGGCAGGACGAGAAATAGAACTGGCACTTGATAGGGGGCCAGTGCAGATAATTAAGACCAACCTCACGATGACGCACGTTGAGAAGATTGGTATTTTAAGAGCCTCCGGAGTTGTGTATGGCCAATGCGTCTGAAAGTACCCCCAAGGTGTCCGTGGCGCCCAGCGCTCGCGTCTTTGGTCTTTTTGATGTGGTCGCGCTGATCGTGGGCATCGTCGTCGGCACCGCCATCTTCAAAACGCCATCGCTCATTTTTCAAAACGTCCAGGCCCCCTGGCAGGGTTTGGCCCTCTGGGTCCTCGGTGGATTTCTCTCACTCTGCGGCGCGCTCTGTTATGCCGAACTCGCAACATCGCTACCGCGCAACGGGGGCGATTACGAGTATCTCGGCCGCGCCTACTCACCTTCGCTCGGTTTTCTCTTTGGCTGGGCCCAATGGACCGCCGTGCTCAGCGGAAGTATTGCCGCAATGGCCTATGCGTTCGGCGACTACGCGGTCCGGGTCTTTGGCATGCCCCAAGCCGCCAGCCTCTCCTGGGCCATCGTTGGCGTGGCAACGGTCACGATCCTGAATCTCTCCGGTGCCCGGACCGGCACGTGCGCCCAAAACCTTCTCAGCATCGCCAAGATCGTCGGGCTTTTGGCGATTGTCGCTGCTGGCGTTGCTGCGGCTCTCTTTTTTCCTGCCGAACCGGTCGCAAGAGCGCAAGGAGAACCTGCAGGGACTGTCAATCTGGGACTCGCCATGGTCTTTGTCCTCTACGCCTTCGGAGGTTGGAACGATGCCGCCTTCATCGCCGCCGAAGTCCGTAACCCGCAGCGCAACCTCCCGGCGGCGCTGCTGCTAGGCACGTTACTCATCACGCTGCTCTACGTCGCCGTCAATTGGGCGACACTCGCGGCCCTTGGATGGCACGAAGCACAAGCGAGCCTCGCACCGGCAGCCGATGTGATGCGCCGTGTGATCGGACCGGTTGGCGAGCGGTTGGTGAGCTGCCTCGTGGCCGCATCGGCGCTCGGGGCGATCCACGGAATGATCCTTTCCGGGGCCCGCGTGAACGCGCGGCTCGGGGCCGACACACCACTCTTTGCCCGCATGGGCCGTTGGAACACGCGCACCGGCACGCCGATCGGCGCAACGGTCGCACTCGGCGGAGCGGCCACACTATTGCTCCTGGGCGTTGGTACCGCCTCGGGACAGGCACTGATCGATCGCCTGCTGGCGGTAGTCGGTTTGTCCCCGATCGGGTGGACGGACTATTCGGGCGGTTTTGAAGTCCTGGTCACGAGCACCGCACCGGTCTTCTGGGCATTTTTTCTCTTGAGCGGAGCTTCGGTCATTGTACTTCGAATCCGCGAACCGGAATTGCCGCGTCCCTTCCGCATACCGCTGTACCCGCTCCCGGTCCTCATTTTCTGCGCTAGTAGCACCTACATGCTCTACGCGAGCGTCGAATACGCCGGCCCGCTTACGCTCATCGGTGTCCTGCCGGTGAGTGTTGGAGTCGTCGTGTACGGATTGCTCGCCAAACGCTGAATTTTGCTACCGCAGCGGAGGCCGGAACTCCTCCCAATCCCCATCCGCCCCACCCATCGCGGTGCGGGGTGGGATGCGGCCGCCCAAGCACCCCACCAGGGGCAACAACAACCTTGATTTCTCGCGACTGAACACAGATAATGAAGCCGATTCAGCTAAACCTTCCGAGGAGAAACTCATGGAAAACAACTCAACCTTCTTACAGCCGATTCCCGTAGCGCAGCAGGATGTCAATGTCCGGGCGCGATTCATCATGCAGACCTACAACCATCTCTTTGGAGCGATTGCCCTCTTTACCGGGATTGAAATCGTTCTCTTTCAAACCGGTGCGGCCGAGCGCATCGCCCAAGTCCTGCTCGGCGTCAACTGGTTATTCGTCCTCGGTGGGTTCATGGTTGTCGGCTGGCTCGCTACCCGCACGGCGGCAAACTCAGTGTCGCGGGGCGCACAGTATGCCGCCCTGATCGCCTTCGTCGCGGCCGAGGCGATTATTTTTGTCCCTCTTCTTTACATTGCCAACAACTACGCGCCCGGAGCGATTCAAAGCGCTGCCGGGACCACGATCCTCGGCGTTGCCGGATTGACTGCCGTGGCGTTTTACACCCGGAAAGATTTTTCCTTTCTCCGCTCCATCCTGATGTGGGCCTTCGTCGTTGCCCTGGTCCTGATTGTCGCAAGTGTGGTGTTCGGGTTCGCGCTCGGCACCTGGTTTTCGGTCGCCATGATCGGATTTGCCGGTGCCGCCGTCCTCTACGATACGTCCAACGTACTTCATCATTATGAACAGGATCGTTATGTAGCGGCCTCGCTGCAACTCTTTGCCTCGATCGCCTTGATGTTCTACTACGTGCTGATGCTCTTTACCTCCCGTCGGTAGAAAAGGATCGTCGGTAATTAAGGGCATGATGAAATATTTGAGATGCTATGCATCGGCTCTGATGCTGCGCAATGCAACCATAGCGTTGAAATCGAAAAGAGGGCTGCCTGTCCGTATATCTCTTACCGGTGCGGTTTGTTTTGAGTGTGGCATGGTGGAGCAGCATTTGGGCGGACTTGGGCCAGAGGGAGGGGTGGCCCCGTTCGCTGCCCCTTTGGTGCAAACAACGGAAAACCCGAGAGTTTAGCTGCAAAATGCTGGATATCAAACAAATTCGCCATTATGCTGGGGGAGGTCGCTTGCCGTTCTCGCCGGTGGCCTGCCGATTTGCCGTTCACTGATCCGCTATGGAACTAACCGCTAATGCACAAGGCTTTTTGGCCGCTGTTGCTTTCTGTTTGGTTGCTGCCGACAGCGCGCGCTGATGTCTTGTTCGATTACACCAGCGATAGTAGCGGTTATTGGTACGAGGGCGCGAATTGGAGCCAGGGATTCGCGCCGAACGGATCGCTCGATGTTGTGACCATTGACCGCCCTGCGGCCGATCCGACGGTGACCTACAACAGTACGAGCGGTACGAGCCAGATCAAAAGCCTCACGAGCAGCGAAGCGATCGTGCTCAGTGGCGGCACGCTCGAAATTCTCGAGACCGCTAACCTCAGCGGCAGTTTTTCCATCACCGGCGGCACGCTCAAGGGTGGGCAGATTACCACGACCGTCGGAATAGACGTCAACACCTCGAGCGGAAACGCGATCGACAGTCTCACGCTGTACGGGGATTTGAACCTCGAGCAGAGCGCGGATCGGGTGACATTGACAGGTGGCCTGGCACTTGACGGGACACTCAACGTGGCCGGATACGATGCGAAGGTTTACTTCGATGGCACCCAGACGCTCTCGGAACTTGGCGGCGGGACGGCAACGATGATGATGACCGGGCACACTTGGGCGCCGGACTATGTCCGCGTCTACGCAACTGGGGGCGGCGTGCTCACGATCGGCTCGGGCGTGGCGGTGGAGGGCAGGGGGCATTTAACGAGTTCGGGCGGCTCTGCGATCCACAACGAGGGGACAATCCACGCCAACCAGGGCGGTACGCTCCATATCACTTCCGAAACGTTTGTGAACCAAGCAGGCGGGACGCTGCAGATCGATTCCGGTTCGGGCCTCTCGCTTGGGAGCGCCAGCTGGGACAACCAGGGGACGCTGGATTTGGATGGTGGCACGCTCACATTGGGGAGCAATTTTACGACGGCCAATATTAATCAGCCTTCGCTCACCCGCGCCGCCGGGAGCCAGGTGATCCTGACGGGCAACTTGGACAACACGGGCGCGGTACTCGATGCGATTGGCGAGATCCATCTTTCGGGTGGCACGATCACGGGCGGCACGTCACTGGTCGATATCCACGCGACGTACGACACGGACGAAGTGATCGACAGCCTCACGCTGGAGGGCGATTTAAAACTCGAGAGCAACCAGGACCAGATCACGATCACGGGCGGCTTGGTGTTGGACGGGACGTTGGATGTTGCGGGCCACGATGCGATCGTCTACTTCGATGGCACCCAGACGCTTTCGGAGCTTGGCGGCGGGACGGCAACGATGATGATGACCGGGCACACTTGGGCGCCGGACTATGTCCGCGTCTACGCCACCGGGGGCGGCGTGCTCACTCTCGGCTCGGGCGTGGCGGTGGAGGGCAGGGGGCATTTAACGAGTTCGGGCGGCTCTGCGATCCACAACGAGGGGACAATCCACGCCAACCAGGGCGGTACACTCTACATCACTTCCGAAACGTTTGTGAACCAAGTAGGCGGAACGCTGCAGGTCAGCGGCGGTTCGGCTCTTTCCCTCGCCGCGACATTGTTTGAGAATCATGGCGCGATTGAGCTTATCGACAGTGGGCTACTTTATACGAGCGGTCTGGGTGCTGCGGGGCTTGAGCTCACATTAGGCAGTTCGCTGCTGGGCGAGGGGACCGTTTCGGGCAACGTCACCAACACCGCCGGTTTGCTTTCTCCCGACGCGATCACACTCAATGGCGATTACACGCAGGGGTCCGCCGGAGAACTTTTGATTGGGATCGGGGGGCTGGTGCAAGGGTTGGAGTATGACTTCGTCGACATCTCCGGCACCGCCTCGCTCGCCGGCTCGCTTCGGCTGGAGTTGGAGGACGGCTTCCTGCCGTCGGTGA
>Ga0315338_1002583_pt1 | contig 17458 bp, 17 predicted proteins | sample ASW8metaG_FD_204518 | JGI IMG/M metagenome (GOLD analysis project Ga0315338, IMG submission 204518) | Ammonia-oxidizing marine archaeal communities from Monterey Bay, California, United States - ASW #8 | ecosystem: Environmental > Aquatic > Marine > Coastal | place: USA: California | collected... | reverse complement strand
AATATTACTACAATAGCTATTTGCCAAATACTTAAACCCATAAACAACTTATAACTTATTTTTATTTTTTTTAAAGCAACTTTTTATTTATCTTCGTTTTTATCTAAAGTGCTACTAATCATTTCATCTATATCAGAGTAAATATTTTCTTTTTTTTCTACTTCTTTTTCTTTGTAAAATTTACCTGTACCAAAAATTGTGGAATCTACTGTTGATGTATCTATTAAGCCAGCTGAACCTAGTTCATCAATAGTTGGTAAATCAGATAATTTTTTTAGGCTAAAATGACTTAAAAATTCATCTGTTGTGCCATATTGAATTGGTTTTCCAGGAACATCTTTTCTTCCTTGTGGTTTAACCCAATTTAACTCCATTAAAATTTCTAGAGTATTTATTCCAAATGCAACTCCACGTATTTCTTCTATTTCAGCTCTAGTAACAGGTTGGTGATAAACAATAATAGATAAAGTTTCTATTGCTGCTCTAGAAAGTTTTTTTTCTACTGTTTTTTGTTGTGACATTAACTTTGATAAATTTTCTGCAGTTCTAAAAGACCATTTTTTAGAAATACAAACCAAATTTATTCCTCTATTTGAATAAATATTTTGAAGTTTTTTCAGTGCATCTAAAACATTTATTTTTTTTGAAATTTTAGATTCAATAGATTCAATATCAAGTGGCATGGCAGCTGAAAATACAATAGCTTCAATTTCTCTTTCACTTTCAGATAAATTATTTGGAAAATTTACGATATTATTTTTTTTTGTTTTGGGCATTATTTTTCCTTAATAAATATATTATCAAACAAATTATTTTGTTTAATAGTAATATTTCCTTCTTTTGAAAGTTCCAAGGAAGCAGAAAAAATTCCAGCCTTTCCAGTTCTTTTTAGGTTCTTAGATGATAAAAAGCTAGTTGGAATAAAGTCATTTAAATCTTTCCAATCGGATAACTTACCAAAAAAAGTTTTAATTCTATTAATTCCTGCCTCTGTTGTAAAAACAGGTAACTTTGGAATATTCATTCTTTGAAAATCTCTTGTCATAATAATTGATGAATATGCTTTTAAAATTTCAAATAGTGTTAAAGAGTATTTAGTACTATAAATTGATCTTATATTTCCTTTCATTCCTCTCATAAAAACATCTTTACCAAGTCTTTTTCTTTTAAGCATCTGATCAGATAATAACCTTATAAGTTCAAGTTTTTTAAGTTGTAATTTAAGTTTTTCAGCTACTTCCAAAGCTTTAAATTCTTCCTCATTGCTTTCCGGTAATAAAAGTTTTGATTTTAAATAAGTTAACCAAGTGGCCATTAACAAATATTCTGATGCCAGTTCTAAATTTACATTTTTTGCAGAAGTTATAAATTCATGAAATTGATCTGCTAATTTAGTAATTGAAATTTTTTCAAGATCTACTTTTTGTGACTTCGCTAAATCTAACAGAACTTCTAAAGGTCCATTATAGTTATTAAGAGTTACATTAAATTGTTGAGAATCATTTAAGTCCATTATTAATATTATCTAATAATATTAATAAATTGCGATGTTTTTTTAATAATAAAACTATCAACAATAGGTGCATTTTTAGCTACTTGAAGCATTTCAGGAAGTTTTCCATTGCAATGTAACACTAAATTACAACCTGCTGCAAAAGATCTAGTGGTATTTTCTCTTATAGAATACTTCAAAGCTTTCATTGATATATCATCAGAGATGATTAAATTTTTAAAACCTATTTTTTTTCTTATTAAAGTAATAATTTTTTTTGAATGTGTTGCGCAATTGTACTTATCAATATTTTTGTAAACAATATGAGCTGTCATAGCAAATAAAGATTTTTTATTTACAAAAGATTTAAAATCTTTTTTGTAGATTTCATTAACATTAGCATTAACTATAGGCAACTCTTTATGGCTATCAACAAGAGCTAATCCATGTCCAGGTATATGTTTAATTATAGTTCCGATATTATGTTTATGATATTTAGATATACAATAATCACCAAGTTTAGAGACAATTTTAGGATCTGATGAAAAAGATCTATCTCCAATTATTTTATCTGTGAAACTCCTTCTTACATCTAGAACTGGCACTGTATTCAAATTAATACCTAACAAAGTTAGCAAATAAGATATTTGCTTAACATATATATCAAAATAAATTTCAAATTTTCTATGGTTATTTTTGAACAATTTACCAAAAAAATCATTAGTAAAAATGGAATTATCAATAAAATTTCTTAACCTGCTTACTCTTCCACCTTCTTCATCAATCAAAATAGGATAATTATGATCATTAAATATTGTTTTAATGCTTTTTGTTAATTGTTGAGTTTGAAAAATTGTTTTAATATTTCTTGAAAACAAAATAATACCCCAAGGTTTATATTTTTTTAAAAAAAAACATTCTTTTTTAGTAAGATAAAGACCTTTTATACCAACAATAAATGAACGTCTTAAATTAATCATTATTTGTTAACAGCTCCAAAAAGTAATATTTTTTTTTCTTTTTATTTTCATTTTTAATAGTTTCAACATATTTAATTATATTATCAGTATCGCTTTTTAATATTTGTAAATCTTTACTAAAATTATCAATTTTTTTTGAAATTTCATTTAATGATCTATGAGATATTTTTTTATTAGTATCAGAAAAATAATAACGACCAGTAAAAAATAAAAAAAAAAATATAATAGAAATAAAAAAAAAATATTTTAGTTCTTTTAACATTACATTTTTTTTGGTGTATCTACACCAAGAATATTCATTCCGGATTTAATAACGTTTGAAATTGCTTTTATAAAAACCAATTTTTCATTTGATATTTTGTTATGCTTGTTGATGAATCTTTTTGTCTCATCATCTTTTCCCATATTCCAATAAGAATGAAATTGTGATGCAAGTTCATATAAGTAAACTGTGATTCTGTGAGGTTCCAACTTATTAGATGATATTTCAATACATTTAGGCCATTCAGAAATTTTTTTTAAAATTTTAATCTCATCTTTAGAATAGTTAAATTGAAATTTATCAATTTTAATATCATCAGTAATATTTTTATTTATATTTCTAAAAACTGATGAAATTCTAGCATAACAATATTGTACATAATAAAGTGGGTTATCTTTTGATTTCTCTTTAACTTTTGTGAAATCAAAATCAAATTCAGCATCACTAGTTCTACTTAACATAATAAATCTTGTTGCATCTTTACCTACTTCTTTAATTAAATCTTCAATAGTAATATAATCACCTTTTCTTTTTGACATTTTAAAGGGCTTGTCATCTTTCATGAGCTTAACTAACTGACTTACCTTACAAACTAATTTATTTTTTTGACCAGATAATGCTTCAACTACAGAGGTTATTCTTTTTATGTAACCTACGTGATCCGCTCCAAGAATATTTATCAATACATCAAATTTTCTATCTAATTTAGAATTGTGATAAGCGGCATCACTTGCAAAATATGTCCAGGATTTATCTGATTTTTGTAATGCTCTATCTTTATCATCACCAAAAAGAGTAGATTTAAATAATAATTGTTCTCGTTTTATCCATTTAGTTTTGTCTTCAACTTGTGGAGCCTCTATAGTTCCTTCATAAACATAATTATCTTTTTTAAGTTTTTCTATAAGCTTTTTTACTTCGTTGTTTTCAACAATATCTGTTTCACTTGTAAAGTTATCATGAATAATACCTAAATTTTTTAAGTTAAATTTAATTAATTTTAAAGACTCTGCTACAGACAGTTTTGTTAATATTTTAGATATATTTTCAAAATTATCAAAACTTAATTCTTTATTATTTTTTATAATATGATTTGCAATATCAATTAAATAATCTCCAGGATATAAGTTTGGATCTTCAGATGGGTAAATTTCTTTATTTAAAATTTCTCTAATTCGTAAATATACAGATTTAGTAAAATATAAAATTTGATTACCATAATCATTTACATAGTATTCTTTGGTTATTTTATGATTATTAAATTTAAGTAAATTAGCCAAAACATCTCCTAAAATAGCACCTCTGCTATGACCAACATGGAGAGGTCCAGTGGGATTTGCAGAAACAAATTCTATAAGATAATTATTTTTCTTTTCTTTATTGTTAATCCCAAAATTTTTATAATCTAAAATTATATTTTTTAAAAAATTGTTCCAAAACTCAGATTTAAATTTAATGTTAATAAACCCAGGTTTAGCAACTGAAATATCTTCAATTTGATTATCATTATTTTTAATCATTTGTAGTAACTGATTTGCTATTTTGATTGGAGATTTCTGGTTTGGTTTAGATAAAACCATTGCGACATTAGTTGAAATATCACAATCAAAATGTGGAGGTGGAATATCAACATTTATTCCATTAAGTTTATCTGGTAGCTTTAATAATCCTTCACTTTGAGCGGTATTAACTATTTTAATAATTTTTTCTAAATAAAAGTCAAAAATATTCATTTTAATTTTTTATATAAGTTAATTGCATATCTGTCTGTCATACCTGCGATATAATCTGAAATTGTTCTAAACTTATCTTGATTAAGTTTCTCTTTATTAAAAAATCTATTTGTATTTTTTGAAATTTCATTAAACAGATGTTTTATAATTTTTTTTCCTTTATTATTTTTTAATAATACATTTTTATTATTATACATTTTTAATCTTAAAAAGAATTTAATTTCTTTTTCAATTTTTTTAAATTTATTAGAAAAACTAACTAAATTTTCTGGACAATTATAAACATTTTTGATGTTTTTAATTTTAAATTTTTGAATATTTTTTATTGTATTACTTATTAAATCTTTAACCATTAAATCTATAGAGTCTCTTATGATTTGGTATATCAAAATATCTAAATTTTTTCTTTTTAAATTTTGTTTATTTGATTTGTAAATTTCATTAAAAAAATCTATTTCTATTAAATCTTTAAATGAAAATAATTTAGCTTTAATTCCATCTTGAATATCATGGTTATTATATGCAATATCATCTGATAAAGATGAAATTTGTGCCTCTAAAGATGGATATTGATTAAAATTTATTTTATTTTTAAAATTTTTAATACTTATTAATTTATTCATTTTTGATATATTTTCTAAAGGTCCATTGTGCTTTAAAAGTCCATCTAATGTTTCTAAAGTAAGGTTTAGTCCTTTAAATTTTAAATATTTGTGTTCAATGAACATAACTATTCTTAAGGTTTGTAAATTATGATCAAATCCTCCATATTTACTCATACATTCATTTAGAGCCTCTTCACCTGCATGCCCGAATGGTGTGTGTCCAAGATCATGAGCTAAACTTAATGTTTCAGCTAAATCATCATTAAGTTTAAGATATCTCGAAATTGATCTAGCTATTTGTGCTACTTCAATAGAATGAGTAATTCTAGTTCTATAATGATCCCCTTCTGTATTAACAAATACTTGAGTTTTGTGTTTTAGCCTTCTAAATGATGCACTATGGATAATTCTATCTCTATCCCTTTGAAATGGAGTCCGATATTGACTTCTAGACTCTTCAAAAATACGCCCTTTACTTTTAAATAGACCTAATTGAGAGAAATTTTTCATACTTTAAAATCGATAAATTGCTATTATATTAGTATTATCAGTGTTGTTACATGATTAAAGAAATTAAATTTACAGATAAAGCAATAAAACAGATTAATCATTTGTTAACTCAAAAAGATAAAGGGTCTTTTTTTAGAATCGCTATTAAAGGTGGTGGTTGTTCTGGTTTTCAATATGATTTTTCGTTTGATAAATCTATAGAAAAAGATGATTTAAAATTTGAAAATATCTTAATAGACAAAGCTTCAGCAGACCTTTTAAAAGGATCTGAGGTTGATTATGTAACAGAACTCATAGGAGACTCATTTAAGATATCAAATCCACAAACTAAGTCATCTTGTGGATGTGGTGTATCCTTTTCTCTTTAATGATCATTAGTTCCTGGAATGTCAATTCTGTAAGAGCGCGAATTGAAAATATTAAAGAATATTTAAATAAATTTTCTCCAAACATTTTAATGATGCAAGAAATTAAAACTCCTGATGAAACCTATCCATACGATGAAATTAAATCTCTTAAATATGAAAATTATGTCTTTGGTCAAAAAAGTTATAATGGTGTAGCAATTATTTCAAAGAAAAAATTAGATAATATTAAAAACGATATTTTTAAAGATAAAAATAAGCAATCAAGAATAATCTCAGCGGAAATAAAACATAAAAAAAAAACTATAACTTTAATTAATATTTATACTCCAAATGGAAATCCTGTAGATACAGATAAATACAGTTATAAACTTTACTGGTTGGATAGTTTAATAAAAAAATTAAAGTTTTTATCAAAACAAAATGAAAATATAATTATTGGAGGAGATTTTAACATTATTCCTTCAGAGGAAGATGTTCATAATCCAAAAAGTTATGAAAATGATGCTTTATTTAAATTAGAAATAAGAAAAAAATTAAGAGAATTAGTTAATTTAGGTTTTCATGATGCGTATAGATATATTTATCCTGATAAAGAGGGATATACTTTTTGGGACTACACAAGTGGAGCTTGGCAAAAAAACAATGGAATGAGAATAGATCATTTTTTAGTTTCTAATTCCTTAATTAATAATATTAAAGATGTTAAAATTAATAAATTTCCACGTGGTAGACAAAAACCATCAGATCATACACCTATTGAAATTGAATTAGCTTAAAGATTTAATTTTATTTACTAATTCTTCGTTAATATTTCTCGGACCTTTATCTAGTCTATTTTTATGCCTTCTTTCACCGGGCAGTCTTACTCCTTTCATTGATTTCATTTTATTAAAGAATTCATCTGAATGTTTATTCCAATCATTTCCAGATAACTTCTCAGGGGAGATTGCTAATATGAATTCACCTCCACTAGGTGGTCCACCATCTTTATTATCTTTAGCAGCTGTTTCAAAACTAAAATTATCACCAACTAATGCACCAGCCAATAATTCTACCATCATAGCTATTCCTGAACCTTTATATCCTCCAAAAGGTAAAAGAACCCCACCATCAGCTATTTCAGCTGGATCAGTAGTTTCTTTACCTTCTTTTGTAAGGCCAGTACCTAAAGGAACTTTGTGACCTTCTCTTTTTGCAACTTGAACTTCTCCCATAGCCATTGATGCTGTAGCCATATCAAATACTACAGGAGTTTTTCCAGGTCTTGGCCATGCAAAAGATATTGGGTTAGTTCCAAATAAGGGTTTTATAGCTCCGGCAGGTGCAACAGCAGGCTTATAAGATGTACATGCAAAGGCAACTAATCCTTGTTCGGCAATCATTTCAGTTTCAGGCCACAAGGCAGCCATATGATGAGAATTATTTATAGCTAAAATAGCTACTCCGTTTTCTTTAGCAGCTTTTATTAATTCTGGAATACCTTTGTTTAAAACAACTGGCGCTAAGCAATTATTTCCTAAAATTTTAATTACACTTGGTGATATTTTTTTTACTTCTGGTTTTCCTTTGCCGTTTATTTTTCCACTTTTAAGCCCAGAAACATAAGCTGGTAATCTAAATAAACCATGCGACAAGGAACCATCTCTTTCGGCTTTCATTATCAACTCTGCAAGAATTGATGCAGTTTCATCATCACAGTCGTTAGCTAAAAGTGTTTTTTTAGCTAAATTATAAATCTCATCTAATGTGAGGGATACTGTTTTCACAGAACATATTTAATATTATCTGTGCTTTCTTTTCAAATCTTTTTTAAGATCTTCGTGATCACCCACAACTGTATGATATTTACTTTTAGTTACATACTTCTCTAAAAAAGGTACTGCTAGTAAAGGCAAGAATCCTCCTATGACAATACCAAATGCAGCGCTTTTTAAATGGGGATCAGCTAAAGCTGCTATAAAGTCAGCAATTATATGTGCTAAAACAATTCCAATTATTCCAGCAATTGCACCATTAGATACAAGTTTTAATAAACGGTTTATACTCCAACCTGTATAAAAACCAATTAGAGGTATTAAAGTATGTATAAAACCAAAAATTATACCTCTTAATATACTATATTCCTCTATAAGCTCTTCAAGAAAATGAAGAAATTCTGGTAATTCATGTGCGTGTTCCATTTTTATTATCCTTTAGTTACATTTTTGACAAATAGTTGAAATTTCAATTTCAAAATTTGAAAAATTATATTTTTCTTTAGTTTTAATATTGTTAAATAATTTAGAGAAAATATTTGGGTTTAATTCTTCAGTTTTTTCACATTTTTTACAAACAGCTACTGCTGGGTTGTGTTTATCTTTAGCGCCACTATTACAAACAAAATAAGTTTTGCTTTGATTAGACTTATGTACAACGCCCATTTTTTGTAAGCTATTTAACGATCTATAAATTGTCATAGGTTTAACATTTCTAGTTTTTTGTAATTCGCTTAATAGACGATAAGCAGTTAAACCTTTGCTATGTTTTTTTAAAACATTTAACGCTTGTTGATCGTTTTTATTACAACATTTAGATATTCTCATATGTTATGTTATAACATAACATTACTATGTGTCAACTTGTTCTTTTAAACATCTAGACAAATATTTAAAATAATATAATTGTCGATGAATCAACATTCATAAAAGAAAAATAATCATATTTAATCATAGACTAACCCCTTGCCACATATTAAATGGTCATTAAGAAATAGATTCTTATGAATTTAAAATTAAACTCTAACTAGAAAAACATGGAACTCTCAACAATATATACAATAATAGGATTTGGACTGGCTGGATGGTCTGTAATTGGAAACGACTCTATTCAAACTTTAGGAACATTTATAGCATCAAAACAAAAGTGGTTTAAATGGTATACACTTGCTACTTCTGCATCATTTGTAATGATTTTAGCTCTCGCTTGGGGCTGGTATGCGTATGATGGTGATATATCCTATGGAAGGCTAACAAGAATACCTTATCAAGAAATTCAATGGTATCATGCAGTCGCTCCTGGAATACTTTTGTTATTAACTAGAATTGGTATTCCAGTTTCTACTACTTTTTTAGTTTTATCTGCTTTTGCATCTACTGTTGTTTTAGAAAAAATGTTAATGAAAAGTGTTGTTGGTTACGGTTTAGCAGCAGTGGTTGCTTATGTTGCCTGGATAATTGTATCAAAATTTATCAATGAAAAGTTTGATGAAGTAAGTGATAAATGGATTGGCTTCTGGCGTAACTCTGTTTGGTTTACTTCTGGTTGGTTATGGTGGGTCTGGTTGTCTCATGACGTTGCTAATATCGCTGTATATTTACCAAGACAATTAAGCCCTACTCTTCTTATTACAGTAATGGCCTATTTTACAATTCTACTATTTTATATTTTTTATATTCATGGTGGCCCTATCCAAAAGGTAGTATTAGATAAAACCGGAACAAGATATGCAAGATCTGCCACTATTATCAATGTAATCTACGCTGCAGTTTTATTTTACTTTAAAGAATTAAATGACCTTCCAATGTCAACAACTTGGGTGTTCGTTGGGTTATTATGTGGCCGAGAATTAGCAATTTCAACAATGAATAAGGATTATAAATTTAAGTATGTTTTCCCATTAATTGGAAAAGACTTTATCAAAATGATCTTTGGACTAAGTGTATCGGTTGGAATAGTGCTTGCTATTCATTATATAATTATTCCAAATAATTGGTTTTAAAATAATTTTAAACCGACAACTCCAACAAGGATTAAGACAATTGAAAATATCTTTGTTGGAGTAATCTTTTCTTTCAAAAAGAAATATCCAATAAATATTGAAAAAAATATGCTAGATTCCCTTAAAGCACCAACCATTGGAATTGGGGCCTTCGTAAATGCCCAAACAACTATTGTATAGATTATATATGATAAAGTTCCACCAATCCAAAACACTTGTTTTCCACTATTAAATACATTTTGAAAGATATTTTTATGATTTTTAATTTTCAGAACTATAGGAAATAATGTTGCACTAAGTATAAATGACCAACTCATATAAACAATTGGCGATAGACTTGCTCTTGCCCCATAGCCATCTACTAATGAATAAATGCCTATAAAAAAACCCGTAAGTAAAGAAAATTGTAAAACTTTAAAATTTTTTTTTTCTTTATCTAATAATCCTAAGATCATAATTCCAAAACAAATTAATAAAATTGATAAAATTATTAAATTTTTAAGAATCAGACCTAAAACTAAAATTGAGATAAGTGTTGCAACTAAAGGACCAAAACCTCTCGCTATTGGATATACTTTAGTAAAATCCCCGATTTGATAAGCGCTTAGTAAATACCATTGATAGCCTTGATGAACAATTGCACTGGCAACTATATATGGAATACAATCTATTGTTGGAGCAGGTAAAAAAATTATTGCAACTAATGCTAAAGGTATATGTCCAAAAACAATTGCTGCAACAGCTACTGCTTTATCAGGATGGTTTTTAACCATTCCATTCCATACTGCATGCATAATTGTTGCTAATAAAACTATTAAAAAAACATTAGTGTCCATTACTAATAATATATTAAAATTATCTTATTCTTCCGTATATGTCCTGGTAACGAACAATATCACTTTCTTTTAGAATAGATCCTGTTTGAATTTCGATTATTTTAACTGGTTTTTTAAAGTAATTTTCTATTCTATGTGTCGAACCAGTCGGAATAAATACTGAATCATTTTCTTTCTTAAAAAATTTTTCATTATTTATAGTAATTTTTGGTTTTCCATGAGTAATCATCCAGTGTTCAGATCTATGATGATGTTTTTGAAGGCTTATAGAAGATTTTGAATTTACTGTTAATTCTTTAACTAAAAAGTCTTTGCCTCTAAATAAATTTATATACTTTCCCCATGGTCTATAAAACACGTTCTTTTTTTTAAAAAGTTTAACTTTATTTTTATTATAAATTTTAGATATTTCTTTCCAATTACCTAAATCTGACCAAGGAATGTCTAATTTAATTGCATTAATCTGTTTTGTTTTTTCTAGAATTGCATAATCAAAAGATTTCTCAACAGATTTTTTAAATGAACTTTTATTTAAATAATAAGTTTTGTTTTTTATTTTTGCTTTATTTACTGCTTGAAGACAATTTTTGAATGTTTTTGGTTGAAATTTTCTAAAGTTGTTTATTATTGAATCTTTTCTTAAAAAAAACATTCCAGAATTCCAATATCCTTTATTCTTAATTACTCGTTTTGCTTTAGATTGATTAGGTTTTTCAATAAATTTAGTAACTTTATTAATATTTTTTTTATTTCTTTTAGTTAAAAAATACCCATATTCGCTAGACGGATTTGTAGGCTTAATTCCAAATATATAAATATTCTGATTATTTAAATTTTTTTTATTAATATAAATTTCTTTATTTAATATATTCGGTTTTTCAATCAGTTGATCTGCAGGAAAAAACATCAAAGATTGATTTATAGGAATTTCTTTTATTAATGCAGATGATAAAATAGCTGGTGCAGTATTCATTTTAGCTGGTTCTAAAACAATCTTGTATTTTTTAACCTTACTTTTTTTAAGAAAAAGTTTGACTTCCTTTAAATACTTTAGGTTAGTGCTTATAATTGGATAATCAAAAATAGGATTTTTTATTCTTTCTAATGTTTTTTGCATCAATGTCCATCCACCAAAATCGATGAATTGCTTAGCTTGATGATTTTTTTGGTTAGGCCACAGCCTAGTCCCTGCTCCACCACATAAAATAACAGGTCTAATTTTCATTAAATATCAGCGTAAACTTTAACCTCGTTTTTTCCACCAGGATGTGTTGGTGCGCCTAAATATGCCGGACCTACTGTTTGGGCATATTTCCATAACGTACCGCTACCAAAGTTGATTTTTTTTGGTTTCCATTTTTTACGTCTGTTTATTAGTTCTTTTTTAGAAAGCCTTACATTAATAGTTCCTCTTTTTGCATCAAGATCAATAATATCTCCATTTCTAAGTAACGCTATTGGTCCACCAAGAGAAGCTTCTGGGCCAACATGACCTATACAAAATCCTCTTGTTGCTCCAGAAAATCTTCCATCTGTAATTAGAGCAACTTTTTCTCCTTTACCTTGTCCATAGATTGCACCAGTAGTTTGGAGCATCTCTCTCATTCCCGGACCACCTTTAGGGCCTTCGTATCTAATAATTATAATATCACCATCCTTGTATTTCTTATTTTTAACTGCTTTGTAAGCAGCCTCTTCTGTATCAAAACATCTTGCCCTTCCAGTAAATTGAAGTTTTTTTAAACCTGCTATTTTTACAATAGCTCCTTCGGGAGCAAGGTTACCTTTTAAACCGACAACACCTCCATCTTGTGATAATGGATTATTATATGTTCTCATTACTTTTTGTTTTAAATTAAATTTAACTTTTTTTAAATTTTCTTTCATAGTTTTTCCAGTCACAGTCATACATTCACCGTGGATATAACCTCCATCAAGAAGAGTTTTTAAGAGCATAGGAACTCCCCCAGCCTTCCACATGTCTTTAGCAACATATTTTCCACCAGGTTTTAAATCTGCAAGATAAGGAGTTTTTTTAAAAATTTTAGCCACATCCATTAAATCAAATTTAATTCCAATTTCATTCGCAAGAGCAGGTAAATGCAAAGCTGCATTTGTTGATCCTCCAGTGGCCGCAACTATTGTTGCTGCATTTTCTAATGCTTTTTTTGTAACAATATCTCTTGGTCTTATATTTTTTTTTAATAAATTCATCACAGTTTTACCACTTTGAAAGGCATACTTATCTCTTTGTTCATATGGTGCTGGTGTTCCTGCTGAATATGGTAATGCTAAACCAATTGCTTCAGATACACAAGCCATGGTGTTAGCTGTGAATTGGCCACCGCACGCGCCAGCAGTAGGGCAAGCTTTTAATTCAAGTTTTCTTAAAGCATGTGCTGACATTTTGCCTGAAGAATATTTTCCAACACCTTCAAAGACATCGACAACTGTTACATCTTTACCATTATATCTTCCTGGTAAGATTGAACCTCCATAAATAAAAACACTTGGAACATTTAACCTTACCATTGCCATCATTAAACCTGGCAAAGATTTATCACAGCCAGCTACTCCAACTAGTGCATCGTAACAATGGCCTCTAACTGTTAGTTCTGTTGAATCAGCAATAATATCTCTTGATATTAATGAGGATTTCATACCTTCATGACCCATTGCTATACCATCAGTAACTGTAATTGTACAAAATTCTCTAGGTGTACCTCCAGATAATTTAACACCCTTTTTAACAGATTGAGCTTGTCTCATTAAAGCTATATTGCAAGGTGCAGCTTCATTCCATGTAGAGACAACACCAACAAAAGGTTTTGCAACGTCTTTTTCTGTTAAATTCATTGCGTAATAAAAAGATCTTTGAGGTGCTTTATCTGGACCTAAAGAAGTATGTCTACTTGGTAATTTTTTCTTATTAAATTTCACCATTATAAACTTTCAATTGTTAATGATATTTTTTCAAAATCGTTTTTTAAATTATTATAATTAATTCTTTCTTGTTCAACAATATTTTTTGGAGCTCTATCTACAAATCCTTTATTTGCCAATCTTGCTGATATTTTATTCATCTCTTCTTTGTATTTACTCTGTTTTTTAGCCAAATTTTCTTTTATTAAATTTAAATCAACATTTTCGTCAAAATAAATCTTAAAAATATCCCCAGATATCATCATTGTAGCTGATGGTTTATTTTGATCTTTTTTATAAAAATTGTTAATACGACCCAATTTTTTTAAGATATTTTCATTTTTTGTTAAAAAAGATTGATTTTTTTTATTAATTTTTCCAATAAAAATATCAATAAATGATCCTGGACTTACATTTAATTCATTTTTAAAGGATCTTATTTGAGAAATAATATTAATCATTTTATCAACTTCTTTACTATTATGATCCTTCTTAAGCTTGCCTGAAGGCCAATTTGTTAACATTAAAAAATCTTTACTAAAATTATCAAATTTATTTTTTAACCAAATTTCCTCTGTTACAAATGGTATAAAAGGATGCATTATTACCAATATTTGTTTAAATATATAACTAGAAACTTCTCGAACTTCCTTTTTTTCTTTTTGATTATCAGAAAAAAGTATTGTTTTAGATAGCTCTAAATACCAATCACAATACGAATGCCAGATAAATTGATATGCATTTTTAGCAGCTTCATCAAATCTGTAATCTGTTAGATTTTTTTCTATTTTGATTTTAGTGTCTATAAGTTCGAAATGTATCCACTTATTAATATTTATTTTACATTTTGGCGCTTTATTATTTCTTTTAAAATCACAATTATGAGTAATTAAAAAGTTATTAGCATTCCATAATTTATTTAACAAATTTCTATATCCTTTAACTCTATCCTCAGAAAGTTTTACATCCGTACCTGGTGAAGCCATTGATAAAAGAGTGAATCTTAAAGCGTCTGCACTATATTTTTTTATTAAATCTAATGGATCTATTACGTTACCTTTTGATTTAGACATTTTTTGTCCTTTTTCATCTTTAACTAAAGCATGAACATAAATAGATTTAAAAGGTTCTTTGTTCAAAAATTCCATTCCAAACATGATCATTCTAGCTACCCAAAAAAATATAATGTCAAAACCAGTAACTAAAACAGAAGTTGGATAAAATTTTTTTAAATATTTATTTTGTTTTGGCCAACCTAATGTAGCAAAAGGCCATAAACCAGATGAAAACCATGTATCCAGAACATCAGGATCTCGAACTAATTCAATATCTTTTTTATAATATTTTTTCGCATTTTTTTTAGCTTCATTTTCATCAGTAGCTACAAATATTTTTCCATCTGGTGAATACCAAGCAGGTATTTGATGACCCCACCACAATTGTCTTGAGATACACCATGGTTCAATATTATTCATCCATTGAAAATAAGTTTTTGACCAATTTTCAGGAAAGAATTTTATTTTATTTAACTTAACTATTTTTTTTGCTTTTATTGATAACTTTTTTGCATCTACAAACCATTGCTTTGTTAAAAAAGGTTCTATTACTGAATTTGACCTATCACCATAAGGAATTTTATTTTTAATTGTTTCTTCTTTTACAAAAAAAGAATTATCTTTAAGTGCTTGCAATATTTTTTTTCGTGCTTCAAATCTATCTAGTCCAACATATTCATCAGGAGCATTATTATTTATCTTACCATCGTGAGTAAAAATATTAATAATTTCAAGATTATTTCTTTTTCCTACATTGTAATCGTTGAAATCGTGTGCAGGTGTAATCTTTAGTGCTCCAGTCCCTTGGTTTGGATCTGCATAATCATCAGTTATAATTTTAATCTTACGCCCGACAATTGGTATTGTTACTGTTTTACCAACAAGTTTTTTAAATCTTTTATCTTTAGGATTTACCGCAATCGCTGTATCTCCAAGCATAGTTTCGGGCCTTGTAGTTGCGATGCTAATAAACTCTTTAGTTTCATCTATAGGATATTGAATATAATATAATTTTGAACTAACCTCTCTTTGATCAACTTCTAAATCAGAAATAGCTGTTTTTAAAACTGTATCCCAATTGACTAATTTTTCCGCTTTATAAATTAATTTTTTATCGTGCAATTTAACAAATACTTTAATTACAGATTTGGATAAATTGTCATCCATAGTAAATGCATTTCTAGACCAATCACAAGAACATCCTAATTTTTTAAGTTGATTAATAATGATATCTCCATACTGATCTTTCCATTCCCAAACCTTTTTAATAAAATTTTTCCTACCCAGATCATTCTTATTTATATTTTCTGAAGATAATTTTTTTTCCACTAGAGCTTGGGTAGCTATACCAGCATGGTCAGTTCCTGGTTGCCATAAAGTTTCAAAATTATTCATCCTATGATATCTAACTATTAAATCTTGAATTGAATTATTTAAAGCATGCCCCATATGAAGGCTTCCAGTTACGTTAGGTGGAGGAATAACTATTGAAAATTTTTTTCTATTTTTTTTAGGTTTAAATAAGTTGTTTTTTTCCCAATATAAATAAATTCTATTTTCAACTTCAGAATGGTTATATTTATCAGAGATCATAATAAGCTTTTAGTTTATAAATTAATCATATGAATAAACAATAATGAATTTAAAGATGAAATGTATAGACTAATTTCTAAAATCAATTATATAAAAAACGATCAAAATGATTTATTTAGTATTTGATGGCAACGTGGCGGAATGGTTACGCAGAGGATTGCAAATCCTTGTATCCCAGTTCGATTCTGGGCGTTGCCTCCAAAAAAAGTGTTGTTTTCGTTTCAAAAAAAAGTAAGTTGATTTTTTATATTCCTCGGTAGCTCAGTTGGTAGAGCAGTTGACTGTTAATCAATTGGTCGCAGGTTCGAGTCCTGCCCGAGGAGCCAAATTAAATTACTTTTGATATTCCTGTGGTTAATGAACTTAAATTTTTACTAAATTTTATTTTTTGATCATTTGTAAGTTCAGAATAAATTTTAACTAAAAAATTATAATTAACATTCATGTGACCTTCTTTTGACCTTTCCAAATTTACTAAATATTCAGAAAAATCTTCAAAGAAATAGTTAATAGGAACTTTTAAATAATTAGATAACTGCAATAATCTAATTGAACTTACTCCGTTGGTTCCTTTTTCATATTTTTGAATTTGTTGAAATGTTACGTTTATTGCTTTTGCAACTTTTGTCTGTGTTAAACCTAAAGCTAATCTTCTAAGTTTTAGTTTGCTACCCAAGTGTTTGTTGAAATTTTCTTCCATTAAGACCCCTCTTAATTAATAAAATAATATTGTAGTTAAACTAATTAGAAAAGTTATTGCAAGAGAAATAATTTTAAAAATATGTATTTTTTTTGCAATTCTGAAAGCTGTCAAGGATATATTTAAGGTAAAACTATAATATTTGGCTTAAGAACAGCTTAGTTCTGTCACTTTTTGGGTTAGCAAAAAATTCATCTGTTCTAGCTCTCTCTATAATCATGCCTTCATCCATAAAAATTACTTCATCAGCAACTTCTTTAGCAAAACCCATTTCATGTGTAACTACTATCATTGTCATTCCTGCTTTTGCCAGATTAACCATTGCGTCTAATACTTCTTTAATCATTTCAGGATCTAATGCAGATGTAGGCTCATCGAAAAGCATGATTTTTGGTTCCATACACAAAGCTCTTGCAAGTGCTGCCCTTTGCTGTTGTCCACCGGATAATTGTCCTGGAAATTTTTTAGCTTGATCAGATATTTTAACCTGCTCTAGTTGTTGCATTGCTAATTCTTCTGCTTTTTGTTTGGGAATTTTTTTTACCCATATTGGAGCTAAAGTGCAGTTATCTAAAATTGATAAATGTGGAAATAAATTAAATTGCTGAAACACCATACCAACATCAGCTCTAATTTGTTCTATAT
>Ga0315338_1002582_pt1 | contig 17459 bp, 14 predicted proteins | sample ASW8metaG_FD_204518 | JGI IMG/M metagenome (GOLD analysis project Ga0315338, IMG submission 204518) | Ammonia-oxidizing marine archaeal communities from Monterey Bay, California, United States - ASW #8 | ecosystem: Environmental > Aquatic > Marine > Coastal | place: USA: California | collected... | reverse complement strand
TTGAGATAAAACTTAGCGTTATCAGCGATGATATAAACTTGGCCAAGGCGTGCGTTATTTATAACTCACCTGAATTGTGAGAAATATTACTTATGCAAGGTGCATTCTCAACTAAAGTGTTGAGTCCGCATTATCTAGACTTGACGGAATTACCGGGCAGATTGATTATCCCTGAACCGGCAATAAGAAGAGCTGGGATAATTAGTATGAAATACTTGTCCCACGAATAAGTGTAAATGGCTTGAAACATAAAAAATAGCAAAACAGTAAGAATACTGAATAGATTTGCTCGTGATTTGGTTGTTGAAATCGCTAAAAGCAGGAAGAAAGCAAAGCTAGGAATCCAAATCAACGGTACTAATACGAAAGCGAAACCATCAAGCCAGACGAGAAGCTTGTCAAAAATTCCTGATGTCCAGACACCTAAGTACCCATCTTTATTGATAACCCGCGGAAAGTCTATAAAAAGTAGTAGTGTCGAAGCTACGGCGATGTATAAGGCTGGATGCTTCATAATTTCACGGATTCTGGGTAACCACAGAGGAGCGCTATAAACACCTGAAAGCAAAATAGCGTAAGTCAACTTTTTTAGCGAAAAATCAAAAGTTGAAATGGAGTTGACTTTATGAACTGTATTCGGCGATGTTAAATTAAAATCCCAAAGGACAATTAATATAATGAAAGCCAAAAACGGCAGCGTGGTCATCCCGAGGTTGAAGAGTTTTAAGGATATTTTCCCACGGGATATGTAGAACTCGGTCAGTAGAGCGGCTAAAGGAATAATTATGGCCGTTTGCCTTGTCCACAAGGCTAGAGCCCACAATAAACCAGATACAAATATGTTTCGTTGAACTAAGTAAAAATACATTCCAAGGAGTACAAAAAACATACAGAGGTTGTCTGTATAGAGCAGTGGTGTAGTTAGGAAAAGAAAGTATGGATTTATAGTGAACCATAGCGTTAGACAAAGAGGATGTCTGGAGAATTTGGTGAGGATTTTAAACAGCGCAACAACGGTGAGAAAACTGATAAACACATTTACATTTCTCAACACAGTTATAGAGTATTCAGTGAACTGTCCAATAAAGCCATAAAAGATGAAATACAATGGACCCATAGACTGATTCATTGTTTTGATTGAATGGATTGGGGAAAGGTAGCTCTCCCCAAACACTTTAATCAAGGGAAAGTAGAACCTTTCATCTTTCAATGGTTCAGTGGGTAAGAACGTCGTTACAACTCCAATAATCAAAAAAGTTACAGCAAGCGTCCCATAGGGATTTAATCGCTCTATTGTCCGAATTAATCTCATAATAAAGATTTCTAAATCGAGAGTGATTTAGAAATAGATCGGGAATTGCTGGAGTTTTTCAAAACTGGTTCGGGTCGTGTTATCGTTCGCCAAGTAGTTTAGTACAGGTTATCGAAACGGAGTACGTTAAAGGTGAATGAAACAACGCTAAAGTCCTTTGACAGACAGTTAAGATTGGTTCTGGACAAGCTACCTCAGCGGCGAGTAGATCTTCCCCAGAACAAGCCCTCCTCAATACTGATCATCAAACTATCTGCCATGGGCGATGCATTGTGTATGATGCCAGCGGCGAGAATGATTTCTTTGGCGTTTCCTGCAGCAACTATTGATTGGCTGACGACCGCGAGAACAAATTCAACAGTATTTGCTGGCCTGGATTTTATTAAGAAAACTATTTTGTTACCAACGAAAAGAATTGAGATTATTGTATTTTTTGTTAGACAGATCTTACAGTTTCGTCGTTATGACCTCATTATTGACTTTGATCAGTATTATCAGGTATCGGAATTAATTGCACGCTTTGGGAAAATTAGTGCAGGCTTTGAAGCACCACTCAAGGGTAAAACATTCTTGATCACATCGAAATATCAACCAGACTTAAACGAAAAATATCAATTTCGGAATCTAGCTAGGCAAGTCATCAATCATTGGCTAATTACCTGTCCAGACTATGAACCTACACTTCCGGAGATTCTTTCTCAATATGAGCCCTCCGAAGAATTGGAGGCATCAATGAATGTTTTGGACTCTGTAAGCCGACCTGTACTGGTGATTTACCCCGGGTCCAGCCAGAACGCTAAGTTTCGACGGTGGGCGTGGGAGAACTATCATCAGATAATATTAAACTTCCAAAATCGATGTGACGTAATTGTTGCAGGTGGACCTGATGAGATCGACCTTGCTAAGGTTTTAGAGACAGGAGACTACCGTGTCCAAAATTGGATTGGACGGTGGTCATTGCTGGACTGGGCGTGGTTCTTTCGAACAGAGCGACCTATTCTATTAGGAAATGATGGTGGTTTGCTGCATGTTGCAGACGCAATAGGGTTACCAACCATCAGTATTTTTGGGCCCTCTAGATTTGCCAAGTGGGGTTCAGTCAATTCCCATAGCATTGCGTTTGAAACTGAGATGGATTGTCGACCATGTTTGCGTAACTATTTGGATGAAGTGCCGCAATATTGTTGGAAAGGGACAACAGAATGTTTGACCGAGATTTCTCTTAGTGCAGTCATACGTACGATTGAATGCGAAATTGAGAGAAACCGTAATGAGTTATATTGAGATGTAGATCATCGGTAGATTTAAGAATGTTAGAAATATCATGAGATGTGAGTCGCATCATTACTAATCATCGTATACAGTGCGCTAATCTAGACGGCCTATCCGATGTAAGAAATAGCAACGCTAGTCAGACGCAAAGCAACTGGGAGGACGGGGATTCGTAATTCTGGTTCCCGACGATACTCCGGCACTCCAGGAACTTAATAGGTGTTAGCAATTGATGCCTAGGTATAAGTGAGTTTCAACTTTTTTCTCGGTGACATTGGTTGTGATAGTTATACAGCGAATTTCGTAAAATTGTTTTATAGAATAGTGCCGGTATTTATAGCTGGTTGTTATGGACTTTACTTGAATCTATTCTTCAGCCACCATATAAAGAATTGATAATTAAGACACCCTTCATTCGTCCTAATGCTCTCTACCATCCATGAGTCTGTTGCCGTTGATGTGGTCATTCTTGCTGGTGGACTTGGCACCAGGCTTAAATCAGTTCTGCCAGATAAGCCCAAGGTTATGGCCGACATCAAAGGCAAGCCATTTATCTCTTTATTGTTTGATCAGTTAATCCAGATTGGAATCCAAAAGGTAGTGGTGAGTACTGGCTATAAGGAGGAAGTTATTCGTCAGTATTTTGGGAAATACTATAAAAACATAGAACTGATCTATTCCAATGAGTCCGAACCCTTGGGGACAGGTGGCGCGTTAAAACTAGCTCAGAAAAATTTGGATAAAACACACATGCTAGTACTAAACGGTGATACGTTGATCAGTTTTAATTTCAAAGATTTTTTTTCTTACCATTTAAGTAAGTCTAATGAAGTGACGATGTTGCTTTGCTGGATGGAAGACACCCGTCGTTATGGGATGGTTGAGGTTGACAGACACGGCAAAGTACTTTCTTTTTCAGAAAAATCTGGAAACGTTGGCAAAGGATTAGTCAATGCCGGAGTTTATCTAGTGCGCAGAGAATGCTTCCAGAGTTTCTCAGAAAAAACTAACTTTTCACTGGAACACGACTTTTTTCCAAGTATGATAGGCCGCAATCTTTTTGGGTTTAAAAATGAGAAACCAGTTTTTGACATTGGTACTCCAGAGTCTTATCGCAAATTTTTGGCTTATCAGAGCTTGGCAACCTAGACTGATTGAGAAAATGTGTAATCGTCTATCGCCATTTTGGTGAGGTAACAGGGACCTCGAATGAGGCGGTTATACGGTAGATAGATGTAGATTCTAATGAGCTAGGTTATGAATGGGATTTTACCTGACAGGGGAAAGCCACTTGGTCTTTGTTGCTGCCATTTTGTACGTCCGGGAAATTGCAACAATAGAGAAACACTAACGCGATCAAGGCTAACGATTGACTATTCTAAAAAATGATCGAGTACACATTATTGTCGCTGGCCATCGGCGCTGCGGTACGACGTATATCCACGATGTGTTCAATGCTGTAGAAGGTATTAGTGTACTAAAAAGGAAAGAAGATAGGCGCCTCCTTAATATTGATCAGATAAAAATCGATGGTCTTGATTCGCTCATCACAACCAATCGTTCCGATGTGACAATAATAGTTCATCCGACCCTGGTGCTATATCCTGAGTGTCTAAAAACTGTTGTGGAATCATGTGGACGGACGACCATAATATTTCTCAGGAGAGATCCATACGAGAGGGCGAGGAGTGAATTCCGAATGTTGTGTTCGATTTCGCCCAATTCATCTCTAGTTATTTCGAATAAGGACTCGTTAGAGAATCTGGCAACTGAGGCGATACGCCATAGTCAATATGACAGATTGGAAAACATCGTTGAAAGAAAATGTCTGAATACTGAATTTGTTCGAATACCCTATAAAAAAGTGTTGGAGCAACCCCAAGTATTGTTGGAAGCCGCTGGGTTGGATGTATCCTTATATTCAGATTCCATAGATGGGGTTATAGGTGAAAGTAAACGCTTGGATAGCAATAAATCTAACCAGCGATTTTTACTCAAGCCAGGTCGAATTTCCCGGTATGCAAAGAGTACCTACTCTTCACTGATAAACTCATCCACAATGGGTTATAAGTTTGCAAAGGCACTTAAGCGGTCGGAGGTTGGACGATTTGTTCAAGCACGACTCCACGACAAGAAGTTTGATGTAGATAAGGCGTTTGTGGAGTACTGGAAGAGTGGAGCGAACGTATAAATTCGGATCAAGATAATGAAACCAAATTTGCTAAACCGTGAAAGACGGATATTACTAAACTGATCATTATATTATTAGGGGGCTATTTTTTATACCAATAGTTTAGAACTCACTCAGATGCGTCTCGATAATCTTCTGTGTAGTGAGCGAGACCAATTACTATTAGACGAAACAATGTAATAAGATGGGCTAGTAATAAACTAAGACAATTAAAGGTTAAGGTCTGGGGAGTTGTTGCATGGCTGCTGAAAAAAGAAAAGTCTTAATCACTGGTGGAGCCGGCTATCTTGGTTCTGTTATGACACCAGCTCTATTGGAAGCCGGATATTTTGTGACTGTACTAGACAGTTTGCTTTTCTCACAAGCTACCCTATTGGATTGTTGTTACAACCCATCATTTAAGTTCCAAAGGGGAGACATTTCTGACTGGCAGACCGTCAAGCCACTACTTAAGGAACATGACGTAATTATTCCACTGGCTGCGATAGTTGGCGCTCCCGCTTGTCGTAGAAATCCAAGTTTAGCGAAACTGGTAAATCTAGATGCAAACAAGCGACTCGTACAACATACAAGCAACCAACAGACGATTATTTTTCCAACGACAAATAGCGGCTATGGAATTGGAGAGAAAAATGAATACTGTACTGAAGAGTCACCGCTGAAACCTATTTCTGAATATGGGAGATTGAAGGTAGAGATTGAAAAAACATGTCTAGATAAAGGAAATGCAGTGACATTTAGGCTTGCGACGGTTTTTGGTATGAGCCCCCGAATGAGGCTGGACCTTTTAGTGAACGATTTTGTATATAGAGCGATGAATGATCGGGTTCTAGTTTTGTTCGAAGAAAATTTTCGTCGAAACTTTATTCACGTACGTGATGTTGCTCAGACTTTTATTTTTGGAATCGAACAATTAGATATAATGCGAGGCCAGCCCTTTAATGTCGGTTTGAGTTCAGCGAATCTTACAAAAAAAGAGCTGGCCGAGAAAATCTTAGAATATCTCCCAAATACCTATATACACTCTGCCCCAATAGGTGAAGATCCAGACAAACGGGATTATCTAGTCAGTAATGAGAAGTTAGAGCATTTGGGGTGGCGACCAGAATATTCCCTTGATGACGGGATTGCAGAGCTGATTAAGGGTTACAGTATTATTCGTGCAAATACTTTTGCAAATGTTTGAGGTCAGTGATCCCAACGCGGATTAAATTGTCGCTAATTCATTGACCGTGTCCTAAAAGCGTGAATTAACATATCGTTATGCCTCTGTGATTATTTCGCGTACACCTTACCGAATCTCTTTGTTTGGAGGAGGTACCGACTACCCAACGTGGTACCGAAAGTACGGCGGTAAGGTTCTCGCATCTACAATTGACAAGTATTTGTACATCAGCGTTCGAAATCTTCCACCTTATTTTAGCCACCGACTGAGACTCGTCTATTCAATAATCGAAGAGTGTCAGTCGTTTGACGAAATTAGGCATCCCACTGCTCGGGAAGTGCTGAAGTATCTTAATGTCAAAGATGGATTAGAAATTCACTATGATGGTGACTTGCCGGGGCAAAGCGGAATGGGCTCGAGCTCCTCGTTTACCGTTGGGTTGCTCAACGCGTTGATTGCATACACCGGTGGTGTAGCAACTCCAGAATCTCTGGTGGAGAAGAGTATCTACATTGAGCAAGATGTGGTCGGTGAAGCGGTTGGAAGCCAGGACCAAGTCTGCGCAGCCTATGGTGGGTTCAACAATATTGGTTTTCATACAGATGGTTCTGTGTCGGTTGACCCCGTCGGGTTGTCTCGCGATCGGATTAAAGCGTTGAATGAACACCTTATGCTCTTTTTCACCGGGAAAGCGCGGCTGGCCCATGAGGTCGCAATTACTTATGCGAACAACCTAGATTCGCAGAAGGAGAAACTGATTCGTATGTTAGAAATGGTTGATGAAGCGAAAGAAATCTTGCAAGGCGGAGGAGAGCTGAATCAGATTGGCTATCTGCTGGATGAAAGTTGGATTCTCAAGCGATCTTTGTCTCCTACGGTGTCCACCGAGATGCTCGATGCAGTTTACGCGGCTGCAAAAGCTGAAGGCGCTTTGGGTGGAAAATTGACCGGGGCAGGCGGTGGGGGGATGTTTCTGCTTTTTGTGCCACCTTCAAGACAGTTGAATGTTAGGAACAGACTCGAACACTTACTACATATTCCATTTACTTTCCAATCAGTCGGCAGCCAAGTAATTTTTTCTGATCAATCACAATGACGCATTCTGGTGTATTGTTAGGTGCAACAGAATGCTTGGGTCACTAGCGTGGACGTACTTTTTATCAATCCAGGAAATGCCGGTGAGATCTATCAGGATCTGGCTAAGGATTATTCCGCAATTGAACCGCCTACGTGGGCTCTGTTGTTAGCACAGTCAGTACGTGTAGTGGGATACGTGCCAGCGATTCTAGATGTGAATGCTGAACAGTTGAGTAATTTGGAGACGGTAGAAAGAACAAGGGTCTACAGCCCGCGCCTTATTTGTCTTGTTGTGTATGGCCAAAACCCCAACTCTGGTACGGTGAACATGAGTGGGGCGATGAAGATTGCCGATTCCCTAAAGACAGATGGGGTGGATATACCTATTTGCGTGGTCGGCTCCCATGTTTCAGCGCTTCCTAAAGAAGTACTACGGAATGAGCCTTCGATAGATTTCGTTTTGTGTAACGAAGGTGTCTATTCTTTGCGCAATGTCTTGGCAATGGATCCTAGCGATCCGGATTGTCTAAGCAAGATACGGGGTATCGGTTACAGAGACAACGGTGAAGTTATACTGACCGCGCCTGAACAAGTAGTACCGCAGGAACGTATGGATACTGACCTACCGGGGTACGCGTGGGATCTATTGCCATATAGAGAAAGGCCGCTTGATCTTTATCGCTCCCATTTCTGGCATGCAGAGTACGATCACGAAAAAAGAAGTCCTTTCGCTGCGATTTATACATCTTTAGGATGCACTTTTCAATGTGATTTTTGTATGATTAATATCCTTAATCGAGATGATAGCGAAGAGGTCGGCGTTGCGAGCAATTACGCCAAAATGCGATTCTGGTCACCTGAATTTATCATTCAGGAATTTGATAAGCTCATTGCCATGGGTGTAAGAACACTCCGTATTAGTGATGAAATGTTTCTGCTCAATAAGAAATATTTTATTCCACTGTGTGAAATGTTACGTGACCGTGGTTATGGGAAAGATCTAAATATGTGGGCGTATTCAAGAGTAGATACAGTTCGTAATGTAGAACACCTTAAATTAGTTAGAGAGGCAGGAATTAGATGGCTAGCACTTGGGATTGAAAGTGGAGACAAGAAAGTGCGTCAAGAAGTAACAAAAGGAACATTCGAGGAATTGGATATACATACCGTTATTAGAATAATTGAAAAGTCGGGCATAGAGGTTATAGCAAATTATCTTTTTGGATTGCCTGGTGACAGTCGGGAATCTATGGAAAAGACTCTAGCCCTTGGATTAGACTTGTGTACGATGGCTTGGAATGGTTATCCTGCAATGGCTCTACCAGGTAGTCGACTTTATAAAATTGCTATGGATAAGAATTATGAACTACCAGCAACATATGCGGGTTATTCATTTCATGGGTATGACACCCTTCCTTTACCAATCTGTGATTTAGAACCAGCAGACATTCTTAGATTTCGTGATCATGCGTTTGTCAAATATCATAGTTATCCGCCATTTTTGGATAAAGTAGAGAATCGTTTTGGCGAATTGGCAGTGAACAATATTAAGGCAATGAAAGAGGTAAAGTTGCGACGCCGTCTTCTTGAGAAATGAAAGGGACGAACTTAGTGGATCCAACATACCTGATTCGATTCGAAGAGAGAGTTGCAGACGCTTTTAATTCGGGGTATGTAGGTGCTCCTGTACATTTATATTCCGGTAACGAGGAGGTGCTAATTCGAATCTTTAATGACGTTGAAGAAGATGATTGGGTGATGTGCTCCTGGCGAAGTCATTATCAGTGTTTACTTAAAGGGGTGCCCGAGGATCAAGTATTTTCAGAAATTCTTGCTGGGAGATCTATATCGCTGTGTTTTCCGAAATATAGAGTGTTTTCTTCTGCTATTGTAGGTGGTGTACTGCCGATTGCCACGGGCATTGCACTGTCAATTAAAAGAGCTAATAAGAAGAATTATGTTCATTGTTTTGTTGGGGATATGACAGCTGAATCTGGAATAGCGCACGAGTGCATAAAGTACAGCCAGAATTACGATTTACCAATTCGATTCATTATTGAAGATAATGGCCAGTCGGTTTGTACAGACACCATGTCGGTATGGGGAATGGAGGAATCCAGCTTTAAGCATGTAAGCAATAAGAAGATTTTCTACTACCAATATACCAATTCATACCCTCATTCGGGTGCGGGTGTTCGAGTCCAATTCTGAATAGAATTTGGATATGTATTTTTCCGCGTTACAGAAAGCTATGGAATGGCTCGGTCGCCAGCCAGACACTATTTTTTTAGGGCAGGCAGTGACGGTTCCCGGTACAGCGATGTACAACACGCTACAGGATATCCCAGAAAACAAACTACTCGAGTTGCCTGTAGCCGAAGAGATGCAGTTGGGTATGTCGATTGGGTTAGCTATGGACGGTAAAATTCCCATTAGCATTTTTCCCCGATGGAATTTTCTTCTACTTGCTGTTAACCAGCTCGTAAACCATTTAGACAGAATGCCACAAATATCCAATCACGGTTACCAGCCGAAGGTAATTATCCGCACAGGAGTTGGCTCAGAAAGGCCGCTACATCCACAATTTCAGCACATTGGTGATTTTACTGATGCTTTCCAATTGATTCTAAAAAACACCGATATAGTTAGACTGGAGGAGCCTGAGCAGATTGTCTCAGCTTATCAAGAGGCATACGAAAAGGATGATGGACAGTCAACACTGCTTGTCGAATACGGTGACTATTACAACGAAAAATAATGTAGGGCAGGTAGCAGGTTACTGCCACCCCCTAATGCACAACAATATAAACCGTGCAGATTTGGATGCGTTGATCGCGTATTTGCAGGAAGACCAACCTAGGCTGACCCAGGGCCATAATGTGCAGAAGTTTGAAGAGGAATGGTCAAACTGGCTCGGGGTTAGGCACAGTGTTTTTGTCAACTCGGGTTCATCAGCTAACCTAATTACTCTAGCTGTGCTGAAACAGATTTATGGGGTTGGTGAGGTAATTGTACCGCCTCTTACTTGGGTATCGGATATCGCATCTGTGTTACATAATGGATTTCAACCGATTTTCGTTGACATCAACCCACGTACTCTAGCTTTAGACACGACTCAGGTTCTTGAATGTATCACCGAGAATACAAAGGCGGTATTCCTTACTCATGTCCAAGGGTTTAACGGGCTGACACAGGGTTTCGTTGATGACTTGCAACGACGGGGTATTCCTTTAATAGAAGATGTCTGTGAATCTCACGGTGCAACGATTGGACATAAGAAATTAGGGTCTATAGGTTTGATGTCCAACTTTTCGTTTTATTTTGCACACCATATGAGCACTATTGAGGGAGGCATGGTATGTACAGATGATGAGCAGATCTACCAAACTTTGCGTATGTATCGCTCTCACGGCATGGTACGAGAATCGAGTAACGACGATGTCCGACAAAAATATTCTAGAGAGAATCCTAGTTTGAACCCTGACTTTATATTCGCATACCCAGGTTATAACGTGAGAAATACCGAGCTTGGTGCTGTAATCGGCCGAAGTCAGCTAAAATTACTAGATGAGAATAATGAGAAACGAAAACATAATCACGATATATTTCTTCGGCATCTGAACGATAAGCGGTTCAGGACGGATTTTGAGCTGACGGGAAGTTGTAATTATGCGTTCAACGTAATCCTAAATCAGCCAGACAGTGCGCTGGGTAATAGAATTGAGGAGACACTGAATGAAGCGGGTGTGGAATACCGTAGAGGTAGTTCAGGCGGTGGTAACCAGATGCGACAGCCGTACCTATCAGGAATAGTTGAATCAGGTGAGTGGGAGAACTACCCTCAAGTCGAACATGTTCATTTTTTTGGCTGGTACATTGGTAACTTTCCCGGATTAGAAGAACAGTCAATTTTACACCTCTGCGGGTTATTGAATAATGCCTGACAATATGAATACGGGTTCACACCGCTTGTTAGATTCTTTCCAAGCGGGAGTTGTATTAGTGCCTGCCTTTTTCACCTCGAAAACAGCTTGTACGACTATCTGATGGATGCGTGATCAATAACTACCGTTGCCGGGATATGCTGAATTTTTCTTTTTACTACGGATGAAAGATTGTTGACGTTGAGAGCTTATAGGTATGGAGTTGGAGGTATTACATCGTTTCTTCCTAGACAGCAGCTATAGTTCTAGCGCTGGGAGATATTGTTGTCCCCAATGTTCATTATGAAAACTGATCAGTAGTCGCAGGGCACACTCGAAACCATAAACGTAAGAACACGTCGGCTCTGCGAAAAGTCTGTTGTGATTTACTACTGCATACGAGGTAGCCCCGCGTCTTTAGTCAACCGAATACCGCGCCACCTACACTAATGACGCTCAATCCCACTATTCATCCTGTGCGTCAAATGCCAGTAACAAAAGGGATTACAGCCTGTTTGATCATTGGTGCTGCGATGCTCGGATTTTTTCACGGTATCAAGCTGGCGAACTGGCAGGTAGCGTTGGAGGGAGCGCAAGTCTTAGCTGGATTGGTCGATTATCCAGCGTCTAACCCACAGGGTATGTACCACCGAAAGCTGTGGACTTTGCTTAACCAGGCACCCGCGTTAGTACTATATCTAGGGATCCCAGAGCGACTATTGTCCGTAATCATTAGCGGCCTCGGCGGGACCGCGTTTTACGTAGGGGTGTCGCTTGTTACCTATGCTGTAGGTCGGAATTTGCTTGTTTCATTAGTAATGCCGATGGTGGTTTTGTGGACCGGTGTGGCCGGTGCTGCAGGGGGAATCACCTATCCGGTGCTATTGTTGAATTCGCCGCATACTTATGGGTCCTTCGGACTGTCTGTCGCTGTAATAGTATTAGGCCTTGCCGGATGTGGTTATCTCAGAACAGCTGCCTTCGTTATTGGTCTGGCGCCATCCATACATCCTTCTTGGGGAGTATGGATTAACTTGGTAGTGTGCTTATCATTACTTGCCAGAATTTCCCTTTTGAAACATATAGCGGGGAAAATAGTGCCATGGTTGTTGGCAGGTTATTTCTTAACTGGGGTCAGCCTGTTGTTCTGGTTTCTGCAGTCTCCAAATATTGACACACAGCCCAGTGAGCATATAGCCGAATACATTTCTGTTTTCATTGAGAAGTGGGATCCTCATCGACATCAAATGACCATTTCTCAGTTAACCCTAAAGAACAGTTGGAACGTAACGACTGCATTTCTCACAGGCATCATCTGTGTATTGTGTATGCTTACAAGATCTCGCAGTAACAATAAATACCCGCAAATTTTATTTACAGGACTTTTTGTGTCCACGATGCTTGCTACCGTCTTTTCAATGATTATGTTGCTTCCGCCCGCCATAGTCCCCTCTTGGTTGTTAGCGTTTATGCCACAACGTTTGTTAAATATTAGTATCCTATGTTTTCTTCCTTTGCTGTTCGGTGCTTTAGGATGGGAATGGCAACAAATCGATTTTGGGCGATTTGCCATTTTTTTATTGGGCGTTATATTTTTTAAATTCACTGAACTATTTCCGGGACAAGTAGTCGGCTTCATAGTCTGCCTATTTATATTTGTTGGCTTGTTAAGCAGTTCCAAAATACGTTTGAGTAAAAACAATTACTTGTCATGGATGTTAGGGGCACTGATATTTGTTTTCCCAGTTGTAAACGTATCGTCGATACACATTCTGCTAGATGGAAGATCTATTGAATACTTTTTGACAAATGTTTTTTTTGTATTAAGTACAACTAGCATTGCGGTGATCATTAGGAATTCTGGAGAGCAAAGAGATCGAACTGATCATTGGTTGTTAGTAACAGCAATCATCTCAATTGGCTGTGGCATAGTTTTTTTAACTGGCTGGACCGGATTACTCTGGAAGCTGGAAGGCTTAGCCGGGCTTGAGATTGTAGCGTCAGCTGTATTTTTTGCTTATGCGACTATCTTGATTATGTTTCGTGCTGTTATCTCAGGTAGCGGAGTGAGAATTGTTCAAGGGATAGATCAACTCGTAAAGCGTATACCGCAAAAATTAGATTTCTTGCATGATGACCGTGGTGATGTGGTAAGAAAACACCATCAGGTGGTTGTTGGAATCGGTATAGTAGTTTCGGTTTGTTTGTTCTTAGGGTCAAAAACACTGACGGATGCTGCTTGGACTAAGGCGCGCTTTTCTGACAGGACAAACAACAAGTTCTGGGCAACTATTGCTGAGGGTGATGATTATCTTTTGACCGGGCCGGGGTTGTTTATGATCCAGGTTCGGTCCAGACGCCCGGTTCTGATTGATGGAGGTGCTATTGATTGGTTACCCTACATTCCTGAGGCAGGGCCAGCAGTAGCCAGAATTCTCAGACAAGTTTATGGCGTAGATTTTTTCGATCCACCGAGCCACAGAACAGGAAAATTGAGCCCCGACTGGAGTAAAAATCTTTGGATACAACGGACTGTGGGAGAATGGAAGATGCTCAAAGAAAGGTATCACATCACGAATATTCTTGTGGATAAAGATTGGATTCTTAACTTGCCAAGTTTAATGCAGAATCAAGACTATAAGCTGTACTATATTCCTTAGACCAAGAATTGAAAATTGTTATAAGACGGTTTAACCCATATGACAGAGCAACTTTTGATATCGATAGTATTTTCATTTCGAAATGAGTTAGAGGTGCTGGAAGAACTGTTAGACCGTACCGAGGCTGTGTTTGAAAACGAGGCGGTGTCTTACGAACTAATTTTTGTTAATGACGCATCAACAGATGATTCATTACAGACTCTTATTGCTCGAAGGGAAGTGAACCCGGCAATTAAGATTATCAATATGGCACGGCGTTTCGGCAACGGGCCTTGTGTTCTTGCAGGATTCGAACATTCTAAGGGTGATGCAGTGGTCTACATGGATTGTGACCTACAAGATCCGCCCGAACTTATACCCTTGTTGATCGATAAGTGGCTAGAGGGAAATGATGTTGTACACACTACTAGGACCAATCGGCTTGGAGAAAGTGGTTTAAAAATGTGGATTACTAAACAGTCCTATCGTGTCATTAATTTGCTGTCAGAGGTCGAGATACCACGCAATACCGGAGATTTTAAATTGTTGTCTAGAAGAGCGGTCGACTCGGTATTGCAAATCAAAGAATCTGACCCGTTTTTGCGTGGATTATCTTTGTGGGTGGGATACCGGCAGGTCTTTGTATCCTACGAGCGTCAGCCTAGACGCGCCGGGAAGACTCATTATTCCCTTTTTCGGAGCCTCAATCCATACGCTGAGTTCATTCGTGGAGTGACAGCGTTTTCAACAGTCCCATTATATTTGGCTCTAATTGTAGGATTTGTAGTCTCACTGAGCGCATTCGTCTATTTGTGTTTAATTGTGGTACAACGTTTACTGTTTGGTATTCATTTACCCGGCTGGCCAGCACTGATGGTTACACATCTTTTCTTAGGAGGCTCAATATTATTTACGATCGGAGTACTTGGCATTTATGTCGGGAAGATCTATAACGAAGTGAAAGGGCGGCCACGATACGTTATCGAGAGCATGCAGGGAATCTCAGACTCTAACTCGGAGAGGAGTAGAGTTCTTTGAACTTAGATGTCTATCTTAGATGCCTAACGCAAAGAAAGGGGTGTGAATACAAAGAATCAAATCAATCCGATATTAGGATGAAACGATTCAGTTCTGCCGCGATTGGTTAGGAAGCCTAGTTTATATTTGAATATTTTTAAATATCTTAGACGAACACAAGGCGGTATAAGCATGATGGTTTGCAGATACTGATCATTTAAGAATGAAGCGAAGATGTTATACCAGCGTACGCGTGCAGTGTTTCCTTGAGGGGATATTATCCTCGGCATCAGAACATGCACAGAAGACAATAGTAGTAGCATTTTTTGGTAGTTTCTTTTTCCTAGGAATTGCAATTTACGGTGACTATGGTATTTCATGGGATGAGATCTACCATCGCTATATGGGGGCAGTGTCAGCTTTTTACATCAATGCGTTATTTGGTCTAATTCCAGTCGAAGACGTATTGGGATTCGCTAACCGTACGATACCGGTACCGGCCTTGGAAGGCTTTGAGTACAAGGATTACGGCGTCTTTTTTGAAGTAATACTTGCTGGGTGCGAGTATTTATTTGATGTAACTGATTCTCGTCAAATCTATTTATTTCGCCATTTTGTGACTTTTCTTGTTTTTCTGTTGGGCATTATTTTTTTCTATTTGATTAGCGTTAAGTTATTTTCCAGTCGAATTTTGGCTATTGTGAGTTGCGTAATGTTGGTTGTATCTCCACGTATATTTGCGCATGGATTCTATGATCTCAAGGATATTGCTCCGCTAACCCTCGCGATAACCAGTCTGTATACGTTGATAAAATTACTGGAACAAAGAACCTTAACTATGGCGATGCTTCATGCCCTTAGCATTGCGTTGTTTATCGATACCCGAGTGATAGGTATATTCTTACCAGTGGTAACAATTACTTTTCTGGGCATCGAGTTCTTTAAAGCCTACCTGGGTAGGGAATCATTAAAAGAACTTTGCTGGATTTGCGTGGTGTTTGTTTGCTGCCTGCTGATATTTATCTATTTGTTCTGGCCTTATCTATGGGAAGATCCAATTCACCGATTCTGGGGCGCACTTACTAATATGAGTCGGTATGGTGGCCAGAACGATTTCGATGTTGAAATGTTGTACTTTGGTAATTTCATTTCAGCCAGAAACGTTCCTTGGCATTATCTACCCGTTTGGATTGGAATTACTACCCCAGTTGTTTATTTGGGCCTGATTGTAGTTGGCGCATTTACCGTGACTATTCGACTTATACGACAACCAAATAGTATCCTGCAAAAAACCGAGAGCAAACTTGGATTGTTGATCTTGATCTATGCTTTTGGTCCTTTAGTAGCCGTCATTGTAGCTAGTTCGACTCTATTAGATGGTTGGCGGCACATGTATTTTTGCTATCCGGCGTTACTTTTATTGGCAGTGATGAGTCTAAGCATAGTGAGAGAATGGACTGTGAATGGGGTACGGTTGTTAACCATTGTTTGTGTTCAAAATATGATAGCAATTGTACTTATATCAAGCATAGCGATTACAGCTGTAAATATGTATCTCAATCATCCACATCAGTATGCATATTTTAATATATTGGCCGGAAACAATATTGCGAAAAACTGGGAACTTGATTACTGGGGTGTATCCTTTAGGCAAGGGTTGGAAAAATTATTGGCAATTGATAAATCCAGCCACATTTCCATAAGTGTTTCTTCGGAACCCGGGAAGACAAACTTAAATATACTGGAAGCAAAGAGCCGGAAAAATTTAACAATTGTGGATGAAACAAACGCCAAATATCATTTATCAAATTATAGATTCAGGAGAGAATACGACCGATTCCACGCGGGGGAACCGCCTTACGATAATGAAGTCGTTTCAATAAGCGTAAGAACGATTCTGGACGAATTCAAGATTATGGGCGTGTATCGAGTCAAGTAAACCCACTAACAATCCCCTAAGTAGGATTTGCGTATACTGTTGTATAAAAAAAGTTAATAGCAATTTAGCTGTTATTTAGTCATGAAGTAGTGATGTCATTGGACGCCTTAAGACCATAACCCAATAAATTGAAGGCATCCACCAGGCACGGATTAGTTGGCCTTTAACGGAAGAGAAGGAAGGGTCAGCAAGCGCTCGAAATTCGTCGGGATTGCGTACATATTGACCCCGATCATTCTTGGCTAGATATTTGTCGAATCGGTTTTGGTCTTGGTGCAGGGTCGTGTCTAGGGCAATTACACGGCCTGTAGATTTAAGTTTCGAAGCAACGAGGTTCAAGAGTGTGAAGCAGGAATCATCGTCTAGATGGTGGAGAAGTCCCATGAGCATAACGCAGTCGAAATTATCAAACAGTTGAGCGTTTCGGTTATTAAATACATCACAAACAAATGTTCCACGGTGGCCGTACTGTGTTCGAGCATAGTCTATGTAGCGTTTGTCGGTATCAAATCCAAAATACTCTACTTCGGGCATTTTGTTTAGGTAATATGCGGGACCGCACCCGACGTCAAGAATCTTCTCGCCCGGTTTGATATTTAACATGTCCAGGCAAACGGTTCGCACATGAAGACCACCCACCAGCGCCTGAAACGTTATATAAGCTAAGGGAGATTGCAGTATTGAGCGTGGGTCCATGATTGCAGAGTATGAGTCAAATGCTATAAATAAAATTGGATCAGAATTTCTCAAAAACAGTAAAAGAGTCGTCAGTATTTGAAACTAGAAATTATTATTGTCAGGGAGGTTGCCGGTAATGGAGCGGATAATAAACTGGGGCTTGCAATTAGCCGTCATGTACAGACGACCTAGATATTCTCCTATCAACCACAATACCATGAGTTGTACTCCGGCAAGAAGAAAAAC
>Ga0315338_1002581_pt1 | contig 17460 bp, 18 predicted proteins | sample ASW8metaG_FD_204518 | JGI IMG/M metagenome (GOLD analysis project Ga0315338, IMG submission 204518) | Ammonia-oxidizing marine archaeal communities from Monterey Bay, California, United States - ASW #8 | ecosystem: Environmental > Aquatic > Marine > Coastal | place: USA: California | collected... | reverse complement strand
CCTATCAGCGCTTGCCGTAGTTCCGCAAGTGTGCCTCGCCGCCGTCCCCCCCTTGCGGCGGCGGGGCTTTTCAGGAGAGTTTATATGAACGCCCCCTGGACGGCAGAAACAGACAGGGAGGCCGCGCTGCGGGACAAGACAGAGGCGATCAAGGCCGTTGAGCTTGAGATAGGGGCGAACCTCAAGATATGCCGCGCCCTCTCATTGAAGGCCCTTGCCACGCTCGACAGCTACGACATTAACGACGACGACACTGTATCAATCGATGCCGCCATACACGGCATGGCAACTGATCTGGATGAACTGGGACTGCTGGAGGTAAAATCATGACGAAAGACTACTGGAAATTCGCCCTTATCGGGGCGCTGAACGCGCCTTTCATCCTCATGCTTGCCCGCGAATTCTCTATCACCCTGTGGATTATCGGGAAGCTGGGTCAATGAACGACTACGCGAAAGCCATCGGCGCCGATATGGGCACACTCCTTATGAAAGCCATGGAGACGGATTTCAGGCGGGGGTTTAAAAAGCTTTCCCCGGATGACCATACAGAAGAGCATGTAGAAAACCGTGCAAAAGACCATGTAGATGACCATAAAACGGCGTTTCCTGATGGCGAGATGCCGGTAGCCTGCCAGGCTGCAAAAACCGATGCCCCATAACCCCGTCCCATGTGAGGGCGGCACTTAGGGCGATAATTCTGGCACCGTTTCTTTAACCAGCTCAAAGCATGCCTGTTTATGCTTCATTTTTCCAGCGGCAACAAGCCCCTTCAAAGCAATTTCGGCCTGCTGCTCTAACGAAAGCAAAACCGTTTTCTCAACGATGGGCGAAAGCGCATTCCACCATTTATTAAAAGGGTCTTTACTAACAAAGACCGGCGCACGCCTGAGGGAACTTATCTTGGGCGGAACCGTCATAATCGAAAGGGGTAGAAAACAGGTAAACCCGGTTTCCTGACACCATTCTTTCCAATCGATAATAAATTGTGTCCCGTAGAGGGCTTCCACTTCACCCCTTATCAAGCCGTCAAGCAATAACGCCTCGCTCTTTTCCCGGCGCGCGTAAGTTTCGAACTCGACAACATGACTATCCCGATAATCAGGTAGTTTTCCTTTTTTCAATTCAAGTGCCGTTTTTTCTTCGTGCAAATTGCCAATCTGTTGATCCGCTTGCTGACGCTCAGGGCCGGGCATAAGCCGCTGGAATTTCTTACGAAGAGAAATTAGCTGAACTTCCAATTCTTCGATCTGGTCATCTAGCTCAGCCCGGCGGCCTGCGAGCCCTACAGGTGAGGCAACAGGTTTCGAAAATGCTTCCAGACCGGACCATACGTCACTGTATAAGTGCTTTCCCAATTGATCGAATGCTTGAAGCAGGCTGTAATAATTTTCAAGCTCAAACTGCCGCGTCATGTAATACCTGTCATACTGAAATAAATGTCAATCTGGCGAAAACGCACCGTAACGGAAACGAGTACAAAAATAAACTCATGGCGGGAACAGGCGTAGATATTCTCTTAGGGATAGATGTAGAAAGGCACGTAAGGGGTTTGAGCCGATGAGCGGAAATAAATATCTGAGCTGCCATTCCCTCTCCTACGTAACGATACGTTACGTAGGAAGTGACCTTTTCGTAACGTAGTATGTTTCGATACGATACGGCTGCAAAATCATGCACGTATTGGCGATACCAAGAGACAATAATAGTAAAGTCGTCGATGTGTTGTGAAAAATTCAATCTGAAGTAAAATATGAAAATGTGCTTAAAATATAACTTTGGAGAGCATAGTTGCTATATCAGAAGAGCTGATTTACGATATTCAACATGAGTGAACGCATTAAAATTGGGATTTTACTTACGGATTTAGGAGGCTTGGATCTTAGAGCTCTTAAATATTTACTCATTTTTCAAAACACGATCCAAGCAAGTTTTGAATTCCAATTGATGCCCTATGATTCAAACAATCAGCTGTTTACTTCACTCAATTCTAACACTTCTGTTTGTAGGAATACCGTCACGGAAAAAGCTAACACCTTTATAAATGATTATAAAGATTGGCTAGTTGACTATGCTTCTGGTTACAAATTGGAAATCTCGTATCCTGATGGAATTATAATTTTATCGAACTGCAAATTCTTGGATAATTTCTATGCAACTGGCGGGGATGGCTGGGATATTGTTGCATTGGGAAATTGGGAGCGCGTTATGGCCCCGCCTTCAATTGTAGAGTTTTTTCTCACACTAGTTTTGCGAGCTTCAATAGATGTAGCATGTGGAGACGACTATCCAAAACGACACCATAGTTTGAAGGGATGTGTATTCGATTTCAATGCATCCATAGATGATACAAGATACTCCATTTTGTCCGGGTATTTGTGCGATTCATGCTGCAAAAAAATAGCAGATACAGCATCAGAACAAGTGGTTAAAGATGCTTGCCTACTGTTAGGTAAAAAATGGCTAGGAGATGCCATAGAGCCAACTACTGCATCCAATAACGTTAAAAAATTAGGATATGACTTATTTCATACGTCAGGCATAAAGCCAACAATTCGTGAACGACTTCTGGCCGCTGCTGAAAAAGAAGCAGTAGCAAATATTTTTAAACTTCTCGGAGGCATTATACTAGTGAGTTTGTTGGTATGGCTCGGATTACAGGGGGGATAAAAAAAAGGAAATTGGAGTGCCCAATTTAATAGTTCCACGACCTAACTTACGGTTTGGAGGCACCCTCAATCATAGATCGTTATATACGCCGATCTATCATAATTTACAGAATTAGATGCTTACCTAGTGTTTACCTAACAATTTTTAAGATTTTTATCTAGATAGCTAAATTTGAACTATATAAATGATATCAACCATTTAAATGGTGGGCGCTACAGGGTTCGAACCTGTGACCCGCTGATTAAGAGTCAGCTGCTCTACCAACTGAGCTAAGCGCCCCCAAAAGGGAGGCCGTTTATAGCATCGGATTTGTTATTTCGCCAGTGGAAAGAAACGTTCAGCGCTTGCCGGGGATATCGATATCTCGGTGGAGATAAACGCTCATGATCAAGCCGAAACCAACGAGCAGAGTCAGCATGGCCGTTCCACCATAGGAGATCAGTGGCAGTGGAACACCGACCACCGGGACTAGGCCCATGACCATGGCGGCATTGATGAAAATATAGAGAAAGAAGACGCCCGTCATACCGGTAGCCAGTAACTTCCCGAAGTGATTGCGTGATCGGTAGGCGATGGCGTATCCGTAGAGCACGAGCAGTACATAGAGTGCGAATAAAAGCAGACCACCAACCATGCCGAACTCCTCAGCCAGCATGCTGAAGATAAAGTCTGTCCGCATTTCAGGCAGATAGTTGAGGTGGCTTTGCGTACCCTGTAACAGCCCCTTGCCAAACACACCGCCAGAACCCAGGGCGATTTTTGATTGCAGGATATGATACCCCGCCCCCAGTGGATCGTTCTCAGGGTTCAGGAAGGTCAGGATGCGCTTCTGCTGATACTCATGTAGAAACTGATAGGCAAAGAAGCCTGCAGGGATTGCTGCGCCAATAACGGCGCCGAACTTCCAAAGACTGACACCTGCCGAAAAGAACACGATGCCACCACCGGCGACCAACAAGAGCGCCGTCCCGAGATCCGGCTGGCGGAGAACCAATGCCGCAGGTGCGGCCACGAGGAAAAGCGGCACGATCAGCCATTGGATACGCCGGGTATCCTCAAGACCAATATTATGAAAATAACGAGCCAGCGCCATGATCAGGGTAATTTTCATCACCTCGGAAGGTTGGAGGCGAAACGGCCCGAGTTCTATCCAGCGCTGGGCGCCCATTCCGACCACCCCCATCACCTCAACGCCTATCAGCAACAGCAACGCGATCGCGTATAATGGATAGGCTAAATTAAGCCATATCCGGATATCGACGAGGGCAACCATAAACATCAGCAGCATGCCCAATCCGAAGCGCATCATCTGCCGGGAAGCATAGGGTTCGATATTCCCTCCCGCCGCCGAGTAGAGCATCAAGAAGCCGATGGCTGCCGTCGCGCAAATCAGTAAAACAAATCCCCAGTTCATATCCCACAACTTGCGTGTCAGCGGAATATTGACACTTTTCTGTCCCAGCTCCCTAAGCATCCTGCTCACCGGGTTGACGACGGGCCAAAGTATCATGGGCTGGGCGGCGAAGTGGATCCAGCCTCAAGGTTTCCTGAAGCAAGTCACGGGCAATTGGGGCTGCGGCTTTCGACCCGCTACCGCCATGTTCAACAATTACCGCAACAGCATATCTCGGATCATTATAGGGAGCATAGCCAACAAACAACGCGTGGTCCCGCTCCTCCCACGGTTTCTCATTGGACTTGCGAACGCCTTCTATGCGTTCTTTCTTGGAAATCCGCCGAACCTGCGCCGTGCCGGTTTTCCCCGCCATTTCCCAGCCTTCAACGGAAATTTTTGCAGCCCGCGCTGTACCGCGCTTGCCGTTGACAACCTTGTTCATACCGCGAAGAACGGTTTTGAGGGCAGCCTGATTAACACCGATGTCCGGCGTACTTTTTTCCGATAGTAAATTGGAACCACCTGAGGCATCGCCATGACGGGAACGAGTGAGGCGCGGTAAAACCGCTTTCCCACCATTTGCAAGGCGAGCTGTCATGACTGCGAGCTGCAAGGGAGTGGTAAGTACGTATCCCTGACCTATGCCGGTGTTATATGTCTCACCGGTCTGCCAGCGAACACCCTGGACGGCCATTTTCCAGTTTTTTGTCGGTATTAGGCCAGATTTTTCGCCTAAAATATCAAGATCAAGCTTCTCCCCTAACCCAAATCTGTTGGCCATTTCTGCTATCCGGTCGACACCGACTTTACGAGCAATATCGTAGAAAAAAATGTCGCAGGACTGGGCGATGGCATTTTCCAGATTGAGCTTGCCATGGCCACCCCGTTTCCAGCAATGAAAACGGTGCTTGCCGAGGTTGGTATGACCACGGCAAAAAGTCTGATAGCTGTCGGAAATGACACCATGTTCCAATGCCGCCAGTGCGACAATCATTTTGAACGTAGAACCAGGCGGATATTGACCGGCTATAGCCTTGTTGCCAAGCGGCCGCTTGGGATTAGAGACAAGCGCCTTCCAGTCTTTTATGCTAATCCCACCCGCAAAAGCGTTCGGATCAAAGGCAGGTACTGATACCATGGACAGTATGTCACCTGAATGGATGTCCATAATAACCGCCGCCGCACTTTCAATACCCATGCGTTTGGCGGCGAATTCCTGCAACTGCTTGTCGATGGTTAAGACAACGTCGCTGCCCGGTGTTCCCTCCCGTCGGTCTAGCTCACGGATGATACGCCCATACGCGTTAGCTTCAAGTCGGCTGAGCCCCGCTTTTCCGCGCAAAACTGTATCATAGGATTTCTCAACCCCGCTTTTGCCAATTCGAAATTCCGGGAGTTCAAGAAGCGGATCTGGTTCCTGCTTCTGAAGATCTTTTTCCGATACCGCACCGACATACCCGACAATATGGGCAAACAATTCGTCATATGGATAATTTCGTGTGGCGCCAACGTCCATCTGGATACCGGGGATATAGGGGCTGTTCACATTGATCTGTGCAAATTCGTCCCAGCTCAGATTATCCAGTACGGGGATGGGGACGAAGCTCCGTTTTTTACTGGCTTCCTTCCGAATTCTTTCCCGATCTATCTGCTCTTCGGGAACGAATTGTGCGAGCGCGTCCAGCGTCTTTTCAATGCTGCTGGTTTGTTCCGGAATAAGAATAACGCGATAATTATGGCGATTGCTGGCGATTTCCACCCCAAAACGATCAACAATACGACCGCGAAGTGGCGCCAGAAGCTGGATATTCATCCGGTTTTCATCAGCAAGCATCGTATATTCATCGGAATGGATGACTTGAAGATAATATAGGCGGCCTGCGAGAACGGACATCAAAGCAGCCTGCGCCCCGCCAAGCATCAAGGCACGACGGCTGAAGACCTTGGCTTTTTCCTTATGCTGATCCTTCGCCATATCAGGTATGCCTCAACAGGTTGTTCTGCAACATGCCAAAACCCCAGGCGAAAAAGGGAAAGACCAACAGCGACAGGATAAATTGCGTCATGACCGGCATCAACGGGATGAAGGTAAGTGAGTAAAGGCAAGCGACAATCCAGCTCAGCATGGCAATAACGAACGCCACCAGAAAATATCCCCACCAGGTCAGCAAAAATGACTTGCCGATAAAGATCCGTCTCTGGGAGAGAGCGATACCATGAACTGCCAGCAGCATGAGCGACGAAAGACCGAGAGGAGCGCCCGTCAGAAAATCAGAGAATATCCCTAAAAGAAATACCAGAGGCGCCGACATCAGGTAAGGTCGGTGAATGCTCCAGTAAAAGACCGAGATAGAAACAAAGGCAGGCGTAACTATATCAAAGCCGTTTATACCAGTTGGCACAACGCTCAATAAGGCCAAAAGCATTGTCACGGCAAAAGGCACGCTGCCGCGCAAGAGGCGATTGATCTGATAGGCAATTGTCGGCGTCACTTGTCGTCCAATCGGCTTTCACCTAAATCGCCCGGGTTTTCATCCGGACTGCTCATACCTGGTAAATCATACCGAAGCACACTGACATATTCCAGTCGGCTCCAGTCTGTAAATGTCTGAACGCGTATGGCTCGTTCGGTCACGGATGCAACAATACCGATGGGACGGCCCGCCGGCAACATCCCGCCATCGCCAGATGTCACGATCCTGTCACCAGGAACAACAATCGCATTATTGGGTAGAAACTCCAGTGTCGGAGAGGCAGAGTTATCGCCCACGAGTATGCCTTTATGGCGGGATTTTTCCAGCACCGCCGGAATACGGGAGTTCAAATCGGTCAGCAAAAGGGCGCGGGAGGATCGCGTGCCGGTTTCCGCAATGCGGCCTACCAGCCCAAGCGGGCCTACAACTGCCTGCCCGACCCGAATACCATCATCACGACCGGCATTCAAAAGCAAGGTACGAACAAAGGGACCGCCAGAATCACCAACCACCCGTGCGGTAATGGGGAGGACAAGTGGATCCGACAGCGCATTCAGAAGCTGGCGGTAGTTTTCATTTTCCTGGGATAATGCCCGACCAACAGCTTGCCATTTTAGCAGCCGCGCATTTTCTTCTCGCAGGCGTGCATTTTCTTCAACGATATCAGTAAGTTTCTGAACTTTATTAACAGCGGAATTAAAGGCATCTACGGGTTGGGAAATTGTCGCCAAAACCGGCGTCATCACATCGGTAGTCGTCGTTCTGAGCCCCTCAATAACACCAATATTGGCTTTACCGAGAAATAGCAGCGCTATGGACAAGACAATAAGCGCAACGAAAGCGAAGCGCTGAAAAATTGTCTTCAGCGGCCATGCCAGCCTGATTGCGATGCCCTGCCTGGGTGCCATTCACGTTCACTCCCAATTCGCTGCTTTTTAAAAGCAGCCTTGCCACACCTTAACGGCTTTCCCCGCTTAATACGTGCCTGAGGTCTTTCAGATCTTCCAAGGCCCGTCCTGTGCCAATGGCAACGCAGGATAAGGGCTCTTCCGCGATAGATACCGGCAATCCTGTTGCATGGCGAAGAACATAATCGAAATTGCGCAGCAACGCGCCACCGCCGGTCAATACGATACCCTTATCAACAATATCCGCCGCCAATTCCGGTGCGGTGTGTTCCAACGCGACTTTTACCGCTTCGATAATTGCGCCCACAGGCTCGGCCAGACTTTCGGCCACCTGACGTTCGCTAATGATCAATTCTTTAGGGACACCGTTCATGAGGTCACGGCCCCGAATTTCCATGGTATCGCCGTTCCCATCTTCTGGCGGACAGGCGGAACCAATGATCTTTTTGATCCGCTCCGCCGAGCTTTCACCAACCAGCAGATTATGGTTACGTCGGATATAGGCAATAATCGCCTCATCCATCTTGTCGCCACCAACCCGGACACTTTTCGAATAAACGATGCCGCCCAAAGAGAGAACGGCAACTTCAGTCGTCCCCCCGCCAATATCGACAACCATGGAACCTGTCGGTTCCGTTACCGGTAATCCGGCGCCAATAGCAGCTGCCATGGGTTCATCAATTAAAATTGCCTGACGGGCCCCAGCGTTTTCAGCGGCCTCTTTAATGGCTTTGCGCTCAACTGCGGTGGAACCGGACGGCACACAAATAATGATCAACGGCCGTGCAAAGCTGCGGCGCTTATGAACCTTTTCGATAAAGTTCCGGATCATTTCTTCTGCGATTTCAAAGTCAGCAATCACGCCGTCACGAAGCGGGCGAATAGCCTCTATATTACCGGGCGTACGGCCCAACATCATTTTGGCTTCATCACCAACCGCCAGGACCTGTTTTTTGCCCTTAGTATGAAGAATAGCAACAACAGAGGGTTCATTCAGAACGATACCGCGTCCTTTGACATAAACCAGCGTATTCGCTGTCCCTAGGTCAATCGCCATATCGGCTGACATCCAACCGAGTAATCTGGATAACATTAATTCGCCTCACTCACCAATTTCAGATGGGCGCAATTACCGCCCCCATACATCAATACCGAAACATTATCTGGCATTTGCGTCTCACTGCCGGTAGGCCAAAACCCGTCCATACCTTCTCATACCGATAATCACCAATTGCGCCGCAAGGGAGCTTTGTATAGTCAAACTATTACAGCAACAGCCTGTTTATCGCAGAAGATAGTTAATATTTTCCAACCATTCCGAATAAACTTTATTACGATTTTTCTGGGCTTTCAGGCAACCGTATTCTGCAAAAGTAACGCCGTTTCGAGAATGCTGTTAACCTTAATACGATGTTGCCCAAAAAAAAGATAGCAGTTGCTAGCATTATTGCCAATTGTGGGCAAACCAAAATGCAAAAAAAAGCCGACGCGTTTCGGCGTCGGCTTTAAATCACTTTGGGAGCACCTTTAATTCTTGGTTTTGTCGACCAAGCGGCTTTCGGCGATCCAGGGCATCATGGCGCGTAGGCGTGCGCCAACTTCTTCAATCTGATGCGCGTCATTGCGGGCGCGAATAGCCTTGAAGCTGGTCTGGCGGACTTTATTTTCCAGCATAAAGTCACGGGTAAATTTACCGGTCTGGATATCATCCAGAACCCGTTTCATTTCTGCCTTCGTTTCCGGCGTAATAATCCGCGGACCGGAGACATACTCGCCATACTCCGCTGTGTTGGAGATGGAATAATTCATGTTGGCGATACCACCTTCATAAATCAGGTCAACGATCAGCTTCACTTCATGCAGGCATTCGAAATAGGCCATCTCCGGCGCATAGCCGCCTTCGACCAATGTTTCGAAACCGGCGCGGATCAGTTCGACCAAACCGCCACAAAGAACAGCCTGCTCACCAAACAAGTCAGTTTCGCATTCTTCCTTGAAAGTCGTCTCGATGATACCGGCACGGCCACCACCGATGGCAGAGGCATATGATAGACCGATATCCAGAGCGTTTCCTGACGCATCCTGATGAACGGCCACAAGACAAGGCACGCCGCCACCGCGCTGATATTCAGAGCGCACAGTATGCCCTGGGCCTTTTGGCGCAATCATGAACACATCCATATCAGAGCGTGGCTCAATCAGGTTGAAATGCACATTCAGACCATGGGCGAAAACAAGTGCAGCACCTTCTTTCATATTTGGCGCCAGATCTTCTTCATAGATGTCCGCCTGTAATTCGTCAGGTGTGAGCATCATGATCACATCGCCCCATGCCGCAGCGTCAGCCGGGTTCATGACTTTCAGGCCAACCGCTTCAGCTTTCGCCGCGGAAGAAGAGCCCGCGCGCAGAGCGACCGCGACCTCTTTAACACCGGAATCATTGAGGTTATTGGCATGGGCATGACCCTGGCTACCATAGCCAACGATGACAACTTTCTTGCCTTTGATAAGATTTACATCGGCATCGCTGTCGTAATAAACGCGCATCTTTCACTTCCTTCTCAAATTAAATGCTTGTCGAATTCTGTCTATATATCTGCCATCCAGTCAGATGGTCTCAACTCCGCGCCGAACGGCGACAACGCCTGTCCGGCAAACCTCAGCTTTGCCAAGTGGCTCCATAAGCCCGATAAATGCCTTCACCTTATCGCGCACGCCTGTAACTTCAAAAACAAAGGAATTTTCAGTCGTATCCACGGCCCGTGCCCGGAAAATATCTGCCATGCGCAGGGCTTCCACCCGCTTCTCGCCTTTACAGACAACTTTCACCAGCGCCATCTCGCGCTCCACGCTCGGGCCTTCCATGGTAAGATCAGCGATTTCATGCACCGGCACCAGCCGTCCTAGCTGCGCCTTGATCTGCTCAATAATCATCATGGTCCCACTGGTAACAATGGTGATGCGCGACAAGTTGTCATCTTCGTCGATCTTGGCCACGGTCAGGCTTTCAATGTTATATCCCCGGCCCGAGAACAAGCCGACAACACGCGCCAATACACCAAACTCGTTATCAACAAGTACGGCGATGGTATGACGGAAAATTTCGGTATCCTGTTTCATTTCCCAAGCAATCCTTCTGCGTTCGCGGGTTCCTTTTAAACCAGCGCAAAGGTTAAATCCATAGCTTTTCGAGTGTTGTGATCAATGCCTAGATGGAGGCCATTCCATCGGCTGTCACTTTCGGACCCTCACCGCTCTTTTCAGTCCCCAGCAGCATCTCATTATGCGCGGCACCCGAAGGCACCATTGGAAAGACATTCTCGGCCTTATCCACTGCCATATCCACCACCACAGGGCCCTTGATATCGATCATTTCCTTGATGCAATCATCCACATTTTTGGGATCCGTACAGCGCAGACCTGTTGCACCAAAGGCTTCGGCCAGTTTGACGAAATCGGGCAGGCTTTCCATATAACTTTCCGAATAGCGGCCACCATGAAGCAGTTCCTGCCACTGACGCACCATACCCATATATTCATTATTAAGGATAAAGACCTTCACCGGCAGACGATATTGAATGATGGTCGATATCTCCTGGATATTCATCATGGTCGAGGCTTCCCCCGCCACATCGACAACCAACGCATCCGGATGAGCGATTTGAACCCCCATTGCTGACGGCAAACCATAGCCCATGGTGCCAAGTCCTCCGGATGTCATCCAGCGGTTCGGCTCATCAAATTGTAAATATTGTGCGGCCCACATTTGATGCTGACCCACCTCAGTTGTGAAATAGCGGTCCATACCCAATGTCAGTTCATTGAGGCGCTGCAACGCGTATTGAGGCTTGATCAGTTTGCCTTTTTGCTCGAACTTCAGGCAGTCAATTTCACGCCACTGATCAATCTGGGCCCACCATTTTTTAATTGCGCCGCTATCCGGTTTGCTAACTTCAGATTTCCAGATCTTGATCATATCTTCAAGAACATGAGCGACGTCACCAACAACGGGAATATCCACTTTAATATTCTTGTTAATGGAAGATGGGTCAATATCCACATGTATTTTCTTAGAATTCGGAGAAAATGCCTCCAAACGCCCAGTGATGCGATCATCAAACCGCGCCCCAATACAAATCATGACATCACAGTCATGCATGGCGTTATTTGCCTCATACGTCCCATGCATCCCAAGCATACCCAGAAACTGCTTATCCGACGCGGGATATGCGCCCAGCCCCATCAGAGTACTGGTGATCGGATAGCCGGTCATACGGACAAGTTGTGCCAGTAATTTAGATGCCTTCGGCCCTGAATTTATAACGCCGCCGCCCGAATAGAAAATCGGCTTCTTGGCGCCTGCCATTAATTTGATCGCCTGTTTAATGGACTTAAGGTCGCCCTTAATCTGTGGCGTATAACTTTTATGCTTTACCAGGGTCGGCGGAATATATGTCCCTGGAGACATCTGAACATCCTTTGGCAGGTCAATAACCACAGGTCCGGGCCGCCCGTTGGTTGCGACATAAAATGCCTCATGTACTGTACGGGCCAGATCATTGGCGTCTTTCACCAGATAATTATGTTTGGTAACGGGGCGCGTGATACCAACGGTATCTGCTTCCTGAAAGGCATCATTTCCAATCAGATGGGTTGCTACCTGCCCGGTCAGACAGATGACCGGGATACTGTCCATCAATGCATCGGCCAGGCCGGTAACCGCATTCGTCGCGCCGGGACCGGATGTCACGAGAACAACACCGGGCTTACCTGTTGAACGCGCATACCCTTCTGCGGCATGGACCGCGCCGCCTTCCTGGCGGACAAGGATATGACGAATGCTATTTTGCTTGAACAACGCATCGTACATTGGAAGTACAGCACCGCCAGGATATCCGAAAACCACTTCCACGCCCTGATCCGCCAAGGCTTTGATTACGATTTCTGCTCCTATCATGTCCTGGTTCGCCATCTGCTTATCCTAATATCAATGCTGGCTGTTCAGCGTTCAGTATTTCAAAAAAATGCGCCCGGAAAAACCCCGGGCGATACATCAAACGAGGAAAATCGTTAAAATTTCCCGCTATTTGGGGGAAAATAGACCTCTATTTAACTAACGTCAACAAAAATCGACGAATAATCGGAAAGAATTCCTCTCTTAAACTTTCCATATCTTGCGCAAAAGAGCAATTTGCTTCGCACATCTTATTTCGAATCCAGGTCATTTGACGTTTCGCATAACGCCGTGTGAGCATTTTTACTCGTGTCACCGCAACCTCTTTCTCCATCTTTCCGTCAAGATACCGGATAAGTTCCGGAACACCGAGGGCCTTCATGGCAGGCAACGACGGATCAAGATCTCGCCTCATTAAGTCATTCACTTCTGTAAGGGCGCCTCCCTCGCCCACCATCCAGTCAAGACGCCGGTTGCAACGATCGTAAATCCAATCGCGATCTGGTGTCAGTGCCAACCAAATCCTTGGCCCCTCAAGGACTGGACCTGTACCCTCTCTCCTGTGCCATTCATCCAACGAGATGCCTGTTGCTTCAATTACCTCCAACGCCCGAAGAAGCCGTTGAGTATCCCCGGTATTCAGTCGTGCGGCAACGGCAGGGTCCTTCTTCTCAAGGCGGGTATAGATCGCCTCTGTCCCCTTCTCCTGCTGCAACGTCCTGAGACTTCTTCTAAGCTTATCAGGAATTTCCGGGATATCAGCAATGCCCCTGGTCAGAATATCGAAGTAAAGTCCTGTGCCACCAACCACAACGGGAAGCCTGCCACCGGCACGCGCCGCTTCGATTTCGTCAAGCGCCATATCCCGCCACCGTGCAGCCGTGCAATAATCTTCTGGTGCCAAAACGCCATATAGTTTGTGGGGAACCCGCGCTTCGTCTTCAGCGCTCGGCCGGGCCGTAATAATATGCAGTCCATCATAAATCTGCATGCTGTCTGCGTTAATAATAACACCGTCAAATTCTTCCGCAATAGCGAGGGCAATTGCCGATTTGCCGCTGGCCGTCGGCCCTGCTAAAAGAACACATCCGTCCTGCCGGTTTAGGCGGGATTGTTTTTCATCCATTTGAGAGATGTCCGTAATTTATGAAGACAACACAATCTGTTCTGACACTGGTTGCTGATCATACAGCCGAAGCCGAAATCCGCAATATCGCCGAACAGGCCCGCGAGTGCCTGGATGATCAAGGCGGAAACTGCGAAGCGATCGATTGGTTGTCAGAAGACACAGCCTGCGATATTCCTTTTGAGCAGCTTGACCAATCAGCTGCCGAGAAATCGCTGGAAAAAGCCGGGCTGCTGGGCCAACTCGACTTCTGTCTGCAGCCCGCGGCGCAGCGGCGCAAAAAACTGTTCCTTGCTGATATGGACAGCACCATCATCACTGTTGAATGCATCGATGAACTGGCTGACTTTGCCGGGTTGAAAGAAGAAGTCTCAAAAATCACCGAAGATGCGATGAACGGCAAGATCGAATTCAATGATGCCTTTCGCGAACGGGTGGCCATGCTCAAGGGATTGCACAGGGAAGTGCTACAGCGCGTGTTCGAGGAACGGGTTAGTCTGACCCCCGGAGCCCAAACACTTGTCCAGACCATGCGTCATAACGGTACATATACGGCTCTGGTTTCTGGTGGCTTCACATTTTTCACGGGGCTTGTGCGTGAATGGGTTGGCTTTCATATGGATATGAGCAATGAGTTGTTATTTGACGGCGACCAGCTTACAGGTATTGCCGCTGAACCCATTCTAAACTCAACTGCAAAGCTCAATACGCTTTTGCGGCTGAAAGCTGAAACGGGACTTGCTGATGCTGAAACTCTGGCCATCGGTGACGGCGCCAACGACATCCCAATGATCGAAGCCGCTGGCCTTGGTGTTGCCTTCCATGCCAAAGCCAAGGCCGCGGCGGCGGCAGATGCCAACATTCGTTTCGGAGACCTTCGTACGCTGCTCTATTATCAGGGCTACCGTGCCGAAGAATTCATTGGCCCATAAAAAATGGCGCCGCATCTTTCGATGGGCGCCATTTTTGTTTTAGCGATAACCGCTATTCTTTTTCTTTATTCAGTGCCAAAGCCACAAAGCGTGAATTCTGACCGCGCTTTAACAACATCAAAACTGACTTCTTATCCGTCGCTTCAATAGCACTCAGCTGTTTTTTTACCTGCTCAGTCGTGGAGACAGGCTCGAGCTGAACTTCCAGAATGATATCACCAGGGCGAATATCTTTCTCAGCTGCCTCTGCAGCCGGATCAACATTGGTGATCAGGACACCCTCAGCGTCCGCGCCCAACTCAAACTTTTTACGAAGGGAGTCGTTAATGGTCGCGAGTTCCATGCCAAGCTTTTCGATCGTCTTGCCATCGTCCTCCGTAGCTTGAGGCGTTGTACCTGCCATCTGGGTTTCCGCTTTTTCAAGCTCACCCAACACGACCGTCTTTTCGACCTTCTTGCCATTGCGCCAAAGTTCGACAGAGACTTTCGTACCGACTTCCGTCTCCGCCACGAGGCGGGAAAGTTCGCGAGGTTCATCAACTTCTTCACCGTTGAATTTGAGCACCACGTCACCGGCCTTAATACCAGCCGCAAAAGCTGGACCGTCTTCCGGCACACCGGCGATCAGAACGCCGTCTGTGTTTTCAAGATCAAGGCCTTCGGCAAGCTCTTCCGTTACCGGCTGAATGACAACACCAAGCCAGCCGCGACGGGTTTTCCCAAATTCAATGAGCTGGGCAATCACGGGCTCCGCGAGTTCAGAGGGGATCGAAAAGCCAATTCCAATGCTGCCGCCTGACTGGGAGAAAATGGCCGTATTGATGCCGATGACTTCACCGTCCATATTAAACAGCGGCCCACCGGAATTTCCCTTATTGATGGATGCATCCGTCTGGATATAGTCATCATAGGGACCAGAGCGGATATTCCGCCCTGTTGCCGAGATGATACCGGCAGTTACTGTGCCGCCCAACCCCAAGGGGTTACCAATGGCCACGACCCAATCGCCAACGCGGGATTTATCACTATCACCCCATTTAACATCTACCAATTTATGGCCATTCGGATCGATCCTCAGGACCGCGATATCAGTTTTCGGATCGGTGCCGACCAGGGTCGCATCGAGCTTTTCGCCGTCCTGGAAAATGACCTTTATCTCATCAGCGCCGTCAATCACATGGTTGTTGGTAATGACATAGCCTTCCTGGGCATTGATGACAAAACCGGAACCAAGTGATGTTGCTTTCCGCTTGCGGTCGCCGTCTTTGTCTTTTGGACCAAAATCCTTGAAGAAATCTTCAAATGGATGCCCTTTCGGCAGCTGTGGGAACGCGCCGCCTTTGTTCCCTTCGACCGTCTGAGTTGTCGAAATATTGACGACGGCCGGTGAGAGAGGCTCCACCAGATCCGCAAAACTTTCCGGCGCCCCACGCGCTTTCGCGTTAAGAGCAAACATGGCTGTCACAGCAAAAACCGTGAGCGTCGAAATAAGGAGCACCCCAACCTTGCGCGCGTTTTGAGCCGGGTTTTGTACGGCCCTGACTTCTACTTCCGCCGTTCGCGGCGATGCTGGTAATTGGTTATACAAGACTATCTTTCCTCCGAATTGACAGGCCGAAAATCACACGCCTGCTGACAACTAATTATTTGCGCTTTATTGCAGAAAGTCTTCGATAAAACGCATTCTGCCCTAGTACCTAGAAATCAAATAAGGCAGAAATGTGCAACACACGAATATGCAGCGAACAATTTCGATCCGATGACAAGAAGTTGATATCACGCGCGCCAAATCTACTATCCACGAATAAACCACACAAGAATAACGCCAATAATCGCGGCAATCAGACCAAATATCCTGAGCGTCTGGCTCGGCGCCTCAATCGCTGCCGCCATCATTCTTTTCATCCCATCGGGAAACAGCGCATAAAGCACCCCTTCAAAGAAAAGAACCAGCGCGGCGGCCAATAGCAAATTACCTAACACAGGCTACTCCACCAGTGAAAAGGCCCGCACAATTCAATGCGGGCCTTGTCGTTTATCAGCTTAGTTCGCTTTGTCCGGATTTACGTTTTCCTGATCAAAGAAGCGGAAAAACTCTGAATCCGGGGAAAGCACCATGCTCGTATCCTCATCCGAGATGGATTCGCGATACGCCTGCATGGAACGATAGAAGGAGAAGAAATCGGGGTCCTTGCCGAAGGCTTCAGCGAAGATACGGTTTTTCTCACCGTCGCCTTCACCTCGAAGGATTTCAGAATCTTTCTTGGCTTCCGCCAAAATCACTGTCCGTTCCTTATCAGCATTGGCTTTGATCCGCTGGGCGATCTCGGCACCATTAGCCCGAATTTCCTTGGCTTCCTGCTCACGCTGGGTGCGCATGCGATCGAAAACCTTCTCACTATTTTCCTGAGGTAAATCAGCCCGAACAATGCGAACATCAATGACTTCCACACCCGTTGTCTTTGCTTCGGTGTTTACCTGCTCCTTAATAGTATCCATCAGATTAGAGCGTTCACCAGAGACAATCGCCGTCAATATCTGTCCGCCCAAAATCTGGCGCATCTGGGAGTTCAGGATTGTACCCAGCCGTTCATAGGCAATTTCAAGGCTACCGAAAGACTGGTAATATTGCAGCGGATTGGAAATACGGAAGCGGGCGAAACTATCCACCATTAACCGCTTCTGATCCCTTGTTACCACTTCTTCACGCTGGGTGCTGACGGAGAGGACACGTTTGTCTACAAAAACAACATCCTGAACAAAAGGCAGCTTGAAGTTAAGCCCGGGGACCTGGATAACTTTTTGCGGATTACCGAACTGCATGACGATGGCCTGCTGGGATTGATAGACCGTGAACATTGAACCAGCGCCCACCACCCCGAGAATAATCACGAGGATGGCAATAACGGAAAGGACTGTCTTATTCATTTCTTGGTCATCCCTTTTTGCAATTCATTAAGCGGCAGATAGGGCACGACCCCTGAGGAGCCAGACTTTCCAC
>Ga0315338_1002579_pt1 | contig 17480 bp, 12 predicted proteins | sample ASW8metaG_FD_204518 | JGI IMG/M metagenome (GOLD analysis project Ga0315338, IMG submission 204518) | Ammonia-oxidizing marine archaeal communities from Monterey Bay, California, United States - ASW #8 | ecosystem: Environmental > Aquatic > Marine > Coastal | place: USA: California | collected... | reverse complement strand
ATCAAATCCGCTATTCAAAAAATTGAACTGGGTTCGACTGCCGGATTCATGCACGGATTTATCGATCTGGTCTTTGAAGCAGCGGGCCGCTATTACCTGGTGGACTACAAGTCGAATTTTCTTGGTATGAATCAAGATGATTACCGACCCGACCTGCTGAAAGAGGTGATGGAGCGCGAGCACTATGTACTGCAATATCTAATCTACACACTAGCTCTGCATCGGTACTTGAAGCATCGGATACCGGATTATCACTACGAGAAACATTTCGGTGGTGTTTACTATCTTTTTCTCAGAGGCATGGACCCCGCACTGGACAATCAATGTGGTGTGTATTTCGACCGACCCGGTCAGGCACTGATCGCGTCGGTCGAGAGACTACTGGGCAGTGCCCTATGAGTGCGTTGATCAAACAACTGGAAATCGCACGGCGCTATGGTGATCTCAGCGACATCGCATTTCACTTTGCCGAGTTACTTGGCCGGCTTGATCCAAATGCGGGTGACCCGTTGCGACTTGCCGCCGCGCTAGTCAGTCAGCGTACCGGCGCTGGCCATGTTTGTGTCTATCTGCCCGACGAAGCCGACCGACTTCTGTTGACCGGTGACAATGACCTCAACATCACCGCACCGCCACTGGCCGAGTGGTTGGGTGTGCTGAAAAAGTCCATGGCGGTGACAACGTCGGGTGAATACCGGCCGTTGGTACTGGAACCTGACGGCCGTCTGTATCTTTACCGCTACTGGGACTGGGAAAAACGATTGGCTGAAAACCTTCTCGCTCGTGCTCAGCTGCCAGATTTTGACGTCGACGATAACGCTCTGGGTGAGGCCCTGACCGAAGTTTTCCCTGCGGGTCTTGGCAGTTCAGATCAAAAGGTTGCTGCTGCCTTGAGTGTTTTACGTCCCTTGAGTGTCATCACAGGAGGTCCGGGTAGCGGTAAAACCACGACCGTAGTTCGGACCGTCGCTCTGTTGCAGGCCATTACGGGTATGACCGCAGATGCGTTCACCTTGGCAGCCCCCACCGGCAAAGCAGCGGCACGGCTCCGGGAGGTATTCGTACAGTCGGTAGCTCTACCAGGACTGGAAAATCTTCAGTTGCCCGAACGCACGACCACGATCCACCGGCTGCTTGGAATTCATGCCGCCGATGGCAACCCGGTTCATGATGCCCGCAACCCCGTGACCTGCCCTGTGCTAGTGGTTGATGAAGCCTCCATGATCGATCTGGGGCTAATGGTTAAGTTGGTCGAGGCGATGCCGAGACAGGCTCACCTTATTCTGTTAGGAGACCGTGATCAACTGGCCTCAGTGGAGGCTGGTTCTGTACTTGAAGATATTTGTAACGGTGCGCAAGGCTTGCCTGAGGCACTGGCAGCTAGGCTTAGTCGGGTAACCGGTGTCCATGATGTAGCTGGTGTCAGGTCCAGGAACGCGGCGCCACTCTCCGGTTCGCTTGCTGTGCTCCAGGACAGCTGGCGTTATGATCAAACAAGCGATATCGGCAGGTTGGCCAGCGCCGTCCGGGCAGGTGACGTGAGCCAGACGATGGACTGTCTGCTGAATCCTGTTGCGAGCGCTACAACCTTATTACCGTACGAGGGTCAGCTCGGGTTAGCAAGGCTTCTGATCAAGCGTATTGTGTCGGGTTACAGCCAGTGCCTGTCTCTTGCGATTGCCGGGGCGCCAGCCCACCGTGTTTTCGAGTCTTATGGGCAACTGAGGGTTTTATGTGCGCACCGCAACGGCATCAGTGGTGTCAGCGGTATTAACCAGCTGATCGAACAGCAATTGATCAAAGCTGGACAAATTCCGGCCGGTGTATCGTGGTATCCCGGCCGGCCGGTGATCATCCTGAATAACGACTATCGCCTTGGGTTGTTTAACGGTGATATGGGCATTGCGCTGGAAGATCCTGATCGCCCGGCGCAGTTGGCGGTCTATTTCCCACAGCCCAACGGGGCTTACCGCACGGTCTGGCCGGGCCGTCTGCCGGCCCACGATACGGTTTATGCGATGACGGTACACAAATCCCAGGGTTCCGAGTTTGGTTGCTCTGTGTTGGTTTTGCCCGAGCACCCTTCACCGGTGTTATCCCGGGAGTTGATATACACCGCTTTGAGTCGCGCAGTGCATGCGCTGGAGATCTGGGGGAGTCGAGACATACTGTCACTGGCGGTCAGCCAACAGGCCCGACGCAACTCTGGATTGCAACATCGTCTGCAGTGATTGGATTTGCTCACCGGGCTAGCAGCGGCGTTGTTGTAACTTACAATAAGCAGCCCGATGCCTGGTAACTCCTTTTGATACCACTGCACGACGATAACCCTACGGAACGCACACCGTTTCTCACTGTCGGCCTGATCGGTACGTGTGTGCTGGTTTACTTGTGGCAGTGGTCGTTGGGGCCAGAGCAGACGGCGGCTGTGTATGCGCTGGGTGCGATCCCGGCGGTGGTGTTTGACCATGCCAGACTTTCACCGGAACTGGCGTGGATTGCACCCGTTTTGACGCCGTTCACTTCACTATTTCTGCACGGCGGGCTCATGCATCTTGCGGGAAATATGCTTTATCTGTGGATCTTCGGTAACAACATCGAAGATGCCATGGGGCACGGCCGCTTCATCCTCTTTTATGTTATCTGCGGCATAGCCGCTGTTCTAGCACAGGCTTTACCGAACACCGCATCAACGATTCCGATAATTGGTGCCAGTGGGGCGATATCCGGTGTACTCGGCGCCTATCTGCTGCTTTACCCGAGGGCACGGGTACTGGTGCTGATTCCGCTAGGGTTCTTTTTGCATACGATGCGTCTCAAAGCAAGTGTAGTACTGGTGATCTGGTTCGTGATGCAGATTCTGAGTTCACTCACGGCAGGTGACGGCCCCGGGGTGGCTTGGTTCGCCCATATTGGGGGTTTTGTTGCCGGTGTTGTGCTGGTGCCCTTTTTCAAGCGGCGCCAGGTGTCTTTATTTCAGCCCGCCCACAGTCAAGGCAGCTGGCACCAAAAGAAGCGGCGACCTTGATGCAGTGGGCCAAAGACCATAGTCGTTCGACCTACCGCTGGCTAGCCTGGATGCTGTGTCTCGGTATTGGCTGGCGGGTGCTGCGCTGGTCCCTGGGCATGCCGATGTGGGGCGATGAAGTCATGCTGGCACTTAATTTTCTGGACCGCAGCTGGGATGGCTGGCTGCAGCCGCTTGACATGGGACAGGTTGCACCCCCCTTGTTCATGCTACTGCACGGTAGCCTCATGCAGATCGTGGGTTATTCGGAATGGATCCTGCGATTACCAGCACTCATGTTTGGCATTGGCGCGTTACTGTTGTTTGCTCGGTTTGCCTATGATGTGGTTGAGCAACGCTCCGCACTGTGTGCGGTGGCTGTGCTGGCGGTAGCCTATTACAGTGTGCGCCATGGCAGTGAATTCAAACCCTACGCGCTGGATCTATTGCTGGCTGTTGGGTTGCTGTTTGCGAGTTGTCGGTTCCGATGCAATCCGTTTGGTCGATGGCAGATCAGCGGCCTGGGTCTGGTTATTGTGCTAGCGCCGCTGTGTTCATTCCCATCTATTTTCGTGACAGCAGGGGTTATCACCGGTCTTTTGGCCGATGGTCTGGTGAAACGTGAGCGCCACACGCTGTATCTCACGCTCGGGATGGCTGTACTCGCCATCATCATGGCTATTACACAATACACAGCAATCATTGCACCTCAGGCACAGGCCAACGAATTGCTCAAAACGCTCTGGCAAGGGGGGTTCCCGCCGGAGGATGGATTCGGCTTTCTCGGTTGGTTTGTGGCGCAGTCTGCTGGTAGGTTGATGGCCTATCCGCTGGGCGGTCGAGACTTCGGCAGTGTCCTGACGTTGCTTCTGGTGTGTGTCGGTGCGGCTTCACTCTATAGGACACGGCAGTGGTTCCTGCTGTGGATTCTATTGATGCCGTTTGTAGGTAATGTCGTAGCTGCAGCCCTACACTTGTATCCCTATGGGCAAAGTGCCCGAATATCCCAACACCTGGCGCCGTCGATCTGTCTGCTGGCAGGTCTTGGTATTGTTACTGTGTTGTCGGGACGAAACAAACAATGGGCGCAAAAACGGCTGGTTTGGGTCTTGTGTGGACTGAGTGTTATTGGAGTCGCGGGCATGGGTGAAGTGGTAGCCAAGCCCTACAAGTCTCGAGGCGATCTGTCAGTGCGTGAACTAATTCAGCAGACCCTGCCGGCCCTGGGCTGCCAAGCACTTCAGGTAATTAACATTCCAAACACCGTTCCGGTCAATTTTCGGTGGTACTTAGCAATCGACTCCACGACGCGTTTCAGGGTAGATCCGCTCGAGGCACTAAAACGGAAAGGCAAACCGGTGTGTCTCTTGCTTTTTGATGCCACGCGTGATCCCGATACTGCGGACCGGTTGGACCATGCACTCGAAAAGATAAGCGCATCGCAGCAGTTGATCCGGGATGAAGTTGAGATTGCATATATTTACGGAGGCAAGAAACACCCACACCAGGTACGCTCTATTGTGCTGTCCGCTGAGTGAACACGTGCGCATAATTTGTGTCGAAAAGGAACAAGTGCACACGGACCGATGACAGATCGATCACAAGCAGGGTTGGGCACCGGCGCAACGTGGTACGCCGCCCGCTGTCCGTTCCGGCAGCCGCTGCCGGCGCTCGAGGGCCCCTGTCAGACCGAGGTTTGTATTGTGGGTGGCGGGCTGGCGGGACTGGTGCTCGCGCAGGAACTAGTCAACCATAGTGTAGACGTGGTGCTTATCGAGGCTCAGGAGATTGGTGCCGGTGCGTCGGGGCGAAATGGCGGGTTTTGCAGCCCAGGCTGGGCAGCGAGCGATGAGTCGATAGAAAAACGACTGGGACTGGATCGTGCCCGTGTCCTTTACGACCTGTCCTACGAAGGATTTACCTTGATCCGGGAGTTGCTGCCTGAGCTAGACCGCACGACAGGGCATTTACAAGTGTCGACCTACAGCAATGCCAAAGCATTACGCCAGTTCTGTGAGCATCGCGCGGTGTACTACGGTCAGGTCCTTGAGTATGTTGATATCGAGACGGTGCGGAGCTGCCTTAAGACCACGCGCTATTACCAGGGTGTACGTGATGCCGACGCGTTTCACTGCAATCCCCTGCAGCTCTGCCAGACGCTGCTCGACACATTGCAGTCGACCAGTGTGCGAGTGTACGAGCACACTGCGCTGACTCGATTTTCTGCCGCAACCGACGGCTGGCACATCGAGACGCCCGCTGGGTCAGTCCGCGCGCAGAAGATGGTCTGGTGTTGCGGCGGCTATGGGGGTGCGGAATTCAGCGGTCTTCGTAACCGGTTTTTGCCGATCACCACTTATATTGGTGTGACCTCGCCGCTGGGCCCGCCACTACAGGACGTGATTCGGACCTCAGACGCAGTGTCCGATGACCGCCGGGCGGGTAATTATTACCGTCTCGTCGGCGATAATCGACTGCTGTGGGGCGGCGATATTACGGCTTTCGGTCGGCATGATCCGGCGCAGATTGCACGCCGGATGGCGCAGGATATCGCAGGTATTTTCCCGGCGCTCGCGCTTGATAACGGCCACGTTCCCATTGAGTATGCCTGGTCGGGACTGATGGGATATGCCCGCCATATGATGCCGCTGGTGGGGCAATTGTCACCGGGCCTGTGGGCCTGTACTGGTTTCGGTGGCCATGGTCTGAATACTTCAGCGGCAGCTGCGCGAGTGGTGGCTGAAGCACTGACCGACCGATCTGACCGTTGGCAGCTCTTCAGTCCGTTCAGTTTTAGCTGGAACGGTGGCGCCGCGGGCCCCACAGCAGTAGAAATTTGCTACCGGTTGATGAAACTCTCTGACCGGTGGCGTGCATTTCGAGCCCGTTGTACAACACGGGGTGAACCGATCAGCTGAGTCGAGGTGTATGGAACTACCCACACTTAAGATTAATCGTGCGCAGGCGTTGTCAGAACTGGCAACGGTGTCAAAAACCAATTGTCATCGCAGTGCATTGATACTGGCTGGAAGCGAGGCATGGTGTCTGGATTTGACGCGGAATATCTACAGCGGGTCCGACATGGGTTCCACCCGACTATGGATCGGTACTCATGCGATGACAGGTTTCAATGCAGTGGCGGCTAAAAAGGCCCATCAGGTATTGGGGCAGACCTACGATGTGGTGGTGTTCAACAGTCGCTCGGGGTTCGATGTCGATGCCCTGGGTGCGGTCAGCGGAACTATCCGAGGCGGTGGACAGTTGTGTCTATTGATGCCCCCGATTGCACACTGGTCAACTTACACGGATCCCGTACGGACCTGCTTTACTGCATTCGGTTATTCAGAGAGTGACATCAAGTCACGCTGGTTTTCTCATTTGCAACGATCTATTGCCGAATCAACGGGAGTCTTGATACTGGACCAGAGCGGTGAGGTCCGCGGTCGCCTGCCTACGCTGCAGCGTGAACCGGAGGCCGATACCGAGTTAAACGACGCGGACTGCATCACATCCGATCAGGTCGATGCGGTGAAGGCTGTGATCCAGGCCGCCACCGGGCAGCGCCGCAAACCGGCCATACTGATCTCAGATCGGGGCCGGGGAAAATCTGCCGCACTGGGCATCGCTGCTGCACGGCTTTTACGGCAGGGGCGAGACCGAATTGTCGTCACTGGCCCGCAGCGGGAAACTGTCACCACCCTGTTGGACCACGCGGGCCGGTTACTGCCGGAGGCCAGACGATCCCAAAGCCTGTTGCGATGGCGAGATTCATCGATCGAGTTTCTAGCGCCAGACCGGATCAGCGGCCGGACTGTTGACGACACCATGGTTATGATTGATGAGGCAGCTGCCATACCCCTGCCGTTGTTGACGGCAGTTGTGAAAAACTGCAGTCGTCTGGCATTGGCGACCACGGTACACGGCTACGAGGGCACCGGCCGTGGGTTCGAACTGCGCTTTGGCCCACTGCTGTCTTCTCAAACGCGGGGCGAGCGTCGGGTCACGCTGACAACCCCGGTGCGCTGGGCAGCCGGAGATCCCTTGGAACGTTTTATATTCCGCGCATTGATGCTGGATGCCGGGGCGACAACATCTCTGGATAGGCCCGTAGATCTAACCAGCGACTTTCATACCGAGCGGCTTGATCGACATGCGTTGGTGGAAAATCGTAATCGGCTGGACCAGTTGTTTGGCCTGTTGGTGACATCACACTACCGTACCCGCCCCAGTGATTTGCGTTACCTGCTGGATGCCCCGGGTGTGTCGGTCTACGGTGTTTGTTGTCAGTCTACAATTGTGGGCGCCGCTCTGGTGGTACGCGAAGGGGGATTGGCCACAGGCCTTGCCCGCGATGTAATACGTGGCCGCCGCCGACCCCGCGGCCATCTGTTGCCCGTTGCGATCGGCACACATCTTGGCATTGAGACCGCACCGAAGCTGACCTATCAGCGTATTGTGCGTATTGCGGTTCGTCCTGAACTGCGGCGCCAGGGGTTGGGATCAAGATTGATCAACTGTATTGCCCAGGGCGCTCATCAGGCAGGAGACGATTGTCTGGGCGTTAGCTTCGCTGCCGATCCAGAACTGGTGGACTTCTGGTCAAAGGCTGCCATGCAGCCCATTCGGCTGGGGGTGACTCAGGGCAAAACCAGCGGAGCCAACGCGCTATTGATGCTGACAGGCTTGTCCACGGCCGGGGAGCAACTCACGCGCCGCGCCGCGCACCTGTTTGGCCGTCGTCTGCCCGATCAGTTGGCAGACCCTCTTCGAAAAGCCGACCCGAGTCTGGTGCTGTGTTTGTTGAACAAAGGCTTAAAAGCCAAACCACCCGATCCAGATGAGTTGCTCACAGCAAGTGCTTTTGCGGCGGGGCAGCGTGGATACGCGGAATGTGTCGCCGAACTGGTCACCGTCTCCTACCATCTGCTCACCGATCAGCTGATCGGACCGTCGGACAAAACCGGTGCGCTGTGTCTGGTAGTCAAGGTGCTACAGAAACGGTCCTGGGCTGAATCTGCGGCCGTTCTAGGCCTGACTGGCCGGGCCGAAGTCACTGAACTGCTGCAACGGACGATCAGAGCTTATTGTGAGGCGGCCAAGCTATCCACTGCCAGGTGTGCTCACGGGTCAGCGGACACTTAATCAGTTGTTCGATCTCATTGGAGCCGTGGTCGATGGGTTAAGGCACCAGCCAGCAGCTGGTAACAACCCCGTTGGCAGCCCCGTCGAATTGCGCCTGGCGGTGACTCCGGGCGAGTGCCTGTTGCGGGCAGCGTCCTCGAGCAGTAATCAGGCTTTTCAAGCGTTTGCGACAGGTCGTTATAGAACGTAGCCTCGTCAAGTGTGGGGGGTTTGCATCGCGTTCATGGGCAATAGTCATTTGCTGATTTCTCGTTCGCGGCAAAAAAGGGCACAATAGGCGAAACTAAGATACTAGTTATGCCACAAGTGAGGCGCCCGGTTAGTTTTTACTCAGGCCTCGATCCGCTAGCCGTGTGGCCAGCCCCGCGAACTACCCCCGGACTGTACCCCCCATCTTTATGCCACTAAGGCGAACTGAACAGAATTGAATCAAGCAGACAACACAATATCGACCGTTGCGGTTGTGACCACGTTTAATCCGGACTTGTCCGTACTGCGCGATCAACTGAGACGTACCGTGCCGCAGGTCAAACAGCTTATTGTGGTGGACAACGGCTCATCTGCAGCTGATTCAATCCGGGCGCTGGTCGAGGAATTTCCGAAGACCCACTGGTTCAGTCTCGGTGAAAACCGAGGTTTGGGCTATGCGCATAATTTGGGTATTGGGAAGGCCCTAGAAGGAGGTGCCGGGTCGGTACTGATTCTGGATCAGGACACGCTGCCGGAGGCGGATATGGTCAGCGTACTGGCTGAAACGCTGGCGTCATCAAGCGCTTCGGATTCGCACGTTGCGGCAGTGGGTGCCCGATATGTGGGTGCGCAGAACAGCCACCCATCGTTTTTCGTTCAGTTCCGCCGATTTCGCTTCAAGAAGTGTTTCTGCGCAGGAGGCGGTATCCGACAGGTGATTCCGGCGGATGTGCTGATCTCATCGGGTGCACTGTTTTCCGCCAGCGCGCTGCGTGAGATCGGCGCCATGGATGAAGGACTTTTTATTGATCACGTCGATACCGAATGGTTTCTACGTGCCCATCACCGGGGCTGGCGGTCTTACGGTGTCTGTGATGCGGTGATGCGGCACAGTTTGGGTGAGCGGACTTTCAGAGTCTGGCTCGGCCGCTGGCGTTACCTGCCCATACACAAGCCGTTCCGTTATTACTATATCTACCGCAACAGCGTGCTGTTGTATCGCCGGTCTTATCCCACGATACGGTGGAAACAGACCGATATTCTTCGCTTGCTGATGATGTTTGTGATGTTCGCAGTGTTTGCTGGCGACAGGGTAGAAAATCTCAAAATGATGTGTCGGGGCATTGTCGATGGGTTTCGAGATCGGGAAGGGCGTCTGGATTCGTCGCGTTGACACTAGAGATGCCGAGTCAGCGTTATGGGCGATAGTTTTACCATCGGGCGATTAAGTACCCGGTCTTCTGTGCGCTTACAATAGTCGGGTGGGAACTTACCCAGGTGCCGTTGTTACAGGGGCCACCGCATTGAATTTGCCAAACGCGAAAAGTGAATTATCCTAAACAGAGTTATTCAGATTGCCTTCGAGTCTCAAACACACCTTAATGCGGTCGAATTACCACTTAGACAGTGTGACCGGTGTCTGGTCACAGCCTGACTTTCAAAGTATTGACTACAGTGACGGGGAGGAAACCGAGCAAAGGCTTCAGCACATCATTGACACCGCATCTGATATCTCTTCGCTGTCGCTAGAACTCCGTCAGCGCCTTGTAGACTGGCCGACCACCTATCATTTATCGGGACTGCGTGCCAACATCTTGCGTCCGTTTGAGATTACCGCAAAGTACGACGTCCTCGAGATCGGTGCGGGCTGCGGTGCGCTCAGTCGTTACCTCGGTGAATGCGGTGCTTCAGTACTGGCCTTGGAAGGAAGTCTGCGTCGTGCCCGTATTGCCCGCTCACGCACGCGCGATCTGGACAATGTAAAGGTCGTCGCAGAGAAACTCTCAAAGTTTGAGCCACAACAACAATTTGACGTGGTCACGTTGATCGGGGTGCTGGAGTACGCAGCGCTAGACGATGACGCCGATGATCCGGCAAAAGTCATGCTCAGAAAAGCGGCTTCTATGCTCAAGCCCGACGGGGTTGTGATCCTCGCCATTGAGAACCAGTTGGGCCTTAAATATTTTGCAGGGGCGCCAGAAGATCATATCGGGTTGCCGATGTACGGCGTAGAAGGTCGATACAAAAAAACGCAGCCACGCACCTATGGCCGCCAGGATCTTGTTCACCTGTTAAGGACTGCGGGTCTGAATGTAACGTCGTTTATGGCGCCGTTTCCGGACTACAAGCTGCCGGTCTCTATCGTGACCGAGGCGGGCTTTTGCAGTGATGGATTTGATGCCGGTGCGTTTGCCTGGCAGAGTGTGCGACGGGATCCCCAGCTGCCGGCGTTGTTGGGTTTTGCACCCGAGAGAGTGTGGCCTGAAATTGTCAGGAATGGACTTGGGCTTGATCTCGCCAATTCATTTCTAGTGGTGGGCGCTCATGCACCGTCGGCGTTACCCAAATCTCAAGTACTCGCTTGGCACTACAGCGTTGATCGCACACCGCAATATTGTCGCGAGGCTTGTTTTTTAAGCGACGAGGTCAACGAGGTTACGGTATCGTACCGACGGTTGTATCAGGAGGGTAAGTCAGACCATGCTGATTCTGAATTGGTTCGTTTTGATTGCCCGCAAAACGTACGTTATACCTCGGGACGGTTGCTCTCTCAGGAATTTATCGACCTGATGGGAAGCGACGGTTGGTCCACCGAGGCCGCTGGTGGATTTGTGCGACACTACGCAACTGTTCTGGAAACCCTGAGTCGGGGAGAAGGCGATACTCGAGTTATCACGAGCATTACGGATCGGTTGCCTGGTAAATATCTGGACGTGATTCCGCAGAATATTATTCTGCAGGATGTCGATACGCCGGTGATCATTGATAACGAGTGGCGTTTGACCGCGGATGTGGAGTTCGGCCACTGTGTGCTTCGAGGGTTGCTGCTGCTGATGGCTGCGATCACACGGTTCGGCGCTCCCGCCAATGGTCGCGCCTATACACGCCAAGCATTTATCGAAGCCGTTTTTGCTGACAGTGGATTTGCAATTACTGCTTCCGACGTCACACGCTACATTGCCCTGGAAGCCGATATTCAGGCGGAGATCACGGGGCGACTAAGAGACGAGTTTCTCGACTGGTTACCGGATGATTTTCTAATGATGCAAAGCACACAGTCTTTGGTTTCCGAACAGTTGTCTGAACTGAATCGCTTACAAGGTATTGCTGAGGCACAGCGCACCGAGGTTCAGATGATTCGTAAGTCTACGAGCTGGAAGATCACGGAGCCTTTGCGGCGATTGTCTCGAGCTTTACGAGTGGAATAACAACCACAGAGTTCCCAGACTGATATTCATTTCATCCCAAAATCAATCAATGAAGAATAGTTCTTAATACTTATGCGTACGTCTTTTCTTATTCCTGTCTATAACCCAGACCTGTCGGTTTTGCGCCTGTGTGTCAACAGCGTACTTAAAGCGGCGGGTGATAAGCACGAAGTAATCATTGTGGACGATGCTTCAAGCCGCGATGAAACACGCGAATTTCTATCACGCTGTGCAGCGAGCGGCCTTGACAATCTGAAAGTGTTACGAAACGCCGAAAACGGCGGGGTCTCTTACAGCCTGAACAAGGCAGCAGACCACGCGACGGGAGTTTTGTATGCGCCGGTGGACCATGACGACATGCTAGTCGAACATGGATTCCTGTATATGCTGCGTTATCAAAACTACTACGGTATCAATTGGGCTTATTCGAATGAAACACAGATCAACTACAAAGGGATTCCAATTAATTTCATGCACAAACCGCAGTATGACGCACAGTTGTTACGTTCGGTAATGTACATCAACCACCTTCAGTTGATTCCATCAGAATTATTTGAAACAGTTAGGGGTTATCGAGAGGGGTTCGAAGGCAGTCAGGACCATGATCTCGCACTGCGGATGAGCGAACATATAGCCCCCAATCATGTAAATTCCGTCGCTTATCTGTGGCGACGACACGATGAAACGCAGTCGGTAATATCTGGTCAGATTGCTGACAACAGCATCGAGGCCTCGCGGTGTGCACTTCAGGAACACTTTGATCGGCTGGGGCTGAACGCCACAGTCAGACCCTATCAGTTGCGTCCCAGCCATGAACTGCCGCCGCAACCAACCGGGACATTTGTTAGCCGAATTCTTCCACCATCGATCCCCAAGCTCTCGATCATTATTCCCTGCAAACTGGGGACACTGACCAAGGTTAACAAAAAGACCACTGTTGTGCTGGAACACTGCCTTCAGTCAATTCGTTTCTCCCTGCGCGAAGTTGATAAAGCCACGTTGGAATCTCCGGAGACAGAAATAATTCTAGTTTTGAATCAGGAGGATGATGTTGAATTAGCCGATCAATTGATCACAGCATATGATCTCAATGGATTCTCTGTATGCGATGAAAAAGGTTTTGACTTTGCTCGTAAATGTAACCTCGGCGCAGAATCCGCATCAGGTGAAATTTTGGTGTTCCTCAATGACGATACTGACATTCAAACTGAGGGATGGACATCCCACGTAATTTGTTTACTACAGGAAGATGATGTTGCCTGCGTGGGCGGTATGTTGTTGAATGAGAACCGTACGGTGCAGTCCTGCGGTGACAATGTTGGCAGAAGTTCTGCGGTTCATTATGCGCCGTCTGTTAGTGCCAGTAGTGTAGGTGACAGTATGCACCGATATATCGCTGATCATGAAACCACTTCTGTCACGGGTGCTTTTTTTTGTTGTAGAAAAAGTACGTTCAAGATGTTGGGAGGGTTTTCGACCGCTTTTCCAAACAGCTTTCAAGACGTTGACTATTGTCTGAGAGCAAGAGCGAGAAACATGCGCTGTATTGTCTCTCCCCATGTGAGACTTTTACATTTTGAATCCGCTAGTCGAAACCCACAAGTTGATGCACAGACGCTTTCAACAATTCGAGAATTTCATTCAGCAACAATTATTCCACCCGATCCATTTAGTCTATGGGCGTATGAGAGGCCGATAGTTCCGTTTTTTACACTGACCGGAGTACGGTATTACTTAGGCGTAGTCAGGCGACTGCTAAGACGTTCAGCCTTCATCCTGTTAGTGTCTTTAGCAAAAGGACCTCAGTCTCCGAGAGGTGTCCTTAATAAGCATGAATGGCGCGTCCATTAGCTTAAGCTCACTCTTTACAGGCTTGGTAATGGGTAATACTGTTGGCTCAATCGAATCTGGATCGAGACGTAATGAACGAACTTGATTGTTGGAACTGTGGTTCCTCAATTGCAGACGAACCGTTGCCGCTATCGACCTATGCCGAGTGTCGGCACTGCCGAGCCCAATTGCACTGCTGTCGCCAGTGCCAGCACTACAATCCCCGGCTCCGTGTAGATTGCGACGAGCCCAGAGCCGAATCACACAGTGAACGGGAGAAAGCTAATTTCTGTGACTGGTTCAAGCTACGACGTGAATTTGTTGAGCCAGGCGAGAAAGCACCATCGGTAGATCATAAAACCGAACTGAATACGCTATTTGGTACGAATGGTGGCGTAGAAACCTCATCGGATAGTCGTACGCAGTTGGGTGATCTTTTTACTGCGCCGTCTGACGACCCTTGATCACAGTAGCCCGAAGATTCGAAACACACGATGACCCGAGATCCCCGTTACGACGTTCTGTTTGAGCCGGTGCAGATTGGCCCGGTCACTGCGCGTAACCGGTTTTACCAGGTACCTCACTGTAATGGCATGGGGCATGGGATGCCGAACACGGTGGCCGCCATGAGGGGTGTCAAAGCGGAGGGCGGCTGGGCCGTGGTGGCTACCGAGGAATGTGATATTCACCCGAGTTCCGATGTGCTGCCCTATCATGAGGCCCGCTTGTGGGATATCGAAGACCAGCATCGTCACGCGATTATGGTCGATGCGGTACACGCGCATGGGTCGCTGGCGGCCGTTGAACTGGTGCACAACGGTCACGTGGTATCCAACCGCTATTCCCGCCTGCCGGTGTTAGCGGTATCAGACATGCCAGTGGTGGGTTACGATCCTGTGCAGGCCAGTGCCATGACCCGGCGCGACATTGCGAACGTACGCCGTTGGCACCGCAATGCCGCACTTCGCGCACGCGATGCCGGATTCGATATCGTGTATGTGTACGCGGGGCATGATCTGGCATTGCCAATGCATTTCATCAGCCGGCGGTATAACCAGCGCACTGACGAATACGGTGGGTCTCTGGAAAATCGCGTGCGCCTAACCCGCGAACTGCTGGAAGATACCCAGGATGCGGTGGGCGATGTCTGCGGTGTGGCATTTCGATTTGCGGTGGATGAGCTGCTGGGGAGCGACGGCATCTGCAGCGATACCGAAGGGCGTGAAATCGTTGAGATGCTGGCTGAGTTACCGGATCTTTGGGATGTGAATGTCAGTGACTGGGCCAATGATTCGGTCACGGCTCGTTTTGGTGAAGAGGGTGCGCAGGAGCCGTACGTGTCGTTCGTGAAAAAACTGACCACCAAACCGGTGGTGGGTGTGGGCCGCTTTACCTCGGCCGATGCCATGGTGGCTCAGATCCAGCGCGGTGTACTCGATATGATCGGTGCCGCCCGCCCCTCGATCGCCGATCCCTTTTTGCCGAATAAAATTGAGCAAGGCCGGCTGGAAGACATTCGCGAGTGCATCGGTTGCAATATCTGTGTCTCGGGCGACTCTACGCAGAGCCCGATACGCTGCACACAGAATCCCACCATGGGGGAAGAATGGCGCCGCGGCTGGCATCCTGAAATTATGAACCGCAAGGGTGACTCAAACCGGGTGCTGGTGGTCGGTGCCGGGCCTGCCGGACTGGAAGCGGCACTTGCCCTGGGGCAACGGGGATACGAGATATCGCTGGCGGATAGCGGCGAAGGCGGTGGCCGGGCTGTTTTGGAGTCCACACTGCCCGGATTCAGCAGTTACCGCCGGGTGGCTGACTATCGAATGAACCAAATACAGCGGCTGACCAACATCCACTTTTATTCGGGCAGTGAAATGGACGCTGACAGTGTCCGTGACTTTGAAGCTGATCACGTGGCACTTGCGACTGGTGCGCATTGGCGCCGGGACGGGGTGGGCCGGGCCACCTGGCGGTCGGTCGATGGCGTGGGCGATCATCCGGCGACCTTGACTCCCGACGATATTCTTGCCGGACGGCGGCCCGAGCATGGGCCCGTGGTGATCTATGACGACGATCATTACTACCTGGGAGGTGTGATTGCGGAACTGATTGCACAATCGGGGCAGTCCGTCACGCTGGTCACGCCAGGCCCTGAAGTGTCGCATTGGACACAGTACACCATGGAACAACACCGCATTGAACAGCGTTTGATCGAAAGTGGTGTTAACCTGGTGTGCAAACAAGTGCTTGCTGGCGTGTCAGCTGATGCAGTCGAAATCAGGTGCATCACCAGCGAGCACCGCCGGGCGCTGCCTTGTGCCGCACTGGTGCTGGTGACCGCCCGGCTGCCCGAAAACGCGCTCTATTTCGCGCTGGCCGGTACCGATGAAGACCAGCTGGAGACACTGCCGTTCAGTCTGACCCGGGTCGGCGATTGCATGGCACCTGGGACCATTGCGGCAGCTGTCTACCATGGTCACCGTTATGCACGGGAACTCGATGCACTACCGGACCCCGACGGGGTGCCCTTCAAACGGGAGTATTCAATAATCCAGAACGATCTGACCTGAGCCAGTCAGTCGCGGTCAGTCTATCGATTGCTTTTCAGGTGTGTCCGCTGATCTCGGCGTGCAGGGGCTTTGATTCTTCGTAGCGGGTCTTTTGTTCATCCGTGGCCGTTGTCTGATAGCTGGACTTCCAGTCGCCGTAGGGCATGCCGTAAACCCGATCGCGCGCCTGGGCGTAGTCCATTTCGATGTCCTGTGATTCGGCAGCCGCGAGATACCATTTGGACAGGCAGTTCCGGCAGAAACCAGCCAGGTTCATCAGGTCGATATTCTGAACGTCCGTTCGTTTCTGGAGGTGCTGGACCAGCCCTCTAAACGCCGCCGCTTCAAGTTCAATCCGGTTTTTTTCATCCATAACGGGTCCCTTACGCTGTTTGCTCGATTAAACCATCACCTTCTCCAGATGGTAACGCAATTCATTGTAGCACTAGACCCCAAGTGGACTGCGATACGATAAAGTCCTGTGACATAACTTAGTAGGTGGGGAGCACACAGATGGAATTTGGATCAGCACAGGAAGCGGAGGCTGCCTTTTACGCAGCTTTTCAAATGTCCGATCTTGAGGGGATGATGTTGATCTGGGATGACCACGAGGCCGTATGTATTCATCCATTCGGTGAGCGTATCGAAGGTAAATCAGCGATTGGCCAGAGTTGGCAGGCGATCTTTGCTCATGAAGTTCAACTGCGATTTACACTGAGTGACTCCTGGGTATTCAGCGGAGATTCACATGCGATTCACTTGGTGCGCGAAAACATCAGCGTTGAAGAGTCCGATGGAGGTAAAACGATGGTTGTGCTCGCCACCAATGCCTACCGACGTGCCGATGATGGCTGGCGCATGATATTGCACCACGCCTCACCGGCGCCGGCGGACAGCAACGTGGCGCCGGTGGGCCGGATGCACTGACATGCACAGTACGTTCGGGGGCTGCGGTTATGTCGGTCGGCAGGTGGCGTGCCGTGAAATTGCTGATGGTGGTGATGTCTGTGCATTGATCCGCACGGTGGACAGTGCAGCGCAACTGGCCGAACTTGGGATCGCGCCCCGGCAGGTTGATTTCGATCAGGATGTACCCGTACCGGCACTGAATCTTACCGACCAGGTGTTGTACTGGTTTGCACCACCACCACTAAATGGTGACCAGGATCTGCGGCTGGCTCGAGCGCTGGCTGCAATTGAACCCGGTGCATTACCCCGTCGGATCGTACTGGTCAGTACCACCGGTGTGTACGGTGATTGTCAAGGCGAGTGGGTTGACGAGGCCCGGCCGCTGAACCCACAAACACCCCGCGGGCAACGCCGGGTACATGCCGAACAACTGGCCTACGGCTTTGGTGAACGGCACAGTGTTCCAGTTGTCGCACTTCGTGTGCCGGGTATTTATGGGCCTGGCAAGCTACCGCTGGCTAGGCTGCATTCGGGCGCACCGGTGTTGGCACCGGAGTTCTCACCCTGGAGCAACCGCATTCATGCCCACGATCTGGTCACTGCCTGTCTCGCGGCAGCCCGTAAGGCCGACCCGGCGCCGGT